>Ga0209831_1000293_pt1 | contig 49006 bp, 38 predicted proteins | sample Maine_Asex4_meta_FD_187451 | JGI IMG/M metagenome (GOLD analysis project Ga0209831, IMG submission 187451) | Marine algal microbial communities from Maine, USA - Maine_Asex4_metaG (SPAdes) (version 2) | ecosystem: Host-associated > Algae > Red algae > Unclassified | place: Maine, USA | collected... | reverse complement strand
GTGCTCGACGATTTGCTCGGTCGAGTTGATCAAATCGTGTCACGAACGGGGGAATGGCTCGCGACAGCGCATTGAAGTCGCACGGACAAGAACCGTCCCTACGCCTACACGATCGCTATACATGTTAATAATGAACACGCTCTCGTCGGTAATTCTGTCGAGTTCCGAAAAGAAAGAAATCCATTGAAGAAATTTTTAGCAATACTCGCCATGCTGGCGCTGCTGGCCACAGCATGCGGCGGCAGTGACTCTGATAGCAGCAGCGCTGCAGCTGGCGACGGCGAAACGCTCATCGAAAACGTGAACATCGGCTACTTCGCCGGCTGGCCGTTGCCGCCGCAGATCGGTCAAGAAGATGGCAGCTTTGCTGCTGCAATGGGCGCCGAAGAAATCACGTGGATCCCATTCCCCGATGGTGGCTCCATGGCCGATGCCATGATCTCGGGCGACGTCGACATCAGCTACTCGATCGGTCTCACCCCGTTTGCCGTCAAGGCGACCAACGGTGCGCCGATCACCATGATCGGTATCGCTGTGGGTTACGCCGATGCAGACAACTGCATCGTTTCTGGCGACCTCGGCTACACCCGCGACAACGCCGCTGAAACGCTTGCGGGTGCCACAATCCTCACGCCGATCGGCAATGTGACGCACTACAAGCTCCTGAGCATGCTCGATTTCCTCGGCGTGTCCCAAGACGATGTAGAGATCCTGCCTCACGAGAGCAGCGACTCGACTGCCGCAGCGTTCGCTGCTGGTCAGATCCAGGTTGGCTGCGCCTTCGGTGGTCCACTCGTGACCATGACCGATGCTGGCGGCGTGCCGCTGCTCACCGGTGAAGAAACCTCCAACGAGGTCGGTATCAAGACCTACGACGTCAACGCAGTTCGCAACGACTTCGCCGACGAAAACCCCCAGGTTGTCACCAACTTCTTGCGTGCCAACGCTGAGTTCAACGACAAGTGGGCCGCTGACCCTGAAACCAACAACCCAATCATTGCCGAGGCCGCTGGTATGGAAGACGTTGGCAACTTCCTCTCTGGCCCAACCTGGTTCACTTTCCCTTCGGTCGATGAACAGCTGAGCGATGACTGGTTGGGCGGCTCGGTTGCCGATGTGATGCTCGAACAGCTCACCTTCTTCCAAGAAGAGGGCCAGGTCGAAGCAGTCGCCGACGACTATCAGCAGTTCATCGATACATCGTTCCTCGAGGCCGCTCAGTCCTAAGAAACGGGTTCGGGTAACCGAACACACTTGCAGTATTTGGGGCGCTGGTGACACTCTGTCGCCAGCGCCCATTGCTGTTGCAGGGGTAATCAACAAGGGGAGTTGAGGCTGTGAAGCCGCTAGTCGTAGAAAATCTAGACATGGTGTACCAGGTGCCCAAAGGCGACCCGGTCCATGCGCTCAGTGATATTTCTTTCGAGCTCGACGAGGGCCGGATGCTCACCCTGCTCGGGCCGAGCGGTTGTGGAAAGACCACACTGTTGAACATCATCGCTGGATTTCTCGCGCCGACCAGCGGCAAAGTGTTCTTGGGCGGCGATCAGATTGTGGGCCCGAGCGCCGAACGCGGCATGGTCTTTCAACAGGGTGCACTGTTCGAGTGGCTCTCGGTCGAGAAGAACATCTCTTACGGGCCTCGTATGCGAGGCCAGAAGGCGGCAACATTTGCACCCGAAGTCGACCGACTGCTCGAGGTGGTTGGCTTGCGCGGCTTCGGAGACAAACAGGTCTACGAACTCTCTGGCGGCATGCAACAACGAGTCGCGTTGGCTCGTTGCCTGGCCAACGACCCCAACATGATGCTCATGGACGAACCGCTTGGTGCACTCGACGCCCTCACCCGCGAAAAGATGCAGGGTCTGATTCTGAACCTGTGGAGCGAGACCGGCAAGAGCATCGTCATGGTCACCCACAGCGTCGAAGAAGCTCTATTGCTCGGCGATACGTGCTTCGTGATGGCGCCTCGCCCCGGCCGTATCGAAAAGGTCTACGAACTGCCGTTTGCCAAACGAGCGCTCACCGAAGACTCCCGAGCCATCAAGAACAGCCCCGAGTTCATCGAAGTCCGCGAAGAGATTCTCAGCTTCATCTGGGCGATGGAAGAAGAGATCATGGGAAGGGAGATGGCGTAATGGTCAAGCCAACTTCGCCGGTTGCCGTAACCGATGACATCGAAGTCACCGACGATCTCACTCCGCTGGAGAAGTCGAAACGCCGGTCCGACAACAAGGTGGTCACCTTTGGCGACGCCGGAGCGGTGCGATCGTTGCCGAAGTGGGCCGTTGCTGGCGCCGTATTTGCCTTGGTCACGTGGTTTGTGACAACCCGGGCCTGGGGATTTCCCGCAGAGTTCAAGTCGACGGTCGAAGCCGGCGCAAGTGATCGCGAGATCTTCCGACTGTGCGCGCTGTCGGATGAGTGCGATGTCAACGGATACACCCAGATCGTGTCACCGCTGATCTTTCCGTCGCCCCGAGACACGTGGAGCGCAGCGATCACTCTCTTCACCGATGGATATCTGAACATTTCGATCTGGACCCATATCTGGTCGAGTGTGTGGCGGGTAGTGCGCGGCATGTTCTGGGGTTGCCTGTTCGGCATTCCGCTTGGGCTGTCCATGGGTTTGTCGAGCAAAGCCCGAGGTTTCCTCGATCCAATGGTCGAGGGTTTCCGAGTCATCCCGCCGTTGGCCCTGGTGACCTTGTTTGGTCTCATTTTCGGTATCGGCGACGCCACCGCAGTACCGCTGCTCATCTTTGCCTCGATCTGGATCATGATCATTGCTGCTCGTGCCGGGGTGCGCAACGCCCCGCTGTCCAAGGTCAGGGCGGCCTACTCACTTGGCGCAAGCAAGCCGCAGCTGCTGCGCACGGTGCTGGTGCCCAACGCGTTACCCGAGATCTTCACCGGTCTGCGGGTGGCTCTCGGCGTCAGCTGGGGAACCTTGGTGGCCGCCGAACTCTTTGGTGTCAAGCAAGGACTAGGCGCCATGATCCAACAGGCCAAAAACTTCTCCCGCCTCGACGTGATCGTTGTGGCCATCGTGATCATCGCCATCATCGGCGTTGCCCTCGACGCGCTCATCCGGCTACTCGAATCGATCTTCATTCCCTGGCAGGGCAAGGGATGATTCGGGTCACCGCCGCCGCTGGCTGGTGACGGTTCTTGCAGACTGGTACGGGCGCGCCTCGGTGGCTCCACGACGAGTTGCGCTCGCCGATGGCGCAGACCAGCGGGCTCACGCTGCGGCTGCGGAGCTGAATGCACGTGGGCTTGCCGAAGCGGTCGTGATTGAAGACGCTGGGGAGCATCGCACGCCCCAGCTCGAAGCGGCGGCTGCGCAACTTCGCAAACCTGTCGACCTCGATGATCCGCTCGCGGTTGCTGCGCTCATGGTCAAGTGCGGCGACGCAGATGCATGTGTGGCCGGAGCATCGCGCACGACGAGCGATGTCATTCGTACTGGCTTGAGGGTCCTGGGCGTGGCGTCCAACGCGCATGCAGTGAGCAGCTGTTTCTTCTTCGTGTTGCCCGACGGAACGCCGATGGTCTACGGCGATTGCGGCGTGCTGCCCGATCCCGATGCAGAACAGCTCGCGGCGGTGGCGATCTCGAGTGCTGCGACCTTCGAACAGCTCGCGGGCGACACCGCCCGGGTCGCGATGTTGAGCTTCTCGACCAAGGGATCGGCCGAGCATCCTCGGGTGGACAAAGTGCGAGCAGCCACCGGACTGGCCCAGGCGCTCGCACCAGAGCTTGCGATCGACGGCGAGTTGCAGTTCGATGCCGCATGGGTTCCCGCAATCGGCGAGTCCAAGGCACCGGGGTCAAAGGTTGCAGGCCATGCCAACGTGTTCGTGTTTCCGGATCTCGATGCGGCAAATATCGCCTACAAGATCACCGAACGTCTCGGCGGTGCCCAGGCCTTTGGTCCGCTGCTCCAGGGGCTGGGCGGGGTCATGCACGATCTTTCTCGAGGCTGCACCGCTGATGACATCGTGAACGTCAGCGTGATCGCAGCACTTCAGGTCGACAGCTGACCGAGGGCTCCGGTGATGACGATGGCGATGTCTCGGCAGTCGTCGTCGGTCAGCGACAGCGGCAACCGGATGTCGCAGAGTCCCGAAAGTACCTGTTGAGTTCGGGGCAGCGACTGCTCATCGAAATAACGCCAGTGGTCAAAGCGGCTGGTGAATCCAATCGGCTGCTCGTTGCCGAACCATTTGACGAAGACGCCGTGGTCTGCGCAGAGCTGCGCCCATTGGCCAATCTGCGCGGGAGTCAGATCAACGAGGCTGAACTGTAGCGATGAAGGGGCCGAGGTCTCACCCGCAGGTCGGTCCGGTAACCGCAAGCCAGGTTGGCCATGCAGGCCAGCGGCAAGGCGGTCATACAGATGGCGCCAGCGAGCGGCGCGCTCTTCGAGCAGCCCGAGCTGCGAGCGCACGAGTGCCCCCGCCAGCGCAGACATGCGCATCGACCAATTCGGCATGTGCAGTCGATGGCGATCAAAGACCTCGGCGCCCGGTGCGGCGCCGTGCTGGGCGTAGAGCATGTAGCTGCCGGACAGCAGAATGGCCTTGGCTGCGATGTCCTCGTCGTTGGTGACCAACAGGCCACCTTCGCCCGAGTTCACGTGCTTGAACGTCTGGGTCGAGAAGCATGCCGCTGCCCCGAACGTGCCAGTTGCCTGGCCGTTCCACGAAGCGCCCATCGTGTGTGCACAGTCTTCGATGACCGTGATACCCAGTTCTTGGCACAGCTCCATCACTGCGGTCATATCGGGCACATGGCCCCGCATGTACGACAACATCAGCCACGACGCACCGGTTCGAGCGTGTGTATCGCGAAGCGATCCGAGGTCGATGCGGTAGTTCTCGTCGACATCGATGAAGACAGCACGAGCTCCAACGTGTGCGACCGCGCCGGGGACCGGAGCGAGCGTGAACGCATTCATGAGCACCTGGTCGCCCGGAGCCACCCCAGCAGCCTTCAGCGCAACTGCCAGCGAGGCGCCACAACTGTTCAACGCAACGCAGTACCTGGTTCCCAGCAACGCTGCGAATTCGCGTTCGAGTTCGGCGACATCGAGTTCTTCGGCGCCAGCTTCGCCGTACCGGAAGAGCCGCCCCGAGGTCATGAGTTCGTTGGCCCGTTCGACGCCAGCGGGAGGAATTGCAGGCTGAGCAGTGAAGTCGATCGACAGATGCGGTAGCTCGATCGCGGTCACGACGACGCGTCTCCGGTCAGCTCGCGAAGGTCCGCGCTACGAGCATGTCCTTCCATGCCTTCGAATCGCGAGATGCGAGCGGCTACCGGCGCTTCGAGCCGACTGGCTTCGGGCGTCATACGTTGCCAGGTCAGCTGCTTGACGAAGCGCAGCGCATTCAACCCGCCCGAATAACGAGCCGCCCGACCCGTCGGCAAAATATGATTCGGGCCGGTGCTCTTGTCGCCAAAGGTCACCGTGGTTTCCTCGCCCAAGAACAGCGAGCCGTAGTTGCGCAGTCGGTCGAGCCACCACGGCAGATCCTCGGCCATCACCTGCAGGTGTTCCGGGGCGTAGTCATCGCAGCAGGCAGCGGCAGCCTCGCGTGAGTCGGCAATGATGATCTCGCCATAGTCACGCCACGCCGCCGTTGCCGATGCGCGAGCAGGGTCGGGCAGATCAGCGGCGACGCCGTCGATCACGGCTTGCACGCCATGCGCCAGCTCTTCGCTTGTGGTCACGAGCCAGACCGGCGAGTCAGGACCATGCTCGGCTTGCCCGATGAGATCGACCGCAACGGTGTGTGGGTCTGCGGTGTGGTCAGCCACGATCATCGACTCGGTCGGCCCCGCAACGACGTCGATGCCGACACGGCCAAACAATTGCCGCTTGGCTTCGGCTACGAAACTGTTCCCTGGTCCCACGATGACGTCGGCTTCGAGTCCGGTGAAGAGCCCATAGGCAAGTGCCCCGACGCCTTGGATTCCGCCGAGTCCAAGAATGTGCGTTGCGCCGGCGAGCGACGCGGCATGAATGATTGCGGGATGTACTCCGCCACGATCGTTTCGAGCCGGAGACGCGACGACGATGTTCTCGACACCGGCGACCTTTGCTGTGGTCACGCTCATGAGTGCCGAGGCAATGTGGGCGAACCGACCAGCTGGCACGTAACAGCCAGCAGTCGTGACCGGCACGACGCGTTGACCAGCCCAAAGCCCCGGCTCGAGTTCCATCTCGAACTCGGTCAATGAGGCTGCCTGAGCTTCGGCGAAGGTGCGGATGTGGCGGTGAGCATGATCGATATCCGCGATGAGCTGCGGGTCGAGCGAGGCCGATGCAGCCGAGATCTCGGTGGGGCTGACCTGGATCTCACCAGTCCATTCATCGAATTCCGAGGCAAGCCCGCGAGCTCGTTTCTCGCGTCCGTCGAGGAGTTCTGCCAACAGCGCTGCGACCCGGTCGCGGACCGCAGGGTCAGCTTCGTTCATCGGCCGCGTGGCCTGCTTGAGGTAGGTGAGCATCATCAGGTCTCGATCAGATAAGTTTGCGGTCAACTGAACGCTAAACCATGCAGCTTCGGGTTGTAGCGATTGCACCAATCGTGTCGGGGCACTGCCCAGAACAAGGACGTCGTACATGACCATTGACCAGGCCGCAGCAATTGCTGAGGTTGCCCGCCAGTACCTGATCGATCCGCCATCCGCCGATGACCCAGTGGTGGAGCTGGCAACACCCGACGAGCTCGTGCAGGCCTTTGCCGATGTCGTGCCGCTGACGCTACCCGACAAGGTGCAGGCGGCTGATGCTGCTCTGTTGGCGCACGCAGCCCAGCTCGTGGTGAAGTACTCGGTTCATACCTCACACCCCAGGTTCTTCAACCAGAACTTCGCAGGTCCTGATCCGGTTGCGGTAGCAGGTGACTGGCTGGGTGCTGCGCTCAACACGACCAACGCCACCTTTGAAGCTGCTCCAGTTTTCACGCTGATGGAGACAGCGGTACTGCGCAAGCTCGCAGCGGTGGCTGGCTGGCCCGACGACGGTAACCCTGCACTCGCACCGGGCATGTTTGCTCCGGGTGGATCCACGGCCACCCTCTATGCCTTGCAGCTTGCCCGGCATCGACATCAGCCAGACATCACCCGAGTCGGGGCAAACGGCGACAAGCTCATGATCTTCGTCTCCGACGCAGGCCACTACGCAGCGGTCAAATCCGCGGCGCTCTTGGGCATGGGTATGGATGCCGTCGTCAAGGTCGACAGCGACGACGTCGGGCGGATGCTTCCCGACTCGCTGCGAGCGGCGGTCGCGAGCGCTCGCCAAGCCGGGCAGGTTCCGCTTTGTGTCATCGGCACTGCTGGCACGACGGTGACATCGGCATTCGATCCACTCGATGCTCTCGCCGACATCTGCAAGGCCGAAGACCTCTGGCTCCACGTCGACGGCTGTTACGGCGGCTCGGCGTTGTTCTCGCCCTCCCAACGTCACCATCTCGATGGAGTCCAGCGGGCCGATTCGTTTGTGTGGAACCTGCACAAGATGATGGGCATCACCCAGCAGTGCACGGCGCTGTTGGTGCGCGACCCGGCCCAACTTGCACCGTGTTTTGCGACCGGCGCAACCTACATCTTTCAGCCCGACAAGCTTTTCGGCGACTATGACTCGGGCGATCGTCATTTCCAGTGCGCTCGACGGGTCGACGTACTGAAACTGTGGCTGTCATGGCACGCTCATGGCGACGCTGGATTTGCTGCCCGGGTCGACCACGCTTTTGCCATGGCCGAGCACACGCGCGACCGGATTGCAAACAGCGACGGTGAGTTCGCGACGATCGTGGCCGGAGACTTCACGAACGTGGTCTTCACGTGGGTGCCCCCAGAACTTCGTCCGTTCGACCTCCGCGACGTGTCCGAGCAAACCCATCAGGCACTGCACGAGCTCGCCCCGAAGATCAAGGCGGGCTTGCAACAGAGCGGAAGCGCGTTGCTCGGCTTCCAGCCAGTCCACGGCATCAACAGCTTCCGATTGCTTTTCATGAATCCAGCGGTCACCGCTGCCGATGTCGATATCGCTCTCGACACGATTGCATCGCTGGCGTCGTCGTTGTGGGCCGGCGCCGATGGCTAGCACCATGCCAGCTCTCGGTATGTGACGCCTCAACAGTTTGCAAAAGAGCATCGTTTGGGTGGGGCTGTGATATCACACCTACAGAGGTGATCAGTCTGGCTCGAGCAACAGCCAGACGTTGCGTGGCACGAATCCCACTGGACCAGGAGCGAGTCGTCGAAGCAGCGATGGAAATCGCCGATGCCGACGGGCTCGATGGGCTGACACTCACGCGAGTGGCCAAGCAGTTGGGCGTACGCCAACCCGCCCTGTATCGCCATGTCGAGAGCTATCAGGATCTGCTGCGGCTGTTGAGTTTGCGCGGTCGCGAGAAGCTTGCTGCTGCACTGAGCGAGGCTGCGATTGGCGTGTCCGGCGATGAAGCAGTTGCCGCAATTGGAATGGCGTGGCGCAGCGCGGTACTTGCGAATCCGGGTCTCTATGAGGCCACCGATCGGTATCCGTGCGCTGGCGACGAAGAACTCGAAGAAGCCGTCGAGCGGATCGTCGACGTCATTGGGCAGGCACTTGTCGGCTTTGAACTCGACGGGGATCATCGCGTGCATGCGGCACGGGCATTGCGATCAGCGTTTCACGGCTTCTGTCACCTCGAAGCCGGCGATGGTCACCCGCACCCTCACGACCTCGACGACACCTTCGACGGCCTGATCGGCCTGCTCTGTGCCGGCATCCGGTCACAGGTTCCCCAACCCACTCCTTAGCTCGACGCCCCCATGGTTCACTTCGTAACGTCCGCGAGTTCGATCGGGCGAGGCACATCATTCGCCGATGGGCTCACTAAATCGCGCATGAGCGACCAAGCCGTCGCCAAGGGAAATGAAGCCTCGGCGTTGGCATCGACGGCCTCGAACGAGGCGAGCACCGCCGCAACGTGAGTGGTCCTTCAAGGGAACTGTCGGTGAATAGTGCGCTTGAAGCCGAGGTTCTTGCAACAGCACCGGTTCGCGCGGACACCCCGGCCCGAAGGCGACGCTCGATGCATCGACGCTGAACGCGTCGTCGCCGGTTTCGACAGCGACGTCGTAGTAGTGGCACTACATGAGTTCACTCCACGAGGCGATGGTGCTACAAGACAGTGCCCGCCCAGCTGGTGATGAGGGCAACTCGCAGCCGCTACGGTGAGAACGCGATGCAGTGGCATGACGACCGAGCGACTCGAACCGTCTACGGCACCGACAACTCGATCTATCAACTAGTGCCAGAGCGGGTCGCAATGCCGGCCAGCGCAGCCGAGATCGCCGACGAGTTGGCAGCGAATTATCGACGGTCAGATCCCAAGCCGATCGTCGTTCGCGGTGGGGGTACCGGCACCAACGGGCAGAGCCTGACTAGTGGTTTGATGATCGATCTTAAACGCAACCTGCACGGCATGATCGCCATCGATCCCGAGCGCCGTACTGCGGTCGTCCAGCCCGGGATTGTCACGGCGGAGCTGAACGAGGCGCTCGCTGGCAACGGGTTGTTCTGGGCTCCGCACACGTCGACGCTCAATCGCGCCACCGTCGGCGGGATGATCTCAACCGACGCGGCCGGCAAGGGATCTCTTGTGCACGGCCGTGCCCACCGCCACGTGGCGCGGCTTGTGATGCTGCTCGACGACGGAACCGAGTGGATCGCCGAGCCCGTGACCGAATCCGAAGCGCGCCGGCGGGGCGCGGGTGAAGGCCGCGCCGCATCGCTGTGGCGAGCGATTGTTCAGATCGCACACGGTACTGCCGGGGCCGATCTTGGACTGCCCGAACTCGCCCGAGGGTTTAGCGGCTACGGCGTCGATCGGCTTCTGCGGTCGGGGATAATTGACCCGGTGCAGTTGGTGTGTGGCGCCGAAGGCACCCTTGGCATAGTGGTTGAAGCCACATTGTTGCTTACTGCGCTGCCGACCACGACCCGCTTGGTGGTCGCCAGCTATCGCTCCTTTGGCGAAGCGCTCGAAGATGCCGTGGAGCTACGTTCCAGCGGCCCTTCGGCGATCGAGACCTTCGACGAGACCACACTCGACTCTGGGCGTTCATCGCCAGCTTGGCCTGCGCTGGGCGACGCAATCGGCCATCATCGCGGTGCGGTGCTGCTCATCGAATACACCAACGACAGCGCCAGCGACCTCGACGCCATCCTGGGAGCGCTCGCTGCTACCGGGCGCAGCACGGCATCAGCCGTCATCGATGATCCAGGTGCCCAGACAGCAGTCTGGAAGGTGCGAGCCGACGCCGTTGGGTTGCTTGCGAAGCAGGCGTTCGTCCGGGATGGGCGATCCGAGCGGCCAACAGCCTTTGTCGAAGACTGTGCTGTGCCGGTTGCGGCGATGCCACAGTTCATTGCCGACTTCCGAGCGATTCTCGACCACGCTGGCTTGGTCTATGCGATGTTCGGCCATGCCGACGTGGGGTGTGTGCATGTGAGGCCAGCGCTCGATCTCATCGATGCCGAGCACCGTGAACTGGTCGGCGAAGTCACTGCGCGCGTCGTCGAGTTGGTGATGGCGCATGGAGGAATTGTTTGGGGTGAACATGGCCGCGGATTTCGGGGCGCTCATGTCGACGACATCCTGGCCCCGTCGACTCTGGCGCTGATGCGGCAAGTCAAGACGGCCTTTGACCCGAATGACATCTTCAATCCTGGCAAGTTGTATCGGCCGACCAGTTCGCCCGCGCCGCTGATCGACGTCGACCAGGCACCGATGCGAGGCATCTTCAATGCCGAAGTATCGGTCGAACTTCGAAAGTCGTTTGCCGACGCTTTCGCCTGCAATGGCAACGGACTGTGCCATCACTATTCGGTGAACGAACCGATGTGCCCTTCCTACAAGGCAACTGGTGATCCAGCGCTGTCGCCAAAAGGGCGGGTGGACCTGCTGCGCGACTGGCTGCGCGATGACCGCGACCCAGCGTTCGGTGATGTGATTGCCGAGAACCTCGACCAGTGTCTTTCCTGCTCGGCGTGCAGCGGACAGTGTCCGGTCGAGGTCGACATACCGGAGCTGAAGTCGCAGTTCTTCGAGCGCTACTACCGCACCAAGCGCCGCCCGCTTGCCCACCATGTGCTCAGCCACTTCGAACGAGCTGCGATGATCGCTGGACGTTTTCCGCGCCTGGCGGGTCTGGGATTGAAGCCCATCAGCAAACTCGTGGACCTGGTTGATCTGCCGGCTCCGACTCACGCGAATCTTCGGGACCTCCCTCGATTCGATGCCGGCCGTGAGCCAGGGTGCGACGTGGTGATCGTGCCTGACGTCTTCACCGCTGTGCTGGAGCCCGCAACCCTGCGAGCCACGGTCGATGCCCTGACTGCAGTTGGGTACGCCACGACGGTCAGCAGCTTCGTGCCTTCGGGCAAATTCGACCATGTAAAGGGGCGTCGAGGGCGCTTTGCTGCCGCAGCCAGACAACAGGCAAAGCTCGTTCGCCAGGTTGGCGGCGCCGGCGCTCGAGCGGTGGTCATCGAGCCTGCGGTCGCGCTCTTACACGACCACGAATATCCAGCGGCGGTGCCCAACTATCCGTCGACCGGTGTCGTGGTTCTCGCGGGGCTACTGGCAGAGCGTTCAGATCAGCTACCCCAGGTCGGGACCGGGCGTCGTGTCCGGCTCTTGGGGCATTGCACCGAACGCTCACTTGCCTCAGATCAGGCCGAGCTCTGGGCAACAGTGCTGGCCGCAGCAGGGTTCGAAGTCGACGTTGCCTCGGTTGGCTGCTGCGGCATGGCAGGCATCTTTGGACACGAGTCGGCCAATCGGGCCATGTCAGAGTCGCTTTGGGATCTGTCGTGGAAGCAGGCAGTCGACGTTCAGCCCGGAACCGAGTTGGCGGCGACCGGGTATTCGTGTCGGTCCCAGGCAGCGCGATTTGGTGAGGCCGAGTTGGTGCATCCCGTGCGCCTCCTTGCCGATCAAACATTCTTCGGCAATTTGCCGCTCGAGTAATGAAGCCTCATCACGATTTTGTTATAGGCTCTAATTCGGACTGAGGGGCAATGCCAAACGCTTGCCGATCAACTTTCACCTGCAAAGGAACACACATGACGCGTATGACACCCAGCGAAGCATTCGTTGAGACTCTCGTCGCCCACGGCGTAACCACTGCCTTTGGCATCATGGGCTCGGCCTTCATGGACGCGATGGACATCTTCGCCCCCGCAGGCATCGAACTCGTGCCCGTTGTTCATGAGCAGGGCGCCGCCCACATGGCCGACGGCTACGCCCGCGTCAGTGGTCGACAGGGTGTTGTCATTGGCCAGAACGGTCCCGGAATCTCGAACTGTGTGACGGCGATCGCAGCCGCCTTCTGGGCTCATTCGCCCGTGGTCATCATCACTCCACAAACGGGCACCATGGGCATTGGCCTCGGTGGTTTCCAAGAAGCCAACCAGCTGCCTATGTTCGAAGAGTTCACCAAGTACCAAGGCCACGTCAACAACGAAAAGCGCATGGCCGAGCTCACCAGCCGAGCCTTTGACCGGGCACTCAGCGAGATGGGTCCCACCCAGATCAACATCCCCCGCGACCGTTTCTACGGCGACATTGACGTTGAGATTCCCAAGCCAGCACAGTTCGGACGAGGTGCCGGTGGCGCCGCCGAACTCGACGAGGCCGCAGACCTGATCGCTGCCGCTAAGAACCCCGTGCTGCTTTCCGGCGGCGGTGTTGTGCAGGGCGACGCAATGGCCGAGTGCGTTGCGCTCGCCGAACGCCTTGGTTGCCCAGTTCCAAACACCTACCTGCACAACGACTCGTTTCCCGCCTCGCATCCGCAGTGGGTTGGCCCGCTCGGCTACCAAGGCTCAAAGGCCGCCATGCGCCTGATCAGCGAAGCCGACGTGGTCATCGCACTCGGCACCCGCCTCGGCCCTTTCGGCACGCTGCCCCAGCACGACATGGACTACTGGCCCGCCGACGCCAAGATCATCCAGATTGACGCCGACAACAAGATGCTCGGTCTGGTCAAGCCAATCTCGGTTGGCATCCACGGCGACGCCGGCGAAGCCGCAACCGCGCTCCTCGAACGAATCGCCGATCGCGAACTGGCATGCGACGCCACCCGCGATGAGCGCGCGGCCAAGACAGCCGAGGAGAAGAAGCGTTGGGAAGACGAACTCGACGCTTGGACCCACGAAACCGACGACTGGTCAACCGAGGCGATCGAGAACGCCAAGGACATGCCCGGCGATTGGCTGCACCCACGACAGGTACTCCGCGAACTCGAAAAGGCAATGCCCCCACGAGTCATGGTCTCGACCGACATCGGCAATATCAACTCGGTCTCCAACAGCTACTTGCGCTTCGAAGAACCACGTAGTTTCTTCGCCGCCATGAGCTGGGGTAACTGCGGCTACGCCCTGCCGACCATCATCGGCGCCAAGAAAGCAGCCCCTGACCGCCCGGCTGTGTCATATGCCGGCGACGGCGCATGGGCCATGAGCATGACCGAGATCATGACCGCAGTGCGCCACGACATCCCAGTGACCGCCGTGGTATTCCACAACCGCCAATGGGGCGCCGAAAAGAAGAACCAGGTCGACTTCTATGGCCGGCGCTTTGTTGCTGGCGAACTCGATGGCGAAGAGAACTACGCCGAGATCGCAATCGCCATGGGCTGCGAGGCCATCCGGGTCGACAAGATCGACAACGTGGGCGCCGCTCTTACCGATGCCATCAACGCTCAGATGAACGAAGGCAAGACCACCGTCATCGAAATCATGTGCACCCAAGAACTGGGCGACCCGTTCCGTAAAGACGCACTCAGTAAGCCAGTCCGCCACCTACCCCAATACAAGGACTACGTGTAGTCCGCCATTCGGCGCTGGGGCGCCGAATGGCTATTTTCTGGCCACCAGATCGACGGTCCCGGACCGCTTCGCTGTGTTTCTCCACTCCGTTCGGGCCGGCGTTCGCCGGAGACGGTTTTGGGCGTTTTGGTGCGGCTCCGTCCCTCCGCCGCGTCCCACTCGTCCCTCGCTCCTGCGTTTGCTGTGTTTTTCGGAGCGGTGCAAAACCGAACCCAGGGTAGGAGCGACGGAGGAGCGGGCGGAGCCGACGGAGGAGGCGACCAGAATCGATTGCAACCATGTCCGACGAACGTCGGCCCGAGCGGGCGTAGTCCGGATTCGCTGCGCTCATCCTGTCCGAGCTAACCGGGTCGACGGTCCGCACAAGCAGGAGAGCAGGTCGGAGCGGTGAACAACGTTAGGGTCAACGAGTGAGCGACGCTGCGACTGCGAGTACACAGAGCCTCTTTGGGTTTGAGAGTGACCTTGAGGTTGAGGTTGCGGATCCGGGGGAGTATGGCGACTATGTGCCCGAGGTTGACTCGGCGTACCAGTTCGACCCCGAAGTCACTACCGCGATCTTGGCGGGGTTCTCGCACAATCGACGGGTGTTGGTGCAAGGCTTTCATGGCACCGGCAAGTCGACCCATATCGAACAGGTTGCTGCTCGGCTGAACTGGCCGACGGTGCGCGTCAACCTCGACGGTCATATCAGCCGCATGGATCTGGTCGGGCGAGATGCGGTCGTGGTTCGCGACGGCCAGCAGGTCACCGAGTTCGTCGAGGGAGTGTTGCCGTGGGCGATTCAGCGACCGGTTGCTCTGGTGTTCGACGAGCTCGATGCCGGACGGCCCGATGTCATGTTTGTGATCCAGCGCATCCTCGAACGCGAGGGGCGCTTCACGATGCTGGATCAGAACCGAGTGATCCGACCACACCCGGGGTTCCGGCTCTTCGCAACCGCCAACACCGTTGGACTCGGCGATATGACGGGCCTGTATCACGGCACCCAATTGCTGAACCAGGCTCAGGTCGACCGATGGAACATCGTTGCTCGCCTCGACTATCTCGACGCCCCTGTCGAGCAGGCAATCGTGGCGGGCCGGGTTCCCGAAGCGACCCAGGTCGTAGAGATGGTTGCCATGGCCGATATGACCCGCCAAGGTTTTATGGCTGGTGACATTTCAACGGTGATGTCGCCTCGGACCGTGATTGATTGGGCCGAGAACACGATCATCTTCGGCGACATCAAGCGGGCCTTTGAGCTGTCGTTCCTCAACAAATGCGACGAGGCTGAACGCCCGGTGCTGGCTGAGTACTGGCAACGCATCTTCGCCAGTGAATAGCGCGCTCGAGCGACGGCGCTCGGCGGCGTTACGGGCGCTGGGGCGTGACCCCACAGCAGAGTTTCGTGGCGCCCGGCTCACGAGTAGCAAGCGTCTAGTCGATATTGCCTCGCCGTACTTGGTCCTGGCCGATCACGAGTCGCCCGCAGTCGGTCGTGGCCTGGGCGATGCGCTCGCGCTCATGTTGCGTCACACCGATCGGGGACTGCATCGCGAGCTTGCACCAACAGATCCGCTTGAGCGGGTCGTATACGACATGCTTGAGCAGCTGCGATGTCAGGCATTGGCGCCTGATCTACGAGGCGTGCAAGAGAACCTGGCGGCGGCGTCAGAGGCATGGTGTCAGAACGCCCGAGCCAACGGTGTTGCCGAAAGCGGTGTGGGGCTGCTTGTGTACACAGTCACGCACATGGCCCGGGCTCGGCTCCGTCTTGGCATGACCGACGAAGAAGTCGACGGCATTATTGAGCACCCGCGGGCTCGCCTGGCCCGACTGATCGGTCACGCTCTCAAGCTCCTGTCGATCTCTGTTACTGATCAGCGGCGGTACGCACTGGCGTCGCAAGAGATCGCGCGCTTGATCACCGAACTAGCAGAAGCGAGCGAATTTGCCACTAGCGCGTCAGGTTCTGCTCGCTATCAAATGTTGGTGCCACCTGAGTGGCTCGAGCGAGTCGATGGCAATGACGACGGCGACAGCACCGGCATAGCGGTTGCGATGGTGCCCAACGCCGAGCAAGCGCAGAGCTTGGTGAGCTTGGGCGACTATCAGATCTTCACCACCGACTACGACGTCGAGCAACGAGGTAGCGAGCTCTATCCGATCGAGCAGCGGCGCCGGGCGCGAAGCGAGCTCGATCAACTCATTCAGGCCCAGGCGGTAAGCGCTCAGCGAATCGCCCTTCGATTGCGGCGACTCTTCGGGACCTGGGAACCCGACGAATGGCAGTTCGGTGTCGACGAGGGAATCGTCGACGGACGGCGCCTGCCGCAGCTCATCGCCAATCCAATGGCTCGTGAGATCTTTCAGCGGCCCCGCCATGTGTTGCGCAGCGACACCGTCGTGTCGGTGTTGATGGACAACTCGGGCTCGATGAAGGCGCAGCGTTATGAGACGTTGGCGGTGCTCGCTGACACGCTCAGTCGTGCGCTCGACCTGGCGCAGATCCCCCACGAAATCCTGGGCCACACGACTGCGGCATGGACCGGCGGCAAAGCGCTCAAGGATTGGCAGGCAGCGGGCAAACCCGAGGACCCCGGCCGAATCTCGGAGGTGTGTCGCGTCGTCTACAAGGATGCCGACACCAGCTGGAAGCGCGCCCGGCACTCGCTGGCAGCCATGCAACTCACCCGGCATTTTCGTGAGAGCATCGACGGCGAAGCGATCGTCTGGGCCTACCAGCGGCTGATGCAACGACCTGAACGGCGCAAGGTCCTGGTAGTGGTGTCAGATGGTGCGCCCGCGGAGTCGGCTACCAACAAAGCGAACCGCAAGGGTTACCTGAGCGATCATCTGACTAATGTGGTGGACTTCATCGATCGGCGTACTGCGGTCGAGATTGGTGCACTTACCGTGGACAACGACGTGAGCACTATCTTTCGTCGGGCGATGCCGATCGACCTCGATGCCACGCTCACGATTGGTGCCTACGGGGTGTTCGAGGAGCTCTTCCGATGACCCAGAAGCATCAGCGATACGTGCTGTTCCCAGGCCGTCATCACCTATTCACCAGCTTCCAATGGGCAGAACTACAACGCATCGTGGCCGGCGATGCCGCCGACCTTGATGGCGAACCACAACCAGATCCCAAAGCGATCGTCGTCGTGGCGATCACGTCGGCGAACCATTCCAACACCCGTCGTAACCCGGTGCCGGTTGAGTTGCGCGCCGCCCAGGCACACCTGGCGGCGGCGCAGGCAGCGATGCGCTGTCTGACAGTTCCAGTCTCCGACGTAGGGCACTCGACGAGATTCGCTGAACACATTGTCGCAGCGGTCGCTGCCGAGGAAACAGTCTGTGACCGATTCGGCGTGCCGGTACACCTGACGCCAAAGAACTGTGTGGTTGCTTGCTCGACGCCAGAGGTGGCACGTCAGTTCGCTGGTTTGGGTTATGCGGTCTTTGCGATGGAGCATGCAGGATCGCCTCTCGACGGGGCGTTGATCGGCGATGACATGTGGACCGAGACCAGGCCATGGCAGATCGTCGAGGCCATCGCAGCCGCCGACGGGGTCACCGCCATTGCCGAGTTCCTCGAAGCCCATCCAGCATCGCAGCGGGTCTGGGAGCAACACCGACTGGGGCTACGGGTAAACGCACTCTTTAGCGACCCAATAGTTGGCGATGACTCTGACCTCACTACGGGCCGTGACTACCAGACTTATATGGCGTCATTTGACCGTGGCGCCGAGCGCAAATGGGACTTGCTCGAGCCCTATGTCGAGCCCGGCCGGCTGGTCGATATCGGGTGCGCAACGGGCGCAATGCTCGCACTGGCCGGTGAAACACCCAAGCTCGCCGAGTCTGACATGATTGGCATCGAGCTCTCCCGCGCCCTCTACGACGAGTGCGTGCATCGACGGCGCATGGGCGCCTTTCCAAACGAGAACACGTTCTTTTATCACCGCAACGCAACAGAGCAACTTTTTGCGCCGCTGTCAGTAAACACGACGATCACCGTAAGCCTGACCCACGAGATTGTTTCCTATCTCGACGAGGCGGCCCTGGAGGCACTGTCTTGTTCGGTCTTTGACCACACCGCACCTGGGGGAGTGTGGCTGATCTACGACGTGTGTGGCCCTGCTGAACCCGATCGTATTGTCCGCATGCAGCTTGATGATGAGGCCGGTGTGGACGCAAGAACCGCAGCTCGTGTCGACCACCGCGACTTGTCGGTTTCTGAACTCGGTCCATGGCTCGACACCATTAGCGTCCGGGCCAGGTTCCACGTCTTCGCGGAGACCTTCCGGGCCGAGCAAGGCGAATCCCCTAGTCAGGTGGGCAGCGTCACGAGTAACGCCGACGGCAGCGTTGATCTTCGGTTTGCGGATGCGATGGACTTCTTGGCGCATCACACCTATACCGAGTCGTGGCGTTCGGAGATGAACGAACGGTTTTGCTACCGCAACCTTGCCTCCTGGCAGGAGCGGCTCACCGCCATAGGGTTCGACGTCGAACCGGCGTCGCGGACGTGGACCAATCCATGGCTGGCCGAACACCGATTTTCGCCGGTCGCCAAGCTGACGGAACCCTCGACCGGCGAAACACTTGATTGGGGCGCCACCAACCTGGTCGTGGTCGCCCGACGGAACTAGGGGGCTGTGTAGTCGCCTGGAAATTGTCACTTTCTTGACAGTGCGATAACGAACGTTTGCCGTCGGTCCAGTGTGATGGATCCATGGACTACGACAAGACCTCGGCCGACGATGCGCACGACAAACCGGGCGAAGAATCCGCCGAAGGTGGCACGAAAAAGCTGAGCCGACGCAAGATTCTCGCCGGCATGGCAACCGGCGCAGCAGTGTTGGGCGTGCCATCGGTGGCCGCAGCTCAACAAGGAGGCGGACGTGGCCGAGGCCGTAACGCTGGCCGTCGAGGTCAGGGCGCTGGCGGACCAGGGCCGAACCCGGTGGCAACAAATACCGGCGCGGTCGCCACCCCAGCCCCGACCGCCACTGCTCCCGCGGCCGCCGTTGCTCCCGCCCCAGCAACCGCGCCCGTGATTGGTCCAACGGCGTTCACCCGGATCTTCGATGGCGTCGCACCATTCGACGAGGTCGACGATGAGCTCAAGATCATGTTGGCCGAACTTGGCGCTCCCGGCGGGATTCTCGACGCCAAAGATGCCCTGGAGGAAGGCCCGATTCTGCTCATTACCGAAGCCGAACTCAGCATCAACAACCAGAACAACCTGGAGCACACTGCCGGCACCACGTTCATGGGTCAATTCTTGGATCACGACATCACCAAGGACGCTGGTTCGACCCTGGGGCAACCAACCGCGCTCGTGCGCAGCGCAAATATGCGATCGCCCCGCTTCGATCTCGACAGCGTCTACGGCGGCGGGCCGGCGGTATCGCCAATCCTCTACGAATCAGACGACAACATCATGTTCCGGGTTGAGTCGGGTGGTTTGTTCGAGGATCTGCCGCGGGACGGCAATGGTCAGGCAATCATTGCCGATGCTCGCAACGATGAGAACCTGATGATCGCTGGCATCCAGGTCGCCTTTCTCAAGTTCCACAACGCGGTCGTCGAGCGGGTGCGCTCCAGTACCGATCTCGACGACGATGCAGTCTTCGCCGAGGCGCGACGCTTGGTGACTTGGCACTACCAGTGGCTGATTCTGCACCAGTTCTTGCCCCAGTTCGTGGGCCAGGACATGGTGAATAACATCCTTGGCAGCGGACGCCGGTACTACACGACCTCGACACCGACTATCCCGGTCGAATTCCAGACTTCGGCGTATCGGTTCGGGCATTCGATGATTCGTCCGTCGTACCGCGCGAACATGGCCGGTGACAATGGCGAGCCATTCTTTGGCATGGTCTTCGACCCAGCCGAGTTCGGCAAGGCTGACCCTGGCGACATGAGCGGCGGCGCCCGAGCTCCCCGTCGTTTCATCGGCTGGCAGACTTTCTTCGACTTCGAAGACGGCGAAGTGAAACCAAACAAGCGCATCGACACCCATATCTCGACGCCGCTGTTCCAACTGCCGATGGGCACCATCGATACGGCACGCGGTGAACCAATTGGTCCGCTCTCGCTGGCGACACGAAACTTGCTTCGCCACATCACATGGGGCATTCCGTCGGGTCAAGCCATCGCAGCTCGAATGAGTGAACCGGTGCTTAGCGCAGGAGATCTCGAAGACATCAACCAGGTTGCACCCCGACTGGCTGGATCCACGCCGCTGTGGCTCTACATCTTGCGAGAGGCCGACGTGATGGCCGATGGAGCGCACCTGGGTCCGGTCGGCGGTCGCATCGTGGCCGAGGTGTTCATCGGCCTGCTCGAAATGGACCCAAACTCAATCCTGCGAGCAGCCGACGATTGGCGGCCAACGCTGCCGTCGCGGCGCGGCCAAGGTGAGTTCGTGATGGCCGACATGCTGACCATCGCTGGCGTCGATCCTGTAACTCGGGACCAATAAGACCTAGGCGGCGACGTGTTCGTTGGCGTGAGTCCCGGTACATCATGCGCCCACGCGATCTGGGATCGCCCGGCCTGGTCCGGCTGGGTGATCCCGTCCTCGGTCTCCAACCAGCCTCGTCGCCACCGCTACTCTCTACGCATCGAAGGAACACAATGAATCAGCCCACCGCGACGGTTCTCATCGCCGAAGACGACAACGAAATCCGCACCGCCCTCGAACGAATCCTTCGTTACGAGGGGTACAACCCGATCACCGTCAACGACGGCGCGGCTGCGCTCGAGGGGATCGTCGAACACGAACCGGACCTCATCTTGCTCGATGTGATGATGCCATTCGTCGACGGTCTGACCGTTTGCCGGCGGCTGCGAGAGAGAGGCAATCGCACGCCAGTCATGATGCTTACCGCCCGCCACGAGATCAGCGACCGAGTTGCTGGCCTCGATGCAGGCGCCGACGACTATTTGCCGAAACCGTTTGATCTCGAAGAGCTATTGGCGCGTGTGCGCGCACTGCTTCGGCGCAGCTTGCCCGATGAATCAGCCGCGCTACGGGTTGGCGACCTTACGCTCGATCAGCAACGACACGAAGTCAAGATGGACGACACTGCTATTGAGCTGACACGAACTGAGTTCGAGATCCTGGCCCTGCTCATGCGAAACGTCAGCATCGTGCTCGAACGCGGCGTCATGTACGAACGAATCTGGGGATATGACTTCGACGGTTCGTCTCGGTCGCTCGACGTCCACGTTGGTTACCTGCGTCGCAAGCTCGAAGCGAGCGGCGCCGGCCGCATGATCGAGACCGTGCGTGGTGTTGGCTTCGTGCTCCGTCCCTAATGGCATTACGACTTCGTCTCGGCCTGGGTGCTCGGCTCGCGATTGCGTTCGCGCTGCTCGCAGCGGTCACGGCGCTGGTGACCGCCGGTGCCGGCGCGTATTCGTCGAGCCGTCAAATCAATGCTGATGTCGACGCGTTCCTGCTCGCCAGATCGCTAGATATTGCCGAAGGCCGACGCGCCGATCTAGGTCTAGGTCAGGAGAGCCGGCCCCCACGTGGTGGTGGCCAGGGTGGCCAGTCTCCGGTGAGTCAACCCCAGGGAGCCGAGGTTCGATCGCTGGTTGAGTCCGACGCCGAGGTTCAGATAGTCGGGCGCGAGGGCGATACCGTGTCGACCTCGGGCGTCGGCTTGCCGTTCGAGGCCATCGATGCACCGTTTCTTCAGCGACGCGGTATTGCACTGGTTCGAACCGTCGAAGTCGAAGGCGAGTCGTACCGTATGGTCACCCGCCACGTCGAGGGTGGCGGCGCAGTCCAGGTCGCACGAAGTCTCACATCGACCAATGCAATTTTGGGTCAAGTGCGCGCGGAACTATTACCAGTTGCGCTCGCGATGTCCGGGCTTGCCGGCCTCATTGGCTGGGCGATTGCGCAGCAAACGACCAAGCCGCTACGCAAGCTCACCCGAACCGTCGAAACCGTGACAGCCACCGAAGACTTGTCAACACCGATCGCTCTCGATCGCACCGACGAGATCGGACGCCTCAGCGAAGAGTTCGACTCGATGCTAAAGACCCTGGGAGCGAGCCGTGACCAGCAGCAACGTTTGGTGCAAGACGCAGCTCATGAACTTCGCACGCCGCTCACGAGTGTTCGAGCCAACATCGACTTCCTCGAACGAGCAGCGGACCTACCGGTCGACGACCGACAGTCCACCTTGGCGAGTATCAAGGCCGAGCTGGCCGAGCTGAGTTCTGTGTTGGCCGAAGTGGTCGAGTTGGCAACCGAGAGTCGTGGCGCTGCGAACTTTGAACGCCTAGATCTGGCGGGCGTGGCCGAAGCAGCGCTCGCCCAGTTCGGTTTGCGGTCTGACCGCGAGGTCTTTCGAGACCTGACACCATCCACCGTGTTGGGCGATCGGGCCTCGTTGGTGCGCGCCGCCCAGAATCTCATCGGCAATGCCGACAAGTACAGCCCTGCGGGACTCGCTATCACGGTTGGGGTTCTCGATGGCTCACTATGGGTGTCAGATCAGGGACCTGGTATCGACGTTGCAGATCGAACCCGGGTCTTTGACCGGTTCTATCGAAGCGACCGCGATCGCTCGGCGCCCGGCTCAGGGCTAGGTCTCGCCATCGTGGCCAAGGCCGCGCTCGAACATGGTGGCACTGCCTGGGTCAGCGACGCGTCAACCGGTGGAGCCAAGGTCGGGTTTACTCTGACCGAGGCGCCGCCCGGGGCCAGTCCAGTGAACTGACCCCGAGCAGCAGCTTCAGGCTTGGACCCGATTGCGAATCGTCGAGAGCGTGTCGTCGCGTAGCAAGCGGCCATTGCGGAACACCGGCTCGAACTCGCAGTCTTTGACCCGGTCCCATGTTGTAGCTTGTTCGAGAACCAACTCGCCGTCACTACCACGGCTGACCGCTAGCAGCCCACGAGCGGACTTCTTTGTGCCGCTGTCGGTCTTTGGATCCTTGTAGATCTCTCGGAGCTCGCCGTCGACAATGCCGGCTGTTGCCTTCATCGCAAAGCCGAAGGTGTCACGGGTGTTGTATTGATAGGTATAGCTGCCGATACCGAACAGATTGGTGGGCACAAAGCCCTTGGCAGCGAGGCCACCGCAGATCGCTTCGCAGCGTTCGGGTGTGATCGAGTCGCCGTAGAGCAGATTGATGTGCGGGTCGACGACCTTGTAGCCCTTGGCATTGACGGTGCCGCCAAAGATCTCCCATGCAAGTTCGACCGAACCTCGATACTCAGGCGTGCCTCGTTCCGCTTCGGGATCGCCGACCAGAATCTTCACTGGATCGCCGCTGTCAGGGCGGATGGTCACAGTGCCGTTGCGCGCCATGATCTCGTTGCGCAACGCGGGCAGGTACTCGGTCCATACCTTCCAGTAGTCCCAGGTGTCGGCAACGATCGAGACGATGCCATCGGGATACAGGTCAGCAATCAGTCGATGGAACGTCTCAATCTCGGCATCCTTGGTGCCCATACACATGACCGAGTGCTCGGTTGCAGGCACCGATCCGCCGACGATTTCCTGATCACTATCTGCGCCATAGAAGTCCTCGAGAAAATCGATCGCCGGCACCGTGTCGGTGCCGGTGAAACTCAGCAGATGACCGGCGCCCGACAGCATGGCTGCTTCGGTGCCGTACATCCCGCGGTAACTGAAGTCGTGACCCTGCCAGTTGACGAACTCGGCATCGCCCCCGGTCTCTGCGACCCAGTGTTCGAGGATGCGGCGATAGCGCAGTGCGAGTGTGGCCGAGGTGCACGGACCCCAGACGATCGACGACATCGACGTCTCCAGGTAGTTGGTGAGCCAGAAGAACTCGGGCTCGGTATTCCACATGACGAACATGGGCACACCAATCGGGACTTCGGTGCCTTCGGGGAGCGCCCGGATATCGAGCGGCAGGTAGCCAAGGTCATGGAGTGCTTCGATGTGGTCGACATCGATAGCGATCCCGGCGTTGTGCATCCGTCGTTGGTAACGCGCGACGACTTCGACTTTGGGCTTGTCGAAGAAGTCACGCTGCCAGCGGGTGATCAGGTACTCCTTGATGTAGTACTGCAGACCGAACAGCACGACCTTGTCGAGGCCGTCGATCCGAGAGCTGCGGGGCGTCCAGTTACTGAAGACCAACTCGGTGCCCTTTGGGTACTGGCGGCGGTGGTCGGCCTTGTAGAAGTCAATGGTGGTCAGTGGGGTGCTCATCGGCGAGCTCCTTTGGTGTATAGATCGTGAAAGGGCAGGTAGTCGACGCCCGCTGCAGGCGATGGGTCGGTGGCGAAACCGAACGTGACGATTCGCTCGAACGACTGGCGAAGGTCATCGGTGCCCCTGGTGAACAGGCCATGGGTCACCGCCAACGAGAGTGGTCCAGCATTCTTGGCTTGCAACTCCCGTGCGAGCCCGAGGAACGTGCCTCCGCCGTCGCAGATGTCATCGACGATGAGGCATGGGCGTCCACCCAGGTCGTCGGCAAGTACTCCGAATCCGGAGAGTTGGCCGGTTGTCGGGTTGCGATGTTTCACAGCTTGCACAATCTGACTGGGAGCCAGATCAGGGGCCCACTCCAGAACCTTCTTTGTTGCGCCTGCGTCGGGAATCACCACGATGGGTTCGTTGTCGAATAGGCCGGCAGCGGCGAAACGTTCCACGCTGGACTTCTGGGGGATGTGCAGCAGTTGACCCGCAACGTCGCTGTGGGGGTCTGCGATCACCAGCTCGAGATTTGCAACCATTTCCAATGCGACCTCAAGTTCGAGGCCATCGCCTGGGTGGTTGCGACGGTCGTGGCGAGCGAAGGGGAAGTACGGCACAAACCACTCGGCTTCGATGCGGTTGCGTCGCAGGATTCGGTTTGCGGTGAGCAGCTGGCCCAGGGTTTCGAATCCGGTAACGGGCGCCTCGATCGTGAGCCGACTTGGCAGCTGAAGTCCTGGTCGCAGCGCAGTATGCGTCTCGCCAGCGGGATAGCGATGGCATGCAAACAAAGCGGCGAATGTGGTGTAGCTGGTTTGTGTGACTGGGTGGGTCGATGTCGTCATCGTTCCTTCTTTATTGTCAGTTCGACTATATAGAGAAGGTACTTATATTGTCAATGTGACAATTAACACGAACCTCTGCTACGGTAGGTGGATGCCAGACCGCGATCAGCCCGGCACCCAGCCGCCGGCCGAGTACGACCCGGCGCGGTTCCCACCGTTTGCGGTCACCTGTGATCTGGTGATTCTCACCGTCAAACCTCCGCAGACGCAGGTGCTGTTGGTGCAACGCAAGCAGGATCCCTACGGCGGTAGGTGGGCACTTCCGGGAGGTTTCGTTGCGCCGGATCAGAGCTTGATCCAAGCCGCACAGTTCAAGTTGCAGGACAAGACGGGGCTATCGCTTGACTCAGCCCATCTTGAGCAGCTCGCCTCGTTTGGCGAACCGAGACGTGATCCTCGGATGCGAGTGATCAGCGTTGCATGGTTGGCTATGGTCGCCCATCCTGAGGAGCCCGTGGCCGGGCCCGCAGCACTCGACGCTGCCTGGGTCGACGTTGAGTCACTCGACGGGTCACCGCTTGCGTTCGATCACGACCAGATCTTGGCGGCAGGAATCGAGCGGGCGCGGAACCGCATCGAGTACACCACGCTTGCGCCGATCTTTTGCGAGGGCGAGTTCACCATGGGCCGGTTGCGCGCCGTCTATGAGACGTTGTGGGGCCAGCCGCTTGATCCTGCAAACTTTAACCGCAAGGTGCTTGCCAGCGCAGGGTTCGTCGAGGCGACCGGCCACGTCGTGCCCCAGCCGAAGGGCCGGCCAGCAAAGACGTATCGGCAGGGTGCAGCGCAAACACTTATCCCGCCACTTCAGCGTTAGTTGCGTCGTTGCCTAAGGCGCCCCATCGGCCAACGCGTCCAGTCGCAACGCTCGCATTGCCCATACGCCCACGAACGGTCCGGGAGCCAGGATCAAGAATGCCCATCCCCAGCCAGCCGAATCGCGCACGACTGGCACCAAGAAAATGGTGAAGACTGTGAGCACAAACCCGGCCGCGAGCTGCATGGTGAGCGCGGTGCCCACGTACTGACTTGGGCACGTTTCGGTAACGATCGTCGAGAACTGAGCGCTGTCGGCGACGACCCAGAATCCCCAGACGAGCCCCACGCTGATGACCAGGGGTGCCGGTGCGTCGACCAGAAAACCCGCAAAGAGCGCGATCGTGCCCGACACTCGGAGGGCCAACGATGCTGCTTCGGGTCGCGACCGACGGTCAGAATCCAGCCCGGCGTAGACCGAACCTGCAGCACCAGCTGAGATCACGGCGAACGCCGCGAAGCTCGCTTGGCGGGCAGAGCCAAGCACATCGGTGTAGAAGGCTGCGATCCATGCCCACATGGCATAAAGCTCCCACATGTGCCCGAAGTAGCCAATGCTGGCCAGGCGAAACTTCCGGTCCTGAGCAATGCTGCGCAGTTGCGAGGGATCAAACCCGGCCGACGCAACGCCGTGAGGTCCTGGCTTGCCGAAGACTTCGACGAGGACGCCGCCAACCACAGTCAGCGCCGACGCAAGCAACAGCGTGAGCTTCCAATCGACGCCGCCAAGGCCGTTGAGCAGATGGGGGAGTGCCGAACCAGCCGAGAGTGCTCCGATCATGATCCCCAACGCAAGCCCGCGGCCGGTCTTGTACCAGGCTGACATTGCCTTGAGCGCGGGCGGATACACACCGGCCAGGAATGCGCCGGTCACGAACCGCAACCCAACTGCGCTGGTGAAACCGTCGCTGAAAACGAGCAGGCCATTGGAGATCGCAGCACCTGCTGAACCAAGGAAAATGAGGCGAAGCGGTGCAACCCGATCTGCGAGGTTGGTTGCCGACGACAAGGCCGCTCCGGCCACAAAACCGAGCTGGACCACGATCGTCAACCAGCTTGCCTGACCGCTTGACAACGCCCACACGGAGCGGAGTTGGCCAAGTACGGCTGCAGTCGAGAACCAGGTCGACATCGATAGCACCAGCACTACGGCCAGCAGCCGGAGCTGCTGGTTTTGCGGTGTCGACGTGAACTGCATGGCCAACCAACCCGTCGGTAGGACAACATCATTCCGTATCGGTCACTACCTGAACAAACAGCTACATTTCAGCCATGGCAACAGCAGCATTTATCGGACTTGGAAACATGGGCTACCCGATGGCGGGTCACCTCGTTTCGGCGGGCCACGACGTGCGCGTATTCAATCGCACCCAGTCCAAAGCCGAGCAATGGGCGACCGAACACTCGGGCAGTGCAGCCGCGAGCCCAGCCGACGCGGCCGATGGAGCCGACTTCGTCGCGCTTTGTGTCGGTGCCGACGCCGACGTGCGCGCCGTGAGCTACGGCGGCACCGGCGTGCTTGCATCACTTGGTCAGGGAGCAGTGCTCGTGGATCACACGACCGCGTCAGCTGAGCTGGCCCGCGAACTTGGGGCAGCCTGCGCCGAGAAGAGGATCGGCTTTGTCGACGCTCCTATCTCGGGTGGTCAAGCAGGCGCTGAAAACGGCGCGCTGAGTGTGATGTGTGGCGGCGCTCAAGCCGACTTCGACACGGCGCTGCCGCTGATCGACGCATACTCATCGGCGGTCACGCTGGTTGGCCCGGTGGGCAGCGGCCAACTCACCAAGATGTGCAATCAGATTCTCTGCGCGGGCGCGATCCAAGGCGCGGCCGAGGCCATTGCATTTGGCCAAAAGGCTGGCCTGGACATGACCAAGGTGCTCGCAGCAGTGACTCAGGGTGCGGCTGGTTCGTGGTATCTCAGCAACCGGGGCGAGACCATGGTGAACGACGAGTTCGACTTCGGTTTCGCCGTGGACTGGATGGCCAAGGATCTGGGGTTGGTGCAACAAGAAGCCGGCGCGCTCGGCGCCGCGACACCGCTGACCGAGCTCGTCAACAGCTACCTACAGGCAACCCAAGCCGCAGGCGAAAACCGCATGGACGCCACCGCCATCGTCCGCCGCTACCGCAGGTAGTACGGATTCGGCGCGTGCACCCATGGGGTCAGACCCAGGTGTGCACGCGTGAACCCCCGGGGTCAGACCCAGAGGTGCACGAAGGCTACGCCGCGGAGGGGATCAGATTAATCCCGCCTGTTACCAGATCAGCAAGGATCGGGTTGTTCGAGGCGGTTCGCTCGAATCGGCGAACCGCCCTATGGGCTGCGCCTCGAGAATTGACTCCGAACGCGGATCCGAGCTCGGCAAGAGGAGCTACTTCGTGGCGATACAACAGGGTAAGAAGTAGATGGCGAGCCGATTCGGAGCGGGAGTCGATTGGGTAGAGGACATGTGGCAGCGGCAGTTCGAAAGCTCCGCATACATACCGGGCCAATATTGCTGCTGGCTCTCGTCGTCCTGGTTTACCAGCGAGCAACTGTTGGAAGCGCCGCTCGGCATCCGCAATTCGCGAGATTGAGGTTCTTAGCGACGGATCGGTTTGGCGTGATTCGACCGCGTGAGCGAACGCGTGCGAGCGCTGGGTGTCGCGCTCGGCGACGAATGACGCAAAGCTGGCACGGTCACCGCCGAAAAACCAGTCGACAATGGTGTCTGCGTCGAGAAACTCTGGAGCCCGCTCGATGCCGACGGTTGCGGCGTAACTCGACCATTGGTAGTGCTCAGGCCTCATGACAATGCCAGCTTTGACAGGATTGTTCGGTATGTACCGAGCGGCTTCCATCAGATAGCGCTCATCCTCGATGATCTTCGAGAAAAAGCGCCCTTTGAACAATGCCCCATCGGTGCCATGTCGCTGATTGAAGTCAACTGTGTACTGACCACCAACAAACTGCATCGCATTTGAGAGCTGCCCGGTTAGCGACCGCACCAGCGAGTGAAAGTGAGTGTCCATCAAGCAGAAGGAGTGAACCTCGAGCTGGTAGAGCCTGCTCGCAGTTGCGAAGTGATCGAGGAAGTCCGCGCGGTCGTTGTCGCCGCGGTAAACAGCTTGTTTGTTTCGGCCGCGATTCGTCACATGGTGCCATGCGCCCGGGTAGTCAATGCGTGGTTGTCTAGGCATGCCAAGACGTTAGATGCCGGGTGTGACAGCGAGGGTGGCCATCGCGTGGACAGCTGGGTCTGACCCCGGCGGTGCACGCGTGGACAGCTGGGTCTGACCCCGGCGGTGCACGCGTAAGATGTGAGCCGCAGATCTTTGGGGGATGACGTGGACGAGAATCGATGGCTTGAAGGGGTGACGGTCCTTGACCTGACTCGGTACCTGGCGGGTCCTTCGTGCACTCGGCTACTGGTGGAGCTTGGTGCCGATGTCATCAAGATCGAGCAGCCCCCTTATGGCGATCCGAATCGCGCGGGAGCGCCCCGAATCAACAAGCGATCGGGGTTGCACATTCAACAGAACCGCGGCAAACGCAGCGTGTGTCTCGATGTCTTCAGCAGCGAGGGCCAACAGATCATCCGTGACTTGGTTCCCCACGCAGACATCGTGGTCGAGAACTTCAGCCCCGGTGTCCTCGACCGTAGGGGCCTCGGCTACAACGATCTGGTCAAGATCAAGCCCGACGTGATCATGGCCTCAATTTCTGGTTTCGGCCAGACCGGTCCGTTTTCCGATCGCCCCTGCTTCGATCTGATCGCACAGGCAACCGCCGGCATCATGCACATGACGGGCGAACCCGACGGTCCGCCGACCTTCGTTGGTCTTGGAATGGCTGACACCAACGCAGGCGTACATGCCTTTGGCGCTATTGGACACGCACTGTTTCATCGCGAGCGCACCGGCCGGGGCACTCACCTCGACATCGCCATGGTCGATGCGCTCTTCCACATGCACGACACCGCCGTCACCACGGTGTCGATGGACGACGGCAAGGCGCCCGAAGCCATCCGTCAGGGACGCAACTTCAACTCGCTTGCGCCCGCGGGTTCCTTCAAGAGCCCCAACGGCTGGATCATCATCTTGTGCACCGAACAGCAGATGCCGAATCTGTGGACAGCACTCGGCCAGCCCGAGCTGGCGACCGACGAACGGTTCCGCAACAACCCGACGCGACTCGAGAACCGCGCTGCCTTGACCAAGATCATCGAAGACTGGATGGCCAGCATGGGCACCGACGAGGCAGTGATCGATGCCCTTACCAAGGCTCGAGTGCCGCATGGCCCGGCGCTCACGATCGAACAGGCGGTGTCACACCCGCACTTCATCGAACGAGGAACTGTGCGCACCGTGCACGACCCGCTTGCGGGCGACGTGACCATTCCCGGCTTCCCGTTCCGCAGCAGCGACGACCTTCCGCCCGACGAACATCACACCGCAGCCTTGGGTGAGCACAACGCCGAGGTGCTCATCGATTTGTTAGGTATGTCCAGTGAGCAGATCCAGGATCTGGTTGACCGTGGCCTGCTCGCCTCGAAACCCCACTAGAGGATTCGAGACGTAGAGGCCGATCACCCTAGAAGTCGAAGTCGCCAAGATCCTGTGGAATGTCAGGCAAGTGGAGGTCACCGGGGCCATCGATCTGGAAGCCAGGCTCGATCGCTGAGTTGGTCAGATCAGGGATTTCAGCCTTGGTTACGAGCGAACACGAGCCGTCGTCATTCAGCAGATGCGCCGGGCACTCGATCTCGTAAGGGACACAACCAGCTTCAGTCCATCGGAGACCGCCGCCACACTGGCTCGGTGCAGGTACACAGTTGTCGCCGACACGAATGGTGTTGACCGGGCAGTCAGTGACTTCCCTTACGCAGTCGCCGCCGACGCTCGTGCTGCCAGCGGGGCAGGCCGGTTCGCAGCTGGTTCCGTTCCAAACCATGCCCGGATTGCAGTGCATCACGTCTGGCACACAGTCAGCGCCAACGAGGGTGTGATTTTCGGGGCAGTAGCGGACGCAGTCGGTGCCGTTGTAGATGAAGCCGGTGTTGCAGTCGATGACTGCGCAGCCGTGGCCGGTGTCGATGGTGCCTTCGGGGCAGTAGCGGACGCAGTCGGTGCCGTTGTAGATGAAGCCGGTGTTGCAGTCGATGTAGGCGCAGCCGTGGCCGGTGTCGATGGTGCCTTCGGGGCAGTAGCGGACGCAGTCGGTGCCGTTGTAGATGAAGCCGGTGTTGCAGTCGATGTAGGCGCAGCCGTGGCCGGTGTCGAAGGTGCCTTCGGGGCAGTCCGCTGGGGCCGGAGCATGCTGGTCGGGTCCAACTGGAGTCGTGTGAGAACCCGAGTCTGCCGGAGCCGCCGGAGCAGCATCGCTGGCTTGGTCCGAACTCTCACTGGTAGGAACGGTTGCTGATGATTCGCTGTCGGCGCTGCTTGGTGCAGCCGCCGACTCATCGGCAGATGTCTCAGGGTCAGCTGCCTCCTCGTCGCTATCCGGCTCATCGACGGCTGTGTCGTCGGTGTTAGCCGGAACGGCATCAGCGGCTGTGTCGTCGGTGTCAGGCTGATCGGCATCAACGGGCGCTTCATCGGCAGCCGCTACGTCTTCGTCGAGGTTCTTATCGTCGCGTGTTGCAGGGCGATTGTCCGCTGCGGCGTCGGTCATCACTACGGGCGCAGCTTGAACGTCATCGGAAACCGGCACGAGAGCAGGGCGTTGCGTCTCGGTCGTGCCAGGGGCCGGGACCGCAATCACCGTTTCGCTCCCGCCACCAACAACCCCGGTGAAGGCAAGCACGCCAACTCCGGCGAGGAGCGCAACAACAAGTGCGACGCCGAGGGCGGTGATGGAGGCGGACGAGCCGGAGTTCTTCATGATTCCATCTTGAGTGGCCGAGACACTCTGATGTGTCACCCAGCCGACAGAGGGGATGTGGCTACTGTCACGCCGCGTGCTTCAACACTCCGTCAACGACCACCCTGCTAGTTTCTGGTGATGGCGAACTCGTATGAAAACATTGGCCAGTCTCCGCTTTTTGCTGGTTGCCCTCAGTCCGAACGTGACCTGTTGACCAGCCTGCGAGTGCCCATGAAGGTCGCTGCTGGCAATGACGTCGTAAAACAGGGCGACTACGGGGCGACCGTCGGCGTCATCCTCGAGGGACGAGCCAGCGTGTGGCGCGACGGCGCCCATGTGGCCGACTTGCAACCGGGCGACTGCTTTGGCGAGCTGGCCCTGCTTGCCCCACCGAGCGACGGTGGGCAGCGCACCGCCAGTATCCGAGCCGACGTAGATTGTCGGGTCGACACCATCAGCGACACCGACATCAACACCGAGTTGTCATCGCTGCCGAACGTCGCCCAGGCGCTGCGTGATCTAGGGGCATCGAACCAAGGGTAATGCCCATGAGTCGCGCCAAAGACCGCGCCTGGATGATGCGCACGTATGCAGGCCATTCGACGCCCGAGGCATCGAATGAGCTCTACCGCTCAAACCTAGACAAGGGTCAAACCGGACTCTCGGTAGCGTTTGATCTGCCGACACAAACGGGATATGACCCTGACCATCTGCTGGCTACGGGCGAGGTCGGAAAGGTCGGCGTGCCGATCGTGCATCTCGGTCACATGCGGACCTTGCTCGATGAGATCCCCGCGGGTGAGATGAACACGTCGATGACCATCAATGCGCCGGCGTCGTGGTTGCTGGCGCTCTACGTGGCAAACGCCGAAGACAGCGGTGTTGCCCGCTCGGAGTTACGGGGCACGACGCAGAACGACATCGTCAAGGAGTACCTGAGCCGGGGCACCTACATCTTTCCGCCTGAGCCAAGCCTGCGACTCATCGTCGACATGATCGCATTCTGCGCGGCCGAGGTGCCCAAGTGGAACCCGATCAATGTCTGCAGTTATCACTTGCAAGAGGCCGGGGCGACGCCGGTGCAAGAGCTGGCGTTTTCGTTGGCGAACGCGGTCGCAGTGCTCGACGCAGTGCAGGCCAGTGGACAGGTCAACCAGGCCGCGTTTCCTCAGGTTGTCGGCAGTGTCTCGTTCTTTGTCAATGCCGGAATCCGGTTCGTCGAAGAAACGTGCAAGATGCGGGCCTTCACCCAGATGTGGGAGCAGATCTGCCGCGAGCGGTATGGCGTCGACGATCCTCGACATCGCCGCTTTCGCTACGGCGTGCAGGTCAACTCGCTTGGCCTGACCGAATCGCAGCCCGAGAACAACGTGCAAAGGATCGTGCTTGAGATGTTGGGTGTGACCTTGTCGAAAGATGCTCGCACCCGATCGTTGCAGCTGCCGGCATGGAACGAGGCGCTCGGGTTACCCCGGCCGTGGGACCAGCAATGGGCCCTTCGAATGCAGCAGGTCTTGGCCTATGAGACCGACTTGCTCGAGTACGACGACATCTTCGCCGGGTCCCACGTGATCGAAGGTTTGACCGCCGATTTGATGCACGACGCGCAACAGTTGCTCGACGAGATCGTCGACGGCGGTGGCGCCTTTGTCGCGATCGAAGACATGAAACGCTCGCTGGTCGAGTCCAATGCTCGTCGAGTGCGTGCCATCGAAACCGGCGACACCACGGTCGTGGGCCGCAACAGCTTCGTCGAGTCCGAACCATCGTCGCTCGGCGGGTCCGAAGCCATCTTGACCGTCGACCCACAGGTCGGCGCCGAGATGATCGCCGACGTGGCGCAATGGCGGTCCGACCGTGATCAGGCTGCCGTCGAGTCCGCCCTCAGCGAACTGACTCGGGTCGCCCAGGGCACCGAGAACATCATGGCGGCGACCATCGACTGCGCTCGCGCTGGCGTCACTACCGGCGAGTGGGCCGACACCCTGCGGGCTGTATTCGGCGAGTACCAGGGGCCGACCGGTGTGGGTCACGCAGCAGTCGCGGCCACGGCTGGGTTGCGCGAGCTAAGCACATTGCACCAGAGCTTGGCCGACGGCCCGCCCAAAGTACTCATCGCCAAACCGGGTCTCGATGGACACTCCAACGGGGCCGAACAGATTTCACTCGCAGCACGAGACGCTGGCATGGAGGTCGTGTACCAGGGCATCCGCCGCACCCCCGAACAGATCGCCGCAACGGCGAGCGACGAAGACGTCGATCTGATCGGCCTCTCGGTCCTGTCCGGCAGCCACGTCGAACTCGTGCCACACGTCATCGACCTGATGCGGGCCGCAGGCGTGACCGCACCCGTCATCGTCGGCGGAATCATCCCGGCGAGCGACCACGATGCGCTCATCGCTGCGGGGGTTGCCCGTATCTACACACCTCGTGACTACGAGATCGCAGCCATGATGCGCGATGTCAGCGATCTTGCGCTCGCGCACCGCCGGGGCGAGTGGAACGGGGCTAGCTGAACTCGAGCCCGTCGAAGTTGCCCGAGCTTCGCCATTCGTCGATGTAGCTGAAGTAAGCCACGGGTCCGTCTGGATAGCCGAGAAAGTTGCGGTTTCCCGAGCTGTCGTCGATCTGGCCTTCGTTGTTGTAATACCCGGGCGTGCAACTTGGATCGTTGCCAAACGTGCGCCCGCCACCTTCGAGTAGAGCCACCCATTCCTGTTCGGCTTGGGCCGTCACCTCGACTTCGTCGGCACCAGATTCGACTGCATGCTTGACTATTGCGGCGATGGTGAGCGCTCGTTCCGTCAGGTTGTGCGGCACATTGGAGATGAGGTTGGCGCCTTGATTGGGACCAACGACAAACAGGTTCGGGAACCCGCGCACGTGAACACCGTGCAGGCTTGTCATGCCGTCGGCCCAGTGCTCCGACAGCTTCTTGCCGTAGCGGCCAACGGTGTCGAAGCCGCTGCGACGTTCATAGCTCGTGCCGACTTCGAAGCCAGACGCGTAGATCAGACAGTCGAGTCCGAAATGTTTGCCGCCAGCGAAGACGCCAGACTCGTCGATTCGCTCGACCCCCTTGCCGTCGGTGTCAATGAGATGGACCGACTCGCGGTTGAACGAGTAGAGGTACTCGTCGTGAAAGCACGGGCGCTTGCACAGCTGGCGATACCACGGCTTGAGTGCCTCGGCGGTGTCGGGATCGGCAATGATCGCATCGACACGAGCACGAATCTCGGCCATCTTCTCGTCGTCGCTGTCGTGATAGGCCCGGGTGAGTCCCTCGGGGCTGAAGTCGCCATTTTCGATTGCCTTGTCGCGAATGCGCTGGGAGATGTCGGTCCAACCATCTTTGACCAAGTCTTCGTCGGTGAACCCGCCGGTCTGCAAGGTGGTGAAGTTCATCAACCATTCTTGTTGCCAACCCGGTTCGAGGGACGCAAACCAATCGGGATCAGTATCGGCATTATTGCGAATGTCGATCGACGAAGGCGTGCGCTGAAAGACGAAGAGCTCGCCGGCACTTGCTGCCAAGTGTGGGATGCACTGCACCGATGTTGCGCCAGTTCCGATGATGCCCACTCGTTTGTCGCCCAGGTTCGTCATCGGCGTGCCCGTCGGGTCGCCGCCGGTGTAGTCATAGTCCCACCGGCTGGTGTGAAAGCTGTGGCCGGCGAACGATTCGATTCCCGGGATGCCAGGCAGTTTCGGTCGGTGGAGCGGGCCAGTGCCGGTCGCAACGAACTTGGCCCGCATCGCGTCGCTGCGGTTGGTGCGGATGATCCAGTTCGATGCGGCCTCGTCCCATTCGAGGCTGGTGACTTCGGTTGAAAAGACTGCGTTGTCGTACAACCCATAGTGGTTGCCGATCCGCTGGCAGTGTTCCAGGATCTCTGGTGCTTGGGTGTATTTACGGGTGGGCATGTGGCCGGTTTCTTCGAGCAGCGGCATGTAGATGAACGCTGCCGTGTCACACATTGCGCCCGGATAACGGTTCCAGTACCAGGTGCCGCCAAAGTCGCCCGCCTTTTCGATGATGCGCACATCGTCGATGCCGGCTTCTTTGAGGCGAGCGCCCGCGACCAGTCCTGCGAACCCGCCACCGATAAAGGCAAAAGTCACTTCGTCGGTCAGCGGTTCGCGAGGCTGTGCTTCGACATAGGGATCGTCGAGATAATGAGCGAAGGCGCCAACCGGCTCGATGTACTGCTCGTTGCCATCGTCGCGCAGCCGCTTTACTCGCTCGGCTTCGTACTTGGCCCGCAACTCATCGGTTTCAGCGACACTCACCCCAGCAGTTTACGTCGCGCACTCACCAGGACCCCGAATCATCTGTGACGCTCAAACCGCGCTATGCGCGGAAAAATCGTCACAGATGCCATATCGGTTCGTCCCGAATCATCTGTGACGCTCAAACCGCGCTATGCGCGGAAAAATCGTCACAGATGGTTGAGGAGGGCGACGACGTCGCTGGGAACTGTGGCAACGTGGGCGCCGGCTGCGGCGAGCGCTTGCATCTTGGAAGCAGCGGTGCCTTTGCCGCCGGACACCATGGCGCCAGCGTGGCCCATCTTCTTGCCTTCAGGCGCGTTCTGGCCAGCGATGAACGCAACCACGGGTTTTGCCATCGACGGAATGAACTCGGCAGCCGCTTCTTCCATCGAGCCTCCGACCTCGCCAAGTAACACGATTGCGTCGGTGCCGGGATCGGACTCGAACCACTCGAGGGCATCGCGAAAGGTTGTGCCCACAATCGGATCGCCGCCCAAACCAAGAAATGCGGATTGCCCGAGGCCGGCTGAGACCAAATTGAGGTTGATCAGCGCGCCCAGACTTCCGCTTCGAGACACAACCCCGATGCGGCCGGGGGCGAAGAGCCGGTCGGACCATCCCGGCATGATGCCCACGAAATCGCGCCCGGGGAAGACAATGCCAGGGCAGTTAGGGCCAATGAGATTGGCAGCGTTGGCGCGTGCGAGCGCCAGCATTTCCATCGTGTCGTGCACCGGAACGAACTCGGCCAACACGATCACCGTGAGCACACCGGCGCTTATTGCCTCGGCCGCAGCATCTTTGGCGAAGCGTGCGGGCACGAAGATGACCGACAGATCGATCGGATGGGCATCGAGCGCATCGGCGACCGTGTTGTACACCGGCACTCCCGCAACGGTCTGGCCGCCTTTGCCGGGCGTGCACCCCGCAACCACCGTGGTGCCGTAGGACAACATCTGCTCGGTCCAATAGGTGCCTTCGCTGCCGGTAATGCCTTGCACCAATACCTGTGGCTTCGACGAGATCATTGCCTGCGGCCCTCACCTTTCTCGCCAGCGCTGGCAGCTGCAGCCATCGCAATTGCCTCCATGACCGCAGCGTCCATTGTTTCGTGCGGCTCAATCCCCAACGCATCGCGAACGATTTGCTGAGCGCGTTCTTCGCCAGTGCCATGGATACAGAACGACACGGACATTTCAGGCTTGAGTGCCTCGAAGCCAGCAATGAGCCCCTCGGCGATGACATCGGTGCGGGCATAGGCGCCGCAGAGATTGACCAACAGGCTCTTGACATTGGGGTTCTTTAACACGAGCGCCAATGCCGGGGTGGCCCGCTTGTAGGCCATGCCGCCGACTTCGAGGAAGTTGGCCGGACTGCCGCCATGAGCGGTTATTGCATCCATGGTCGACATAGTTAGCCCGGCGCCATTGGCGAGCACGCCAACATCGCCGTCGAGCTCGACGTACAAGAAGCCTTGCTCCTTGGCTTCGAGTTCGAGGGCGGTGCCGGTGTGGCGCTCGGGGCCCACGTCGGGCTGGCGGAACGCCGCATTGTCGTCGACCACCAACTTGGCGTCGAGCGCAACGAGTTCGCCAGTCTTGGTGACTGCCAACGGATTGATCTCGAGCAGTTGCGCGTCGTAGCGACGGAACAGGCCATAAAGGGTGAGCAAGAAGCTTGCGAGGGGAGCGCGTAACGATGGGTCTAGGTCGGTGGCGGTCACGATATCCATTGCTTCGCCCGCGCCAAGCCCGGCACGAATATCGACCGGCACCATCTGCACCTGGTCGGGCGTCGTGGCATGTACCTCTTCGATGTCCATGCCGCCTTGAGTTGACACCATCAACAGCGGCCCGCCCGCGGCTGAATCGATGGTGACTGCCACATAGAGCTCGTGTGCAATGTCGGCGCACGCTTCGACGAGAACCCGGTCAACTGCGAACTGGCCCAATGAAGAGCCAAGCAGTCGAGCGGCGGCTTCTCGGGCGTCGGCCGGGTTGTCGCTTTTAACGATGCCGCCGCCCTTGCCACGCTTGCCCGACGGCACCTGAGCCTTGACCATGACCGGACCGCCGACCTCGTCAGCAATGCCATAGGCCTGATCGGCGCTCACTGCGATTGCACCCTGCGGTATCGGGACTCCGCCGGTGGCGATGAGTTGTTTGGCGTCGTGTTCCTCTACGAACACGTCAGCCCTGTCGAGCCAAGAAGTCGCCGAAGAGTTCTTCCTCGGTTGGCTCGGTGCTCGGGATTGGTCGAGCGAGGTAGGTGTAGTTCAAGAAGTGCTTATAAGTCAGGTTCTCGCACGTGTCGTTGTCGCCCCACGTACCTGCGCCCATTGACAAGGTGAAATGGAGCCCGTTGTCGAAGCTTCCGCCGTTGTTGTAGGCGTGCGGCTGGTTGACCAACACAGTCGAGACTCGGGCTCGTGCCGCCAGCTGCTCGATGTGATCATCGTTGGTCGAGTGAATGCCGCACGAGTGACCCTCGCCCATGAAGTCCAGGATTTGCTCGACCGTGTCGAGTGCATGGTCGAAGTCGTCGGTGCGATACACGGCAAGCACGACCGATAACTTCTCGCCCGAGAACGGGTGGTCGTGGCCGATGCCGCTCTCTTCGACGATCAGAAACCGAGACTGATGCGCAGCTTCGTCGTCGAGCCCAGCTACCTCGGCGATACGGCCCGCAGGCTGCGCGACGATTTGGCGATTCAGGCTGCCGCCAGGCCACATAGCTTGTTGCAGCTGATCCTTCTTGTCTTCGGGCACGAGCCAGCCACCGTTGTCTTGCAGCTTGGCGAGCACGTCGTCGTAGATCGCATCGTCGACGAGCAGCGCGTTCTCTGACGAGCAGCTGGTTGCGTAATCAAAGGTTTTGCTGGCCACGATTTTGGGAATCGCAGCATCGATGTCTGCCGTCTCGTCGATGATGACTGGCGCATTGCCCACGCCAACTCCATGCGATGGCGTGCCGACGCGATAGGCCAGGTCGACGTTTGCGGGCCCTGCGGTGACGAGCGAGTAGTCGCACTGGGCCATGAGTTCAGCCGCTATCGCCTTGCCGGCTTCCTTGTTCTTGGCCGCAAGGCTCACGAACTGCACTAGGTCCTGGGGTGCTCCGAGTTTGGCGAGCTCGGCACGGGCGATGCGCACCGACTCGGCACACGTAGCTTCGCCCCGGGGGTGTGGCGCCATGATCACTGCGTTACGACCCTTGAGCGTGATCATCATGTTGTTGATCGGTGTCGCACCGGGATTGGTCGAAGGCAGGATGCACGCAATCACGCCCATTGGCTTTGCAATCGTGGTGACGCCGCGTGACTCGTCGATGTCGATGACACCAACCGACGGCGCGCCTTTGAGATCTGACAAGGTCCCCAGGGTCTTGCGCATGATCTTGGTCGCCTTGTCGGCAGCGTTGCCGAGTCCGCTCTGATCAGCAGCCAGTGTCGAGAGAGTCTCGACCACGTTGGGTCGAGTCACGGCATAGGCAATCGCGGTAACGGCGTCATCGACCTGTTGCTGATCCCAGTGCTCGATCGACACTTGGGCGGCTCGGGCTCGAGCGACAGAGTCGGAGACGGTTGCCGGTACAGATTGCGTGCTCATGCATCATCCAGTTTCTTGACCAGGGTCTTGGGCGCAACTAGACGATAGGCGTCGTCGAGTATTCCGGCGACTTCATCCCAATCGGGGTCGACGTCGAGCCTCAAACCAATCCAACCGCGGTGCCCTACATAAGGCGGAACAAAGAATCGTTCGGGTTCAGTTCGTACGACCTCGTCTTGCACTCCGGGCGGCGCGGGTACCCACAGTGCAAGCCTGCCATCGCCATGGTGATCTGAATGCACGTTGCACAACGTCTTCTTCTCTCGGATGAAGAACGACGGCGCTCCGTGGCTGAGACGCTCCGATACCTCGGGAAACGCGAGCGCTATTTCGCGCACCTGCTTTAGTTCGCTGTTGGCCATGGCCAAGTCTTGCGCATGGCGCCGCATGTCACAATGAGATGGTGCCGCTCTTGACGCTCGGTGGTTACCTTGTTTTTCGCAAGGCGGGTGCGTATACAAAGAAAGCCACCGAACTATGGCGCGAGGCGGCGAACGAGTTGGGACTCGTCCTTACTGGCGAGCGAAAGTTCAAGTACCCGATGACCAGTGGGCGCATCGACGGCGTCATGGTATCCGTCACTGCTGGGCCCAGCGGAGATCCGGCATCCCATTCCAGGCCATAGAGCGGTTCGATCCGCATTGCGCGAGAGCTCGACGGGTGGGAGCGTCTTGCAGATCTCCACGAATCAGCGAATCGGGTTCGCGGGCGTGCTGATTCGAGTCGCCCGCCGTTCGCGCAAGCTCTACGTCGCCCACGCCGGTTGCGACGCGTAACACGGTCCTTCGCTCTCAGCCATATCCGGATCCGGCGCCTAGGGCACGTGCAACAATGAAGCGGTGGTTGGTCTCATCTTTTTCATCATCGTTGCTTTGGCCCTTCGGGGTACGGCTGCGTACCAGGCACGAGTCAAGGGAGCGTGGCGTGATGCGGCGAACGAACTCGGGCTCGACGTAAACCCCGGCTCACGGTTCTCTAATCCTTCTATCAACGGGCTTCTCGACGGGGTCGGGGTGAGCGTCTCGGTCCAATCTGGCAATGGCCGCAACGACAATTCCACCACGCTCTACACCGTCACCCACGTTCCTGTTGGGCCACCGGTGACCTTGCGCAAGCAAAATATGTTGTCGCGCTTTGCGCTGCTTGTGGGCAGGAAGGACGTGCTCGTGGGTGACCCTTTCTTCGACGATCGGGTTGTGGTCGACTCAGCGTATGACGCAGAGATCCGTGAGTTTCTCACACCAACGCGCCGGGCAGTCGTGCTCGAGGTCTTTGATCGGTGGCACTACGGCGAGGTCTCTCACAACAGCATCGAAGCCCGAACTCTTCGGGTCGAGACATCAGCAGCATTGATCATCGAAACGGTACGTCGGCTGGTAGCTATGGCCAAGGTCATGAGCGACAGCGCGGCGGTCGAAGATGCGCTGCAAGCCCGGGAGCAGGGGTCGATGGCCGACGCAGCTGCGCAGTTCCGTGCGATCAACGAGAGTGAGCCCAACATCTTCACCCAGTCACTCGAGGCCGAAGCATTGATCGAATTGGGCAATCATGAGCAGGCGGCCCAGGTGCTCCACGAAGTCGATGCTTCGCTTGGCGTTGAGCGCGGCCCTGACGGTTGGGAACGTCTTGCCGACGCCCCGGCACCGGTGACACTGCCTGCGCCGGTCTCGCTGCCGGCACCAGAGGCGTCGGCCGGTGCTGGTGCGCTACCGATGGGGCAACAAGCCGTCATCGACGACCTGTTCGATGCTGGCCGCCTGAGCTACAACGTCGTCGAGCACTTTGAACAGCATTACGCGAACCATGCGGTGGCATGGAGCGGGACCGTCACGGCGGCCCACAGTTACCGCCATGACAGCGACTTCGGCGAGGGTCCCGGGACCAAGGCGACGCTGCTGCTCGGAGGCGCAGGGCGTAGCTCGCTGATCTCCAACGAGGTTCACGCTGTCGTGCAGCTGCCGAACTCGGCAGTGCTTGCCACGGACCAGACCATTGCGTTCTCGGGCGTGTTGTTTCGGGTGGATCGTTTTGCTCGCAAGCTGTACATAGCGCACGGCACGATCAGCGCGTAGAACAAGCACTCGTATGCCGGTCTGACCGGCCCTTCTCCCGACCGTGAGAGTGTTGTCGTGGTGTGCGTCGGTAACGTGGTTGGCGATGGCAACTTCGTTGAGCGACGAGTGGACCGAACGGCTTCGAGAGAGCCGCTTCGGGCGCGACATCTTTGGACCCAAGGTTGCCCGCCCGCTTGCGTCGTGGCTCGACACCAACTTCGGTGACGGCGACGACGCTCTGGATAGTTCGCTGAACGATGGACAAACCGACGTTCTAGTCGAGGCTCAAGCGGCAGTGGTCGAGGTGCAGGTAGCCGAAACCAAAGCCGCGTTGGCAGGCGGCACCGACATCGAGCTGACTCCTACCACGCTTGCTGCGCTCATGGCATCGCTTCGCGAAATCGGCCAGCGAATCAAGAACCACAACTTGGTGGTAGTAGCCGCCGGAATTGCGTTCTGGGGTTTACTCGCCATCCCGGCAATCCTGTTTGCCGTGGTGTCAATCGCTGGGCTTGTACTCGACCCGGAGACCGTGAAAGAGCAAGTGAATGACAATCTCACCAACCTGCCCGACGATGCTCGCAAGATCATTGGCGAACAACTCGCAAGCGTTTCCGGGGGCAGTACCGGGGGTCTGATCGCTGGGTTGGTCGTTGGTTTGCTGCTGGCGTTGTGGACCGCATCGGGAGCTATGGCCAAGCTCATGGGCGCGCTCAACACCATCTATGACACGGTCGAAACTCGGAACTTCTTCAAGCTGCGAGGCACCGCCCTTGGCCTGACCTTCGGTGGCATCGTGTTCGTCTCTGGCGCCATCTTCTTGCTCGCTGCACTTCCGCCTGTACTTCGCTCGGTCGACGCAGTGGGCGACACCGCCGCTGACCTGTTCGTATGGCTTCGGTTTCCGGTGCTTGGCGTGGTCATGATCGTGGCGCTTGGCGTGCTTTATCATGTAGGTCCTGACCGCAGTACCAAGTATCGGCCGCTCACGTTAGGAGCGCTCGTCGCCACGGTGCTGTGGCTGAGCCTCTCGGCGCTGTTCACCGTGTACACCTCGACGGTCAGCAGCTACAACGAGACCTACGGCAGCATCGGTGGCATCGTGATCTTGCTGCTATGGCTCTTCATCACAGCCTTCGTAGTGCTGCTCGGAGCCGAAATTCACGCTCAACGCAAGTAGTCCGTTTCTTTGCTAGCGCGAAGAGTCTGCTTTCTAGCTTGCGGGCCTGCACGATTAGCGGCGTTCAGTTTGTGGGACCCATTTGAAGAACTTGACCGCAGCTAGCACGCCGACCGCACCCCACGCCGCAACGACACCCCACTTTGCCCACGGGATCGCCACGCTCTCGATGAACGGGTTGTAGGAGTCTCGCAGTGCTTCATTGAGCGGCTTGATCGGGAAGAAGTCGCCGATCCTGCTGAAGAAGCCAGTGCTCTCTTCGTCGGAGAAGAAGAACACGTCGGAGACGAAGTACAGCGGGAAGACCGCAGCGTTGGTGACCGCCGGGGCCGAATCTTGGTTCGAAATTACTGCGGTGATAGCCAGGCCAAGCGCGGAAAACGCAACAGTGCCGATCAGAACAGACAGAGCGAAGATCCCGATCGAACTCAGGTTGAACTCGACGCCGAAGAACAGCCGACCAATCACGGTCACAAGCACCGTCATGAATATGACGATCACGAGTGCAGCCAGGATCTGCCCGACTATGTATGCGAATGGCGACAGCGGAGTTCCGCGCAGTCGCTTCAGTTGGCCGAATTCACGTCGAAATACCTGGGTCATCGCCAGGTTGACGAACGTGGCCGAAACGATCGACAGGGCGAGAATGCCAGGCACGATGAACGTGGCCACCTTGACGGTGTTTCCGTCAGTGGTGAAGTCTTCGTTGCCGAAAACGAACCCGAATATCACCAGGAACATCACCGGAAAGACAATGGTGAAGAACGTGGCCGCTGGGTTACGACGGAAGCTGAGCAGCGCGTACTTTGCGGAGCTCAACGTGCGAGTCATCATTGGTCATCTCCGTGGTCGGTGAGCCGCAAGAATGTGTCTTCGAGATTTGGTTTTAGGACGGACAGAGAATCCAGTCGACGCTGGTTCTGCGCCGCCCACGTCGTTAGGACATGCACAACCTGGCCGACCTCGGTGGTCTCCATCGTGAACGCGCCGTCAGCTGTAGTCGTGATGGACGAGCGCAGGCTGGCCGGAAGCGCATCGGCGGGGACCTCGGTTGGGCTCCACCCAATTCGAGTCCGCAGTTGCACTTGGTCGGCGAGGTCGGCGGCGCTTCCTTCAGCCGCAATCACCCCGTCGCTAATCACGACGATACGGTCGGCGAGATGCTCGGCTTCGTCCATGTAGTGGGTTGTGAGCAAGACGGTGGCTCCGAGGTCCTGTAGCTGTTCGACCATGCCCCAGGCCTCGCGCCGCGCCGACGGGTCAAAGCCGGTGGTTGGTTCATCGAGAAAGATCAGTTTGGGGTCACCAACCAGTGCAATGGCCAGGTCGAGGCGTCGCTTCTGCCCGCCCGAGAGGGCTTTGGTCCGCTGACCAGCGCTGTCGGTGAGCCCGACAAGATGCAGCACTTCGTCGACGGGCCGAGGAGCGTCGTAAAACGATGCGTACATCGACACTGCCTCGTGGGCGGTCAGGTCTTGGTCGGGCTGGGACTCTTGCAACACGATACCGATGTCTTCTCGCCACGACCGGGGGGCGTCCTGCGGATCGTGGCCCATGACACGCACCTCGCCCGACGTGCGTTCGCGAAAGCCTTCGAGGATCTCGATGGTGGTGGTTTTGCCAGCACCATTGGACCCGAGAAACGCCAAGATCTCGCCCTCGGTGACATGGAGGTCAATGCCTTTGACCGCGTCGACGGTTTCGCCCGCCTTGGTGCGATAGGACTTGGTCAGGCCATGTACCTCGATAGCAAGCGTCATAGGGGCCAGTATGTCGCGGCGTCGCATCTGCTGCGCAAGTAGCTGTCGTAAGTACAAGACCTGAGCTACGTGCCCAACTCTGAGGTGGCGCCGAGACTCTCCAAGAGTTGAGCTGCGAGCGGAGGCAACGGTTGGCGGCGGGGCCACACCGCTCGAAGGCCACGGGTGATGTTGAGCTCGCTGATCTCGATCTCGATCAGGCTGCCGTTGGTAAGTTCGGCGGCGACTGCCAGTCGGCTGATCACGGTGGGGGATCGGCCATCGAGGACTGCGGAGCGCACCGCCGACGTGCTGCCGAGTTCAAGTACTGCGGTGGGCGGGCCCAGGTCGAGCTTGCTCAGGGCTGCTTCGAGTGCTTCGCGGGTGCCCGAGCCAGCTTCGCGGGTGACCAACGGTGTGGCGGCAAGTGCTTCGACGGGCACGGCGCCGCGGCTGGCCCAAGGATGATTGGGTGCAACGACCGCAATGAGTTCATCGGTGCTCACGAGTTGTTCGTCGAGGTCGGGCACAGGCGACGTGGTCTCGATGAAGCCAAGATCTGCGCTGCCGTCGTGCAGCCGTTGGATCACCGACGTTGAATTTGCGACCTCGAGCGCCACCGAATCGCCAGGATGTTCTCTCGCAAATCGTCCAAGCCACTGCGGCAAGAGATATTCGGCAATGGTAAAGCTGGCTGCGATTCGTAGCCTGCCGACCTGTTCAGCCTGGAATGCTTCGAGGCCAGCTTTGAGCTGATGAGCAGACCGCAAGATCGCTTCGGCCCAGCCAGCCACGACAACACCGGCGTCGGTTGGAACCGAACCGGTTGGGCTGCGCGTGAGCAATGTCATGCCGAGCTGGCGTTCGAGATGACGCAGACGGCTACTCGCCGACGGCTGCGCGACACCGTGTGTCTTGGCAGCTCGCGACACGCTGCCAAGCTCGACGACGGAGACGAAGAGATCGAGCGAGGCAATTTCGGGGAACGACGGACCCAGCGGCATGGGCGCAGCCTATCGCCGGGCCGGCAACCCCCCATAGCTTCGATCTATGGCCTTAGAGAGCTTCACCCTCTAGCAGTTGCGTCGTGACTGTGGTCACATAGGCACTATGACACGACTGGGCTTTGTGCTCGACAGCGACAACTGCATTGGCTGTCACGCCTGCACTGTTGCCTGCAAGAGCGAACACGATGTGCCGCTTGGGGTTAATAGGACTTGGGTCAAGTACATCGAGACCGGCACGTTCCCCGATGTGGCCCGCAAATTTTCGGTGATGCGCTGCAACCAGTGCGACGACGCACCTTGCATGTCGATCTGTCCGACCAATGCGCTGTTCCGGGCCGACAATGGCGTTGTCGATTTTCAAGATGACAACTGCATTGGTTGCAAGTCGTGCATGAACGCGTGCCCATACGACGCGTTGTACATCAACCCCGAGACCAACACCGCGCATAAGTGCAACATGTGCAATCACCGGGTCGAGGTCGGGCTCGAACCGTCGTGTCAGATTGTGTGCCCCACCGAAGCCATCATTATTGGCGACCTTGATGACCCGGCCAGCAAGATCAATCAGATCATTGCCCGCAACGAAACTGCGGTTCGTTCCCCAGAGCAAAACACCTTGCCCAAAGTGTTCTACAAGGGCGCCGATCAGGCATCGCTTGACCCGACCCGTAGCGCGATCTCCAACGACGGCATGATCTGGGCCGATCGGCTCTTTGCAGGCGACAGCGGCGGCAAGAGTCATCCTTCCGTCGCCGTGTCGCTCGGATCCAAACCGACCGATGAGAACGGCGTGGTTGCTCGCACGGCTTACACGACCGCTCATCAGATGACATGGAAAGCCAAAGTGTCGGGCTACCTCGTCACCAAAGCCATCGCTGCTGGTGTCATGTTGGTTGCTGCGCTGCTCGTCCTCATGGGCCACGCCGACGAACAAGCCGCAGTTGGCATTGCGCCACCAGTCATCGCTGGCGTCTTCTTGGCGCTGACCGGTGTGCTGTTGATCTCCGACCTGAAGCAGCCGGGCCGCTTCCACTACCTGATCACCAAAGGCAACTGGGAATCCTGGCTGGTGAAGGGCGCCTACATCTTGATGGCCTTCGCTCTGGTCTGTGGCCTCTGGTTCATCGGCGGTCTCGCCGACGCCGATGGCCTGCTGAAGGCCCTGGCCATCCCTGCGGTGCTGGGCGCAATGGGCACGGCTGGCTACACGGCGTTCCTGTTTGGCCAATGCGAAGGACGCGATCTGTGGCAGACGCCGCTGTTGTTGCCCACATTGTTGGCCCAAGCTGTCACCGCTGGCGGCGCCACCTTCGCCATCATGGAGGTGTTCATGGATGTCCCCGAGGGACGAGCGATCTGCTGGGTGCTGCTTGGCGGCCTGGTCGCTACCGGCGCTCTCATCGCCATGGAGTTGACCTCGAAGGGCAGCCGCCACGTTGAATTGGCAGTACACGAGATGACCCACGGCGCCTACGCCAAGCAGTTCTGGGTAGGCGGCATCGTGATCGGCATCGTCGTTCCGCTTGCCATCTTGATCTTCGCCCTTTCGGCCGACGCCCACTCGGCCGTTGTCGCCGTCGCCGGGGCGCTCGCCCTGATCGGCATGTTCGCCTACGAAGACTCTTTCGTCCGCGCCGGCCAATCCGTCCCCCTCTCGTGAGTGTTAGCCGTTTTGCAACGCTCCGCTCGGGCCGGCGTTCGCCGGACATGGTTTTGCTTGGTCTGGTCGCCTCCTCCGTCGGCTCCGCCCGCTCGTCCCTCGCTCCTACCGTTGTTGCTCAGCTTCGTCACGCCATGTTTGAGTGCACTCTTAAGGAATCACAATGTCTGATTTGACCAATTATCCGCCGTTGGAGCAGTGGCATGACTGGACCGAGTACGACGCGAAAGCGTGGCCTGACAAGGTCGAGAAGAAGTACACGCTGGTTCCGACATCGTGCTTCAACTGCGAGGCTGGCTGTGGGCTGCTCTGCTACTTCAATCAAGAGACGGGTGAGATCGACAAGATCGAAGGCAACCCCGAGCATCCGGCGAGCCGAGGTCGCAACTGCGCCAAGGGCCCGGCGACGCTGAACCAGGTCTATGACCCCGAACGGGTCATGTACCCGATGAAGCGGGTCGGCGAGCGCGGCAGCGGCCAGTGGGAACGCGTGAGCTGGGACGAGGCGCTCGAACAGATCGGTGCCCGCATTCGCAAGGCCATTCATGAAGAACGCAACAACGAGATCATGTATCACGTCGGCCGCCCGGGCGAGACGAACTACACCAACCGGGTGCTGCAAGCATGGGGCGTCGACGGTCACAACAGTCACACCAACATCTGCTCGTCGAACGCTCGCATCGGCTATCAGTCGTGGATGGGCCATGACCGGCCGTCGGCTGACTACGCCAACGCCGAGGTCATCTTCCTAATCTCGGCGCATCTGGAATCAGGGCACTACTTCAACCCCCACGCCCAGCGCATCATCGAGGCCCAAGCGCGTGGCGCCACCGTTATCGTGTGCGACCCGCGACTGTCGAACACCGGCTCCAAGGCTGATCACTGGCTTCCGACATGGCCCGGCACTGAGCCGTTTTTGTGCCTGTCGATCATTCACGAGATGCTCGAGAACGGCACGTGGAATCGCGACTTCGTCAAACGGTGGGTGAACTGGGAGACCTTCTTAGCCGAAGAGTTCCCTGACATGCCACAGAAGTGGGAGTCGGTCGAAGGGGCGCTCAAGGCGCACTACGCCGAGTACACGCCGGAGCGAGCCGAAGGTATTACCGGCATCGAGGCTGCCAAGATTCGCGAAATCGCCAAAATCATCGGCGCTCACCCGACCAAGTTCTCGTCGCACAATTGGCGTGCGGCCGGTGCTGGCAACTCGGGAGGCTGGCAAGTAGCTCGTTGTCTGTTCTTCATCGCAGTCATGACCGGATCGGTGGCCACGGTCGGCGGCACGAGCGGCAACGGCTGGAACAAGTTTGCGCCCAAGGCGCCACTGGGTTCCCCCAAGATCACCAAGTGGAATCACCTCGAGTGGCCCGAGGAGTATCCCCTCAGCTACCACGAGATGTCGATCCTGCTGCCGCACTTCTTGAAGGAAGGCAGGGGCACCCTCGACACCTACTTCTCTCGTGTGTACAACCCGATCTGGACAAACCCCGACGGCTTCACCTGGATGGAGGCACTCAAAGACGAAGCGCTCGTGAACTGCCATGTGGCCCTCACCCCAACGTGGAACGAGACGGCATGGTTCGCCGACTACGTGCTGCCTATGGGCGTCGGAGCCGAACGTCACGATGTGGTCAGCTATGAGACCCATGCCGGTCGCTGGATTGCGTTCCGCCAGCCCGTGTTTCGACGCTATGCCGAGATCGAGGCGGCCCGAGGCAAGGGCGACGTGCTCACTGCAGAGTCACGGACTCATGAGTACAACCCGGGCGAAGTCTGGGAAGAGAACGAGTTCTGGATTGACTTGTCCTGGCGCATCGATCCCGACGGGTCGATGGGTATTCGCAAGTGGTTCGAGAGCGAAGAGAACCCTGGCACGCCGA
>Ga0209831_1000292_pt1 | contig 49033 bp, 44 predicted proteins | sample Maine_Asex4_meta_FD_187451 | JGI IMG/M metagenome (GOLD analysis project Ga0209831, IMG submission 187451) | Marine algal microbial communities from Maine, USA - Maine_Asex4_metaG (SPAdes) (version 2) | ecosystem: Host-associated > Algae > Red algae > Unclassified | place: Maine, USA | collected... | reverse complement strand
CGGATCCTGCTCAAGGCTGACATCGGTGGTGGTCGTGAAGGGTGGGATGATGCCCGGATTGCCGAGGCTCTGGAGACCAGCGCATCAACGGTCTACCGAACGCGCTGCCAGCTTGTGCAGGAAGGTCTGGAGGCCGCGCTGAGCCGCAAGAAACATGACACGTCGCGCATAGCACGAACCTTCGACGGCGAGGCCGAGGCCACCCGCGTCGAATCCTCCAGGCAGAGCAATCGCTACGTCCTGACCGACGAGGGCCGCGACGCCCTGAAGAGGGCAGGGCACCGCTCCATCAGCGCCGCCAAGAGCGGCAAGAAGGCCCACCGGATCGAGGCCGAACGCTACTTCGTCTCGCCCGACCGCAAGCCCCGCATCGTCAAGAAGATCGTCAATGTCAGCGAATCCCCCCTCGGCTGGCTCGCCCGCCGCAAGGGACCGGACGGCAAGCCGTTCATCTCCGAAGACGAGGTCGCCGCCGGGGAGCGCCTGCGCGACGACTTCGAGGCCGCCCAGATGGGGCCGCAGGTCACGCAGAACTGGCGTAGCTTCATGGCGGTGGTCGATGGGGGCAGCAAGCCCTGCTCCGCCCAGGAGCGCGCCGTAGGCGGCACCGCAGAGGAAGCCCGCCGCCGGTTGCTCGCCGCCCTCGACCACCTCGGCCCCGACCTCTCCGACGCCGCCTTCCGCACTTGCTGCTTCCTGCACGGCCTCGAGTACATGGAAAGCGAGATGGGCTGGTCCGCCCGGTCGGGGAAGGTCGTGCTGCGCATCGCGCTGCGGCGGCTGGCTGACTATTACGCCAGTCAGACGCGCCGCCCGCATCATATCGAGGGCGGGGATGTGGCGCTGCAGTGAAGTAATCTGTCAGTTAATGCTGAACCTCAAAGGTGACCGCCGAAAACAGATATCCTGATGGTTGTTTGCCGTGGATAAGTCATGGCAAACGGGATTATGCAGTCGTTTCTTTTAACACAGCCTCCATCGCCCGCATGAGAGCGTCCACCTTGCGGGGATCGAGGGCGTCGGAGTGTGGATTGGCGAAGCGACCGGAATCGTTGTCGAAATACTGGCCGCTCGCCTCGGCGAAGTCGTCGGACAGTGCCGCCCGGACGAGGATATCCGCACCGATGCCCAGATCGTTGCCCGCGACGCCAAAGCCTTCCTTGACCATCTTGCTGGCCAACAGCGACCCGGGGTTCACCGCGATGATCGCGGGGCCGTCCGGGTTCGCGGCGGCCATGGCCTGCGACCACATCGTGATGGCCAGCTTGCTCTGGGAATAGGCGTCCATGTCGCTGAGGCGTCGCTTGCCCGCCAGCGCATCGAGATCGACCGGGGCCTGCGCCGCCGAAGACAGGTTCACCACCCGCCCCGACCCGTCCATCAACGGCAACAGCCGTCGGGTCAGCAGATAGGGGGCCAACGTATTGACCACGAAGCGCGCATCAAGGCCCGATGCCGTGATCGGGTCGGCCAGTTTCAGCACACCGGCATTATTGATCAGGATATCGAGCCTGTCGTGTTTCGCCACGACGGACTCCGCCAACGTCTCCACCGCGCCGAAATCTGCCAAGTCGGCGACATAGGTTTCGGGATCGCCGCCCATCTCCTCCGCCACTGCCGCCAGCTTCTGCGGATTGCGCCCGTGCAGCAGCAGCGTATGGCCCTCCGCTGCCAGCTTCTTTGCCGTTTCCAGCCCGATGCCATCGGTTGCGCCGGTGATGAGGATGGTCTTGCTCATGGGTCTGTCCTTGCATCGTGAAAGTCGGGCAACAGGTCTTGCGCCAGACGGGTCAGGGTTGTCTCGGTGTCTGCGCGGTTGAAGCGCAGGTTCAGGGCGATGTGATTGATGCCGATGGCCTCGCGGGTCTTCAGATAGTCGCGTAAGGCATGCATCCCCAGCCGCAGGCCGAGATGGATCGGCTGGGGCGGGGTGTGCGGATCATCGGCCAGATCGAGGTAGAACGGCTCCATCGCCGGTTTCGGGGGGCGACCCGCTGCCGCGATGCGCCCGCGCCAATCGGTGATGATCCGGGCTTGCAGGTCGGCGGGGCGGGGATAGAGCATCCAGCCATCGCCATGGGCCGTGATCCAGTCGGTATCCTGCTGGCTGCCGCCCGTGATCAGCAACGGCAACCGCCCGGCCACGGGTTTGGGCACCATGTCTATCCCGTAACCGGGGGTGCCATAGGCGTTCTCGAAAGCGGGCGCATCCTCGGCCATGCGGCGGATGTAGTCGTAACTCTCCCGAAACCGCACGCCCCGCTCCGCGAAGGGTTGCGCCATCGCGGGGAATTCCTCGGGCCGGTCGCCCGACGCGATACCGAGCAGCAACCGCCCGCCCGACAGCACATCCGCGCTCGCCGCCGCTTTGGCGACATGGGCCGGGTGGCGCAGGGGCAGGATGATACTGGCAACCCCCAGCCCGATCCGCCGCGTCGCCCCGGCGAGCAACCCGAGATAGACGAACGGATCGTACAGGTGTCCCGCATCGCCAAACGACGGCACGTTGAACGGCACATCCCGCAGCCACAGCGCTGCATAGCCCAGATCATCGACCAGACGCGCCCGGTCGAGATGCCGGGTCATCTGCGGCATTGGATTGTTCGCATGCCCTTCAATCGGGACCACGAGGCCGATGCTCAGCCGTCCGGGTCGGAAGACTTCATTATAGGCACGGTTGAGGGGACGGAAGGGTTCCGGGCGGTCGCCCATGCGGTCGGCTCCTTGAGTTCGGCGACGGCGCTTTCGCCGTGAATAGATGATAGCTCTATTTAAAGGCTGCTTCTTCAGGTTAAACAGGGTGAAATCAGCTTCAGAATTCGTATTCCGGATATAATTCATGGATACCGACAGCGTCCGCCTCTTCGTCCTCGCCGCCGAGAAGCTCAATATCAGTGCTGCGGGGCGCGATCTCGGCATGGCCCCCGCCGTGGCCAGCGCCCGGCTTGCGAAACTCGAAACCACGCTCGGGGCCGACCTGCTGCACCGCTCGACCCGCAAGGTCTCGTTGTCGCTGGAGGGGGAGGAATTTCTGCCCTATGCCCGCGAGATTCTGGCGCAGGAGGACGCGGGGCGAACCGCGCTCGGCTTGGGCAAACCCAATGCCACCGGGCGTCTGCGCTTTGCCGCGCCCAGCAGTTTTGCGCAACTCTATATCGCGCCGTTATTGCCGGAGTTTCTGGCGCTGCATGCGGGGGTCGATCTCGATCTGCGGCTCTCGGATACGGCTTTTGACCTGATCGAGGGTAGTTTCGATCTGGCCCTGCGCAGTGCTCCCCTGACCGGATCGAGCCTCAAGGGCCGCAAGCTGGCCGATGACGACCGTGTGCTCTGTGCTGCGCCCGCCTATCTGGAAACACACGGCGTGCTAACGCATCCGGACGACCTCGCCTCCCACGACCTGATCGCCTTCAAGGATCAGACCGCCAAGCCGCTGGTCACAGACACCGGCGAGGCCGCGCAGGTAGACCCCGGCCAGGGCCGCTGCCGCCTGATCGTCGATGACGGGGCGAGCCAGAGGGTCGCGACGCTCGCCGGGGCGGGTATCTCGGCGAATTCGCTCTGGCTCGTCCATCGCGATCTTGCCGACGGGTCACTGGTGCGCGTCCTGCCCGAGTACCGCGTCGATGATCGCTCGGTCCTGTGGCTGGTTTACCCGAGGACCAACGTTCTGACCGCCAAGGTGCGGGTGTTCATCGACTTCCTGCTGGCGCGGATCGGCAAGGCCCCGGCGTGGGGCCGTGCCTGACCCCGGTTACGCCTCGATCACCACCTTGCCGACGGCATCGCCACTCACGAGCAGGTCATAGGCCGCCCCGGCCTCCGCCATCGAAAAGCGCCGTTCATCCAGCAGCGGCTTCAGCGCCCCGGCATCGACAATCTGCGCCAGTTCCTTCAGGATCGCGCCATGCTCGACCCGGCCCACATCATGCAGCATCGGGATCAGCATGAAGACGACATGCAGCGAAAGCCCCTTGAAATGCACGGTCGAGAGATCGAGTTCGAGCAGGGAAACCGTGGTCGCGATATGGCCGTTCAGCGCCGCCGCCTCGAAGGATTTCGGCAGGTTCCCGCCGCCAACCGTATCGAAGATGCGCCCGAAGCCCGCCCCGCCGGTATGCTTGCCCACGTAATCCTCGACCGATTCCGACGTGTAGTCGATGGCCGTAGCGCCATAGCCCGCGATGGTGGCGAGATCGTCCTCGCCCGACCCGGTGGCATAGACATCCGCGCCCAGATGCCGGGCAAGCTGGACGGCGACATGGCCGACGCCCCCCGCACCGCCATGGACCAGCGTCTTGTCGCCAGCCCTGACCATAGCCCGGCTCAACCCCTCATGCGCCGTGATGCCGACCAGCGGCAGGGCCGCGGCCTCACGCATCGAGAGCGACGCGGGCTTTTTCGCGATCAACCGCGCATCGGCGCTCATGTATTCCGCCAATGCCCCCTGAAGATCGGCAAGGCCGCCCGCACAGCCATAGACCTCGTCACCGAGCGCGAAATCCGTGACACCTTCGCCAACCGCCTCAATGGTGCCCGCGAAATCCATGCCGAGTACGGCGGGCAGATCGGGCGACAGCGGCAAATCCTTGCCCATCCCCCGGATCATGGTATCGACCGTGTTGACGCTGGTCGCCGCGATGCGCACGAGAACATGCCCGGCTTTCGGTTCAGGCTTGTCCACCTCCACAGGGCTGAACACGGCATTCTCGCCATAGGCTTCGAGGATCATCGCTTTCATGAAAGGTCTCCGCTGATTTCGATGCACCCTCATTTAGAGCATCTTGATCGTCTTGGGATTCACACGGCCTCCGATTTCTGATTCAAGGTTTTCCGAATGGTTCGGGAGGTCTTGATGCCGAAGAAGTACGATGCTGCGCTTCGTGATCGTGTGGTTAGAGCGGTTGACCGGGGGATGTCAGCCCGTTCGGCTGCGGCGCGGTACGAGGTTGGTGTTGCGACGGCGATCCGTTGGCGCACCGCAGGTGGGCACGTCGTTGGCGTGAAGAAGGGACTCACGCCGATCCGCCCCGCCGACAGCGCACTTTCAAGCTGGACGCCTATGCGGAGTGGCTTGCCACATTGCGCGATGCGGAGCCGGAGTTGAGTTGTCAGGCCGTCGTGGACAGATTGGCCGAGGAACACGGCGAGAAGTTTCACGCGACAACGCTATGGTACTGGCTTCGCCGCAACGGAATCACGCATAAAAAAAGACGATGATCGCGACGGAACGCGAGCGGGGCGACGTGGCCATCGCCCGATGGTTCTGGCACCGTGAACAAGGGACAATCGAGCCCCGCAAGCTGGTTTTCATAGACGAGACCGGCACGGCGACGAACATGGCTCCGATCTACGGTTGGGGACCAAAAAACGAGCGCCTTATCGGCTCAGTGTCGTACGGGCATTGGAAGCGAACAACCTTTGTCGGTGGCCTTACCCTCAACGGCTTCATCGCACCGTTGGTCATCGAACAGGCCATGAATGCGGCGATCTTCGAGGCATGGATCGAGCAATCCCTGATCCCGGACATGCCGAAGAACGCCATCATCGTCATGGATAACCTGTCGGCCCATAAGGGTGAACGGGTCCGTGAACTCATTGAAGCGGCAGGGGGCGAGGTTCTTTACTTGCCTCCGTATTCGCCCGACCTCAATCCCATCGAACAAGCGTTCTCGAAGCTCAAGCACTGGCTCAGGGCCGCGCAGGAAACGACAACTGAAAACCTGTGGAGCATGATCGGAACCATCCTCGACCATTTCAAACCTGAAGAGTGCGCCAGATACTTTCTCAACAGCGGATACCGAGCCAAATAAAAATCAGGATGCTCTAAGGTATTCATGATCTACATAAACGTCCTGATTTCGAAATCAGTATTCGCGAATTGCAGATAATCGTTCGGAGGAATTCCAGCAGTTTTGAACTCGGGACCAAGGTTGCTTGCATCGTGGGCGGCCTTCTGCAGTGCAAGCCTATCCCTCAAGCCCCTCTATCATCATGAGCGCGCTTATTGAGGCTCGTGCGATAATCGGGTATGAATGCGGCATGGTCGAGAGTCCCGGCACCGCCCGCCCTCGACATTCCCTACCACATCAAGACCGCCACCCCGCCGATAGGGCGGGAGTCGGGGTGCTGTAACACCCCAAGCCGCGAGCCTGTAACTCGCATGACATGAACCGGCCTGTCGTTCAGGTCACCCCGCCCTTGTCCGCACGGACAGGAGGCAAGAGTTCAAGCGTCATGCCAACCCCAGATAAAACCGCACCCGCGATCGTCCTGCGCGATCCGGCCACCCTCATCGCCTATGCGGGAAACGCCCGCCTGCACCCGGAAGCTCAGGTTACCGCCCTGATGCGGTCCATCGAGAGCTTCGGCTTCACCATCCCGGCCCTCATCGACGAGGCGGGGGAGATCATCGCTGGTCACGGGCGGATCGAAGCTGCAAAGCGTCTCGGTCTGGCGCAGGTGCCGACCCTGATCGCGACAGGCTGGACACAGGAGCAGACCCGCGCCTACCGGCTGGCCGATAACCGCCTCGCCGAGATGGCCGAATGGGACGACGACATCCTCGCCGCCGAGTTCGCCGCGCTGGATGCCCTCGACCTCGACATGACCCTGGGCGTGGCGACCGATGGCGGCGGTGGCGACTCCCACGTCACCGTGAACATCCAGACCCATGACGCCGACAGCTTTGCCCGCTCGCGCACCCAGGTCGCTGCGACCCTCGCCCGCGCCGTCGACCGGGGCCGGCGCAACATGTGACATCACCATAAAAAGGAATTGCCCATGGCGACGCCATCCATCGTGGCGGCGAACAATCCGTGCGCGCTGCGCCCCCTCCCGCGCGGCCAGCGCTGGAAGGGCCAGACCGGCATCATCCAGACGAAGGGCGGGGCCTATTGCAGCTTCTCGTCGCCGCTCTGGGGCGTCCGGGCCGGGCTGCGCAACCTCCACAGTTACCGCTCGAAGCGCCATCCCGTCGTGACCCCCAAGGCGATCATCGCCCGGTGGGCGCCCGCCTCCGACAACAACCCCGAACCCGCCTAGCCGAACCGTGCCGCCGCACCTTCGATGATCGCGCGGGCCGGGTTCGTGTCCACCGCGATCTTGGCCTTGCGCTCGCGGGCCTCGGCCAGCTTGTCGCGGGCGACCTCCCATGCTTCGAGACGCTTCTGCAAGCGGGCTTTCGCCTTCTCGGTGGCATCGAAATAGGGGGCGGTGGCATCGGGCCGCATGACCCATACGCGGTCCTTCGCGCTCATGGCGTCAGCGTCGGCTTTGTATTTGCGCCAGTCACCTTCTACCGTTTCGAGCGTGACCGCAGCCTGCCGGTGCGCCGCCGCCACCTCGCCGACCTGCGCCTTGCGCTCCTGCACCACGAGGCCTTGCGCAACCACGCGGTCGCCCTCGGTCACGCCAGCTTCGACCGCGCCTTGCGCGACCATTCCGAGGTGGTAGGCGCTTGACCCGATGCTGTAGGCCATCGAGGCGAGCACCACGATCATGCAGCAAACTCCCTTCACGAAGTTCGCAACGGTCTCGAAGGCATTGTCGCCCATCCACTGCATCTTGCCCATTTCAGCGGCGAGGCTGGACCCGAGCAGGATGATCGCCACGTTCGCGACCGTGACGAGAGCCATGTCGAGGTTGATGTCGATCCCGAAATAGGCGGACGCGACGAAAGACCCGGACAGGACGATTGCGCCTTTCCGCCCCAGACCCATGAGCAACAGGACGATGCCCGCGACGATGGCCAAGGCGAGCAACGCGCCGGTCTGCGCCCATTGGCCGAACTGCGCGAAGTAGCTGGCGAAGGCGGGCAGGGAGAGCGTCCCGAACGTATCTTCCCCGCCGCTCCCGGCGAACCGTTGCCAAGCATAGACCCCCTGGGCCACGCAGACGGCTTCGATCCCCCACGCGCACCAACGGGCAATGTTGCGGCGAAACTCCTTCTCTCGAAGGCCTCGCGCGCACTCCCGGCGCTCCGCATCCACCTCCCACTTCGCAACCTGCTTCAGATCGCGCGGTGGAAGAAGCGGTGGCGATTTCAAATAGCTGGTGTTATCCCACGACATAGCCATGGCGAGCTCCATTCGCTGTGGTTAGAACTCGGTCGGGGTGGGACCTGGCAGTTGCACCCCGACCGGTTCGTTCTGGAAAGCCGTCAGGCGGACGACATAATCTCATTTCGCACATTCTGGAACGCCGTGCAATGTTCTAGCGTTCCGGTTTGTTCTGGAATGCTGGAACGGGAGTTTTCCAGCGTTTCAGCGTTTTAAAACGCGGAATAGGACGGGATATTTCAGAACAAAACGGACGTTCCGGCGGGTAAATTCCAGAACATTCCAGCCCGTTTTAAATCATTCCAGATGCCGCACCCTGACAGCATGGCTCAACATTCTGGCCGCACCGGCTGCATTGCCCGTGACCATGAACGAACACCAACGCCTCGCGCTGGCCGGTCGACGGGCAAAGGTGGCAGGCGGTGCATGCGGTCCTAACATGTATGGCTCTGACGCTAACATGGATGCTTCCTTCCCAACCGGGAGGACCATCGAATACGGCGAGGCCGGTACTGTTGCAGGTCGGGCATCCGCCATCGGCGGCACCGCGAAGGTCGGGTTCCCGTTCCCGTCCCACCCCTCGCCGGGGATCGCCTTGCTGACGCTCATCAGCACCGCGAACTCCCGCCCGTGCAGATCGGATATCCGCGATGCGCTGCACCCTATCTGGAAGGACAAAGCGGAGACTGCGCGCAAGGCGATCAACCGTCTCGGTCTGGTGATGAAGCACGGCGCGGCGATGGGCTTGGCGGTCGATCTGCAAGCGACCATGCAATCGGCTGAACGTATTGCTGACGATCAATGCGGAGCATCTGGCGCGGGATGGAGAAAGCGCACAAGGCGTTCTCCGACGCATCATGCAATTGTGCCGGAAACTCTATCGCAACACGCCCCAATCCTTCGCGGGTGTCTGGCGATACGAGGTCGGAACCGACAGATACGGCGGTCATCATTACCATATCGCCCTTCATGCCCCGTGTGGGATGCGCGTCCGTCTGCTCGATGCCTTGCAACGATGGCTTGATGAGCCTCTCGATGTAAGGCGGTCGTCCCGGTCGTTCAGGCATTCGAAATGGCAGGCATGGGGCGTGTATGGCCGCTGGCACCTGCGCCGCATCTATCAACTCGACGGCGCGCTCGACTACATCGCCAAGGTGCCGAAAGACGCCAATGGAGAACCCCTTTCGCGGGGGCAACGTCTCGGCAGGGCGAGGGTGCGGGAGTTCGCGACCTTTGGTATATAGTCGGGCGGGAAATCGAAAGGTGAGGCGATGGGCGGCATGAAGGACGGCAACCGCAAAAACGGCGTGAAAACGGGTGCGCGGGATGCTGGAGGTAAATTCGCTTCCGGCAATCCCGGTCGCCCGAAAGGCGCAAGGCACAAGACGACGCTTGCGGTGGAGGCGCTGCTGGAGGGCGAGGCCGAAGCCCTGACGCGCGCGGTTATCGACAAGGCGTTGCAAGGCGACGTGACGGCCCAACGCCTGTGCATGGATCGTATCGCCCCGGCGCGAAAGGATAGCCCCGTCACTCTCCATCTGCCCGAAATGTCCAGTGCGAGGGATGCCGCGACGACGGCGCAATCTGTCCTCTCGGCGGTGGCAGGTGGCGAGGTCACGCCCTCGGAAGGTGCGGCGGTCATGGGCTTGATCGAAACATACCGCAAGACGCTGGAAACCTCGGAACTGGAGGAACGGATTACAGCCTTGGAAGGGGCGGAAAGATGAGCGCGAGACTGCGAGGGCGGGTCACGAGGCTGGAAGACAGAAAAGGCTTTCGGCGCGGTGACGAATGGTTTCGGGAACAACTACGGCAGTATTTCGCTCTCGGCATCGACGTTGATGCGATCCCGGCGGGGAAGGCTGGCGCGGTCTTTTTCGAGCAAGCGGGAAGGGAAGTGTTTTGAGGGCGATAGAGCGACGGCTGAACGATCTGGAGCGGCGGGCGGGGTATGCTGCTGGTGCGCATCAAGCCACCTTGATCGTGCGCAGGATCGTCGCGCCGGGTGACGAGAAACACGGTCGCCCCGCTTGGCTGCACTCGATGTCGATCCTCGGGGCGATGGGCACTATGCGATTTGTCCGGGGCGCGGATGAAGACAAGCGGGCTTTCCTCGCAAGGGCGGGCGAAGGGTATCGGGCGGTCCATGGCCCGTTGCCGGATGATTGGTTTTGTAACGATGCGGCTCGACCGGGCAAGAAGTGATAGCGTGTCAAATGCGAACGATCATACCGTCGCGGGAGGTGTCGCGATGCGATAAACCGCAGACGTCATCTTCCTTGGCGACGACGGGAACGGGCCGGGAATGTGGTTTCAAAGTTCAAAGCGAGGACAGGATGTCCAAATCTCTGGTTGTGCGGCGGCGTTTAGGTGGCGCTATAATTGCTTGTGGCCCGGTATTAGTCGGGTTTGCAGCAATCCTTTGGTTGGTTGGTGCATTTCCCGAGAACGACGACAACCTTCAACAAACAAAGTTAGCCTTCCTTGGGATAGCAGCGTGGTTTGTTGTAGCATTATTGATTGGTGAATTTGCTTTTCGGATTTGTCTTACGCCAATTTCTTTAGTGCCACTTGGATGGTTCGGGTTGAAAATAATAGAAGAAATAATGACGTTGTATCGAAGTCCAGACTTGAACCAAGACGGTATTTTTACGATTAAAGACCTTCCATCAATTATCTTTGATATCATCATTGCTCCGGGTAAATCTTACATAGAGTTAATCAAGGATGAGTGGATATTCTCATTTTTTGAGATGGGGCCGGGTGGATACCCAATATTTTGGGCAATTATTCTAACAGCTTTCGGAATTTGGATTTCTTTTTATTTAGTTATCAGTGTGTGGACTTGGAAGCCGGACTACACGCAAGACTGAAGCTGGACTAGCTGATCTCTGTTACGATTAGGCTGTCTTTAAGGCTCTGAACAAACCTATATGAATGGGATGTGACAAATGAGGCAGCATGTGCGTGACGCTATCGGCGGGTGAGCCTCGTGTACCTCAATGTCTCACGACCTTTTCGGTCTGCCCTACCAGATTTATGCGAGGGGACAAATGAGGGGACAGAAAAGAAAGCTATCGCGAAAAGCAATTTATAAACAAGTACATGGCTGATTTAAATGGTGCCCCCGGACGGAGTCGAACCGCCGACCTTCGGTTTACAAAACCGCTGCTCTACCAGCTGAGCTACAAGGGCGCTGGCAGAATATACCGTCTCGGGTGCGTGCACTGCAAGGGACTTGGTGCGAACCCGTTCAGCGCCAGCGGCGGTCGCCCAGCATCGTCTCGCGGGTGCTGCCCTTGCGCAGGCGTCGCCACGGGGCGGCGATGGCGAGGGGGGCGGCGGGGAGGGCGTGGAGCGGGTCGGGGAAGTCGTAGACGACGGCGCAGAACGTCACCTGTCCGTCGCCGTTCACCGACGGCAGGACGAGCTGCGAGAAGGACAGCTCCTCCCCCTCGACCGACGGGGCCATGAAATGGCGGACGGAGGGGCGCCCGGACAGGAGGATCGACAGGTAGAGCGCCTGCAACCGCCTGAAATGCGCGGGCGTGTAGAGGGCGCTGAACCGGTCCGTCCCTGACGCCCCGAACCGGCGCACGACCTCGCGCCCTTCGATGCGGTGGCGGAAATCGGCCCCGTCCTCCAGCACCTCGACGAGCGCGACGTATTGCAGGGTCCGCCCGAACAGGTCGGGGCCGAGATCGCCCTTCGTCACGTCCCCCCGCTCGGCGAGGGCGATCCAGCGGCCCAGGGCGTCGCGCTGACGGATCGGCAGGGCGCTGTCGCGCAGCTTGCGCGTCGCGTCGAGGCGCGGGACCGGGGAGGGCCGGGCGGTTTCCGCCGAAGGGGTCATGCCGGTCTCCACCGTCTGAATTGGTCAGAAATCCCCCTTCTTTACGAACTCAAAAGTATTCGTAGTTCAAGATCGGGCCTGTCGATCCCAGTCTCCTTCATATCACTTACCAGAGGGTTAGCCGATGACCGCCACCTCCGCGAACGAAACAGTCGTTCCCCTGAACGAGAACCGTAACGGCGACACCGATACCGTATCCGATACATCGTCCGCGACTTCGTCAGCGAATGCGTCCGGGGCGACGGCGGCTCCCACGGATGCGGATCTGGGCCAGCGCCTCGCCAGCGTGCAGGACCTGTTGTTCGGCGATGCCCGGCGCGACATCGTGCAGCGTCTGGACACCAACGACCAGAACCACCGCGAATTCGCCGACGACACGTCGGCACAGATCGCGATGATGACCGAGGTGTTCGAGCAGAAGATCGAGACGCTGCGCCAGGAAATTCGCTCCATCGACCGCGCCCAGACGGCCAAGCGCCGCAAGCTGGTCGGCGAGATGGGCGACGCGATCAAGGCCATGGCCTACGATGCCTGAAAGCGCGGGCGCACGGCATTTCGGCGAACCCCTGCGTAATGCGCAGTCCAGCGCGGAACAACTGGACGGCGACGATGCGCAGATGTTCAGGGCCGTGCGCACCCTGCTCGTGAGCGAGGAGCAGGAGGGCATCGCCGACCTGCACCATCGCCTCGTGGAAATCGAGCGCTCCACGTTCGACCGCGACCGCAAGCGCGACGAGGTGGCCGAGGTGCTGGCCGATGCGCTGCGGCAGGCGACGCTGCGCGACGGGGACAAGATCGACGCGGTCATCGCCCCCGTCATCGGCGAGGGTATCCGCAACCAGCTGAGGGACGAACGCCCGGCGATGGTCGCGGCGCTCGTCCCGATGGTCGGCACGCTGGTCACGGGCGCCGTGGGCGACGCGATCGGGCGGATATCCACCCGCATCAACGAGAAATTCGACAAGCTGCTGTCCTTCGAGGGGCTGAAGCTGGCCCTGCGCGCCCGGATGACGGGCAGCTCGATCCACGACGTCCTGATGGCCGAACTGCGCAAGACGGAGGTCGAGCGCCTCTACCTGTTCGAGCGGCGGGGCGACCGGCTGGTCTTCTGCTGGCCCGGGCCGGAAGAGGGCGAGGCTTTGTCGGGGGGCGTGGCGGACGAGATTCTCCACGCGGTCTTCGCGTTCTCCGGCGGCATCCTCGGATCGGGCGAGCACGGGTTGCGCAGCCTGACGGTGAAGGACCGCCACCTCGTGGTGCAGGGCAGCGACACGCATGTCGTGGTGATCGAGGTCAGCGGCCCCCTGTCCGACCGGCGCTGCGGCGACCTCACCGATGCGTGCTTCGAGGTGCTGACCTTCGTCTCCGACCTGACCGGCGATCTGGAGGACGTGGAGATCGACGCGGAGGCGATGGCCCTCTTCGCCGCGCGCATCGTCCGGTCGGAGGCGGGCGAGGAGGCCGCGCGGCGCCGTGTCAGTCCCGCCTTCTGCGTGGCGGCGGCGGTGGCGCTGCTGCTGCTCGGCTATCTCGGATGGAACGCCTACCAGCGGCATGCACTGGACCGGCGCGCGGACTCGGTGGAGGCGTTCATCGCCTCGCGCTTCGCCGACGACGCGCTGATGCTGTCGGTCAGGGCGGATCACGATGCGGGGGCCGTCGGCGTCCTCGGCGTCGCCTTCGCGGACGGGGACAGGGCGGCAATCCGCGAGCGGGCGGTGGAACTGGCGCGGCCCTACACTCTCGACTTCGACTTCGTGAACAACGCCCCGGGCGTCGGGGCGTCCCGCGTGGGGGTCGTGGAGACGGGCCTCGATACCCTGCGCGCCGAGGCGGATCGCACGCGCGTGGCTCTGGGGGGCGTGGATGCACGGGCGGCACAGGCGAACGCGAAGGCCGATGCCCTGTGGAGCGCGCGGCGGCAGCTTGCGGACTGGGTCGACGGCAATGCCGTCTTCTTCGGCATCGGCACGGCCTATCGCCCGAGCGACACCCTGTCCGGCGACCTCGACACGCTCGCGGCGCTGATGCTCCGGGCGCCCGACCGGCCCCTGCGCATCGTCGGCTACAGCGACATGACCGGGCCGGAGCGCGACAATGCCCGGGTGGCGACCCAGCGCGCGGAGCGGGTCGCCGGCGAACTGGTCGCCCGGGGCGTGCCCGCCGACCGCCTGATCGTGCTGGCCCGCATCGGGCGCGACAGCCTCATCAGCACGCGCACGGGCGCCGGGTCGCCCAACCGCCGGGTCGAGTTCGCGCTCGGCTTCGTCGGCGAGCGGCCCTGACGCTCCGTCAGGTCACCGACAGGATCATATCGACCAGTTCCTGCCGCTTGAAGGGCTTGGCGAGGAACGCGTCGAACCCGGCGCTCAGGTAGCGGTCCTTCTCGTCGCTCATGAGATGGGCGCTGCACGCCACGATCGGCTTGCGCGGCGCGCCGCGTCCGGCCTCGATCGCGCGGTATTGTCCGACGGCCTCCCGCCCGCTCATCCCCGGCATGCGCAGGTCGATCAGGGCGACGTCGAAATCGGCGGTCTCCAGCAGGGACAGGGCCTCGTGCCCGTTCGTCGCGAACATCAGCGCCGCCTCGAACGGTTCGAGCAGGTGCTTGAGCGCGCGGCGGTTGAGGAACACGTCCTCCGCGATCAGGATGCGCAGGCCGGAGGGGAGCGTCGCCCCGTCATCCGCGCGCCCGTCATCCGCGTGCTGCTTCTCCGGCCTCGCCACCCGGACGCCGAAGGTCGCGGTGAAGACCGCCCCGCCCCCCGGCGCGTCCGCCACCGTCAGCTTTCCGCCGTGCAGCCCGCAGATGGCCTTGGAGATCGACAATCCGATCCCGACGCCGGGCACCGCCAGATCGCGGCTCGCATCGCTGCGGTTGAAGCGGTCGAAGATCAGGTCCTTGATATCGTCGGGCACGCCCGGCCCCGTGTCGGTAACGCCGAAGGACAGGACCATCTCCTCGTCGTCCGCCCCCCGGTGGCGCGCGTCGCAGGCGATGGTGACGCTACCCTCGTTCGTGAACTTGATCGCGTTCGACACGAGGTTGATGAGCACCTGCCGCACGCGCTTCGTCGCGCCGTAGACGAGGGGGGCGGAGCCGACGGTCGTCTGGACACCGAGGGTCAGGTCCTTTTCCTGCGCCGCGTTGTCGAAGGTCGCGGCCACCCCTTCCATGACCTCGCGCGGGGAGAACGCCTGACGCTCCATGCTGATCTCGCCCGATTCGATACGCGAGATGTCGATCAGGTCGGAGAGGAGGCTCTGGAGCTGGTCCCCCGCGAGGAGCATGTCGTCGAGCATCTGCGCCTGCTTCGGCGACAGGCTGGAGGCGCGCAGCGCGTCGGCGATGACGATGATGCTGTTCAGCGGCGTGCGGATCTCGTGGCTGATATTGCCGAGGAACACCGTCTTCGACAGGTTGGCCGCCTCCGCGAGGTTCTTCTCGCGCCCGGCGTTCTCGGCCTCGACCAGTTCGCTGATATCGTTATGCGCGCCCAGCATGCGGATGGCCCGCCCCGCCTCGTCGCGGATGGCGATGCCCCGGCAGCGGATGGTGACGGTATGCCCCTCCCGGTGGCGATAGCGCACGATCTGGTCGTAGGGATGCGCGGCGTCGGCGCAATGGCGCTCGAAGTTCTCCAGCGCGGTGGCGAGATCGCCCTGGTCGATGATGTCCTGCCAGCTCGCGGGGTCGTGCGCCATCCCGGCGGGGTCGTAGCCCAGCACCTCCCAGAAGCGCGCGCTCATCCATTCGTGCTCGGGGCGGTCGAGATCCCAGTACCACAGCCCGTCGAGCGAGCCTTTCTGGAGGAAGTCGAAGATCTGCTGGTCGGTCCTGACGAGGTCGTACAGCTCTCGCCGAAGGTAGTGATCCTCGTCCGGCATGGGGGCGTTCCTCGGGAGTGTGCGGCGCGGTAACGCAAGGCACTTCGTTTATCCGTGTGCGCATGGCGTATACATGGTATGCGTTCCGAAACCAAACGTCCGGTTCGAGGGTGAGGGACACATGCTGAACAGGTCGCTGCGCTGCGTGATCGTCGATGACGACCCGGCCGATATCCTTCTCCTCAAGACCTTCATCCAGAAGGCGACGACGGGCCTGTGGCGGTTCGAGGAATACCAGGACTACGAGAGCGGCGCCCGCGCGCTCGACGCGGGGGCCTTCGACATCGCGTTCGTCGACCTCAACATCAACGGCCGCGACGGGCTGGACCTGATCCGCGCCGTGGTGGCCAGGAGCGCCAACTACCCCGTCGTCGTGGTCAGCGCCCTGTCCGACGACGACCTTCAGGAAGCGGCGATCGGGGCGGGGGCCTACGACTTCCTGCCCAAGGACGAGATCGACGAGAAGACCATCAAGCGGATGTTGCGCCACGTCTTCGCCTCCTTCAACAAGGAACAGGAACTCAAGCGCATGGCCGATCAGGCCCGCCACGGCAGCGCGATCAAGAGTTCCTTCCTCGCCTGCATGAGCCACGACCTGCGCACGCCCCTCAACGCGATCATCGGGTTCGCGGACGTGCTGCACAGTTCGGCGCTGGGGCCGAATACCGTCGAGAATACCAAGGAATACACGGGCATCATCGGCGACAGCGCGCGCCACCTGCTCGACATCATCAACATGATCCTCGACCTGTCGAAGATCGAGCAGAAGAAATACGTCCTCTCCTGCAAGTGGATCGACCTCGAAGACTTCCTGCGCGACCAGATCCGGTTCCTGCACCCCGTCTCCGACGCGCGCGACATTTCCATCGACCTGCGGGCGACCGACAAGGGGGCGCTGCTGCTGGTGGACGAGCGATCGTTGCGCCAGATGTTCATCAACCTCTTCTCCAATGCCGTGAAGTTCAGCGAGGCGGGGTCGCGGATCATCGTCTCGACCGCGATCCATCAGGGGTCGCTGAGCATCACCGTCTCGGATTCGGGGATCGGGATGACGAGCGCGGAGGCGCGGGTCGCGGTCACGCCCTTCGGTCAGGCGACCCAGAACCCGGAGCTGGCGCGCGAGGGGACGGGTCTGGGCCTCGCCATCGTGAAGGGCCTCGCCGAGGCCCACCGCGCGGAGCTGAAGATCCACAGCAAGAAAGGCATCGGCACGCGCGTCTCGATCGTCTTTCCCGCCAGCAACGTCTCGCATGCGCAGCAGCCTGCGCGTGCTCCCGCATCCGGTCGCCGCACCGATGTCAGGACGTCGGCAGCCTGACCACGAAGGTCGATCCCGAGGGCGAGGTCCGCTCCAGTTCGAGCGTGCCGTGATGCACCTCCGCGATGCGGCGGCACAGCGCGAGGCCCATGCCGATGGAATCGCGGCTCCCGTCGACCCGCACGAAGGGGAGGAAGATCTCGGACTGCTTTTCCTGCGGCACGCCGTGGCCGTTATCGACGAACCGCACCAGCGCGGCGTCGCCGTCGGCCCCGGCGCTCTCGATGCGGATATGCGGGGCGCGGTCGGGGTGGCGGTGGACGATGGCGTTCATCACGAGGTTGCGGAACAGGATTTCGAGCTGCGCGGGGTCGCCCAGCACGTCGGGCAGGGCGCCGATCTCGACCTGCGCGCCCGACCCGTCGATCATCTCCAGCAGGCTGCCGCAGGCGATCTCGGAAATCTCGCGCAGGTTCACGGGCGTGGGGTTCAGCTCCGTGCGCTCCAGCCGGACCAACTCGACCACCGCGTCGATGGTGCGGCGCATGCGCTCGGTCTCCTCCACCACGATATCGAGGAAGGCGCCCCCCTCTTCCGATATCGCCCCGGCGTGGTCCGTCCGCAGCAGGTGCGAGAATTTCGCGACCCGGCGCAGCGGGCTGGTCAGTTCGTGGGTGGCGGCGGCGGCGAAGACCTCCAGCATCCGGTTCGAGCGTGACAGCTCCTCGGTCCGGCGGCGCAGGGCGACCTCGGTGCCGCTCGACGCCGTGCGGTCGCGGATGAACACGATGACGGGCGCGGCCCTGGCGCCCTGACGGGCCACGATCTCGAACTCGATATCGATGCTGTCCCCGACACGGTTGATCAGGAACGTGCGGAAGGTCTCCGGGTCGCCCGCCGTCCGCTCCTGCCGCTCGATGATTCGCTTGAGCCGGTCGTGGTCGTATTCGGGGATCAGGTCCGTCAGCGTCTTCTGGCGCAGGTCGAACGTCGAATAGCCGGTGATGCGCGCCGCCCCCGCCGAGGAGGACGTGATCTTGGCCCGCACATCGGCCATCACGAGGATCGCGAGGGAGGAGCGGGAGAGGACGTCGGCGATGAGTGCCTTGTTCTGAAGCTGGTCGTCGATGTCCCGGAAGGCCCGCGAGATATCGTGCGTGCTGACGGCGAGGCCCTGCACCGTGCCGTCGCTGCGGATATCAGGCTCGTAGGTGACGTGCAGGATTTCCGTCTCGCCCGATGCCGCCGTACCGTGCAGCGTGAACTCGGTCCGCTCGCCCGACAGCGCGCGGTCGATATTCGACAGGGCCGTGGCGTGCATCTCCTTCGGCAGGACGTCGACGACCTTCTTCGAGACGATATCCTCCCGCGCGAGGCCGAACGTGTCCTGGTAGGCGTTGTTGACGAACTGGTAGCGCTTGTCGGCATCGACGTAGGAGATGCGCGCGGGCGAGATTTCCAGCACCTTGTGGAGCAACCGCTCGGACTTGCGGACGACGTGCTCGGACTGGATCGTGTCCTCCACGTCGATGAGGACGGAAGTCCAGCCGCGATGGCTGCCGTCCTCGGCGAAGGCCGGCGTCGAGAAGACGCTGAGATGGCGCCAGGTGCCGTCGGCGTGGTCCATCACGCGCACATGGGTCTGGAGGACGTCGCCCGCCGCCGGGGACGCGTCCTTCCAGAACGTCCTCAGTCGCTCGTGGCTGTCGGGATGGGTCGCGTCGATCCAGCCGAAGCCCGCCGCCGCCGCGTCGCGCTGGCCGGACAGGGCGGCCCATCCTTCCTCCGGCCCCGCGAAGCTGCCGTCGGGGTTCTGGTGGACGACATGGGCGCCGGTCGTCTCGGCGATGAGGCGCAGGTCGCCGGTGCGGGTCTCGGCCTGCATCTGCGCCTCGCGCAGGGCGGTGATCTCGTAGATGGTGATGACGGCGCCGTCGCCCTTGCCCCATTGCGCGGCCAGCGGAATGATGCGGATCTGCCACCAGTGATCGTCCTCGTCCGCCACCTCCACGACCTTGATGCGCCGTTCCGACAGGGCCGTGCGGATCAGGGGGGCAAGCTGGAAATCGACGAAGCGGTGCGAGATGTCGGGCAGGGCGCGGCCGATATCGACCGGCGCGACGTTCAGCACGCGCGAGACGGCGTCGGTGAAGCGGCGCATGTGCAGTTCGTCGTCGACGAAGATGACGCCGATGGCGGTGGAGGCGATCAGGTTGTCGATATCGCGGGTGACGTCTTCCAGTTCGTCGTTCTTCTTCTGGTACTCCGCGTTGACCGTGTAGAGTTCCTCGTTGACCGATTGCAGTTCCTCGTTGGTGCTCTGCAACTCCTCGTTCGAGGCCATCAGTTCTTCGTTGGTCGACTGGAGTTCCTCGTTCGAGGTCTCGACCTCCTCGATGGTGGCCTGCAGGTTCTCGCGCGTCGCCTGCAACTCGCGCTCCAGACTGTCGACGCGTTCGCTTTCGAGGTCGCCGATATCGATGGGTGCCGCGTGCTCGATGATCCGGGGTTCGGTATTGCGCTCCTGCTCCAGCCCGACGAAGTAATGCCGGATTTCCGATGTCGCCGCCGATTTGAGCGGCACGACGCGGAGCGAGGCCTCGATCTCCGGATCGCCGAAGACGCCCTTGAGCCTCGGGAATGACACCTCTCGGCCCTCGTTCCTGGCCCGGTCGAGCGCGGCGGCCATGGGCACGCGCAGGGCGGGGGGCGCCATCTTGAGGATATCGGCATCCATCACGCCCTTGGGCGCGCGCAGGAAATCGTCGGCATCGCCGAAGAGGTGCAGCACCTCGCGATTGGCGCCGATCAGCGCGCCCTGGGGGATGAAGGCGTCGATCAGCGAGGCGTAGGCGGGGCCGAGACGCGGCTTGCCCAGCGCGACGGGAACCGACCCCGCGCCGTAGCCGCGCCGCGCGCCGGTCGCCCCGTCGATCGCGGCGAGGCGCGCGCCGATGGACAGGCTCACGGCGGTGGAGGCCCCGATCTTGCGGAAGATGCGCCACGGCTGGCTGATCGTCTCGAAATCGTCGGAAAGCTGGCCGAGCGTCTCGCTGCGCCCGAGGAAGAGGATGCCGTTATCCTTCAGCCCGAAGTTGAAGAGAGAGAGGACCTTGCGCTGGGCTTCGGCCTCGAAATAGATCAGGAGGTTGCGGCAGGACACGAAGTCGAGCCGCGTGAAGGGCGGGTCGCGCAGGACATTGTGCTCCGCGAAGACCATCCACCGCCGGATGGGAGGAATGATGCGGTACTCGTCCTCCGATATCTGCTCGAAGCACTCGCCCAGCGTCTCCTCCGGCACCCCGGCCAGCTCGCGCAGGGTATAGATGCCCGTCCCTGCCCGCTGGACGGAAGCCTCGCGCAGGTCGGTGGCGTAGATCTGCGGGTCGATCCTCACGCCCTGCTTGCGGGCCTCCATGTAGAGGAGCGTGGCGATGCTGTAGGCTTCCTGCCCCCCCGAACACGCCGCCGTCCATATGCGGATCGGCTTGGAGGGTTCGGATTTGGCGACGAGATCGGGGACGATCTCCTTTTCGAGGAAATCGAAGGCCTGCGCGTCGCGGTAGAATTCGGAGACCGTGATGAGCAGGTCGTCGGCCATGGCGGCCAGTTCCTTGCGGTCGTCCTTGAGCTGCAAGTGGTAGTCGTCGAGGCTGTCATGGCCGTTCTGGAGCATGCGCCGGCGGACGCGGCGATAGATCGTCTTCATCTTGTAGAGCGAGAAATCGACGTTCCCGACGCCGTAGACGAGGTGGAGGATGCGGCTCAGCGCCTGCGCGCGCAGGTCGAGGGCGAGATCCGCCGATTCCTTGTCGTCGGTGCCCATGTCGGTGCCGCCGGAGCGCCCGGCGATGATGGCGCCGATCTCTTCCGCCGGGGCGACACGCGCCTTGAGACAGCGGGCGATGGCGGCGCGGGGCATGCTGTCGAAACGCGCCGTCCCGGGGTCCTGCACGATGACCAGCCCCCCGGCGGCGCGCACCTCCTCGGCTCCCTTGGCCCCGTCGCTGCCCGAACCCGAGAGGATGACGGCGATGGCGCGGGCGGCATATTCCTTGGCGAGCGACGAGAGGAAGACGTTGATCGGCAATGTCTGGGCGGGTGAGGTGCCGCGCTCGCTCAGGTGCAGGCGATCCTCGATCACGATCATCTCGGTATTGGGCGGGATGACGTGCACCACGTCCGCCTCGATCCGCATGCCGTTCTCGACGACGCAGACCGTCATCTCGGTATGGCGCTTGAGCAGTTCGTCCAGCAGGCTCTTGAAATCGGGCGACAGGTGCGTGACCACGACATAGGCGGAGCGTCCGTCGGGGCGGGCGCCGTCCAGCAGCTTTTCGAGCGCTTCGAGGCCCCCCGCCGATGCCCCGACGCCCACCACCGTTTGTGCATCCATCAATCTTCTTCCCGCTTCTGCGGCGCGTGCCGTGACGGAAGCGGTGTTAACATCTGTGTACGCCTAATGAAAGCGGGCCGCGCGCGACCAAATCGCGTTAGTTGCTTCCGGGGACCAGTGTCATCGCCCCCCGCGGGTCGTGCCACGGCACCAGCGGCGCATCGGCGCGCAGGTAGAGCGGGTGCCTCGGCTGGCCCGATTTGGTGATTCCCAGACAATGGAGCGCGCGCCTTTCCCCGGCCGCCAGCCGGGCGAGCGCCGACCCCTGCGCCGCCGCCGCCGCATGCGCGCCCCAGCCGACGATCACCGGCCCGTCGCACTCGACCAGCGCCGCCCGCAGCGCCGCCGCGTTGCGCGGGCCGACGATATCCTCTCCCGCTGCGCCTGCCCGCTCCAGATCGCGGGGCGAGGGGGTGCGCCACGCGAACAGGTTGACGGTGCGCGAGGCGCCGCACCCGGTCCGCCGCGCGAACCCCGTGCAGCGGCGCAGGGTCGGATCGTCCGATCCCGCATCCGCCGTGCTGGGGTTGAGCAGCACGAAGACCGCTTCGGCCCCCGCGCCCCATCGCCGCCCGAGCGCATAGCGATAGCGGCCGCAGCGCGACAGGTCGGCCCATGCATCGCAAGGTGGAGAGGGGGGATGCGGCATCGGAACCTCGGGTTGAATTCGGTCTGCGCGTGTCTCCCCGATACGCTATGACAAACCCGCGAAAGGCGGTAGGGTGCGCGCCGACATACCGTTCGCTCCCACAGGGAAAGGCCGCCTTCCATGCTCGACAAGACCCCTTCGCTCGACTCGGTCCTCAAGGACCCAAGCCTCGTCAGGACCGCCGCCTATATCGACGGCGAATGGGTCGGGGCGGATTCGGGCAAGACCGTGCCGGTGACGAACCCCTCCAGCGGCGAGGAGATCGCGACCATCCCCGACATGGGCGCCGAGGAGACGCGCCGGGCCATCGACGCCGCCGAGATCGCGCAGAAGAGCTGGGCCGCGAAGACTGCCAAGGATCGCTCCGCCGTGATGCGCAAATGGTACGAGCTGATCATGGAGAATCAGGACGATCTGGGCGCGATCCTGACCGCCGAGATGGGCAAGCCGCTGGCCGAGGCCAAGGGCGAGATCGCCTACGGCGCGTCCTTCATCGAATGGTTCGCCGAAGAGGCCAAGCGCATCTACGGCGACGTGATCCCCGGCCATCAGGAAGACAAGCGCATCATCGTCCTGAAGCAGCCCGTCGGCGTCGTCGGCGCCATCACGCCGTGGAACTTTCCCTGCGCCATGATCACGCGCAAGGCCGGTCCCGCGCTGGCGGTCGGCTGCTCGATGGTCCTGAAACCCGCGACCATGACGCCGCTCTCGGCGCTCGCGCTGGCCGTTCTGGCCGAGCGCGCGGGGCTGCCGAAAGGTCTGCTCAACGTCGTCACCGGCAAGTCGTCTTCGGCCATCGGCGGCGAGCTGACCGGCAACGAAAAAGTCCGGAAAATCACGTTCACCGGCTCGACCGAAGTGGGCCGCATCCTGATGAAGCAGTCTTCCGAGACCATCAAGAAGATGAGCCTGGAACTCGGCGGGAACGCGCCCTTCATCGTCTTCGACGACGCCGATATCGACGCGGCGGTCGAGGGGGCGATGATCTGCAAGTACCGCAATGCGGGCCAGACCTGTGTCTGCGCGAACCGCCTCTACATTCAGTCCGGCGTCTACGACGAATTCGCCGAGAAGCTGGCCAGGCGCGTGTCGGAAATGAAGGTCGGCGACGGTTTCACCGACGGCGTGACCCTCGGCCCGATGATCGAGATGGCGAGTGTCGAGAAGGTCGAGGAACACGTCAAGGACGCCACGTCCAAAGGCGCGAAGGTCGTCGTCGGCGGCAATCGCCACGAACTGGGCGGCACGTTCTACGAGCCGACCGTCCTGACGGGCGTGACCAAGGACATGATCGTCGCCAGAGAGGAGACCTTCGGCCCCGTCGCGCCGCTGTTCAGGTTCGACGATGTCGACGACGTGGTCGCGCAGGCAAACGACACGATCTTCGGCCTGGCCGCGTATTTCTACGCCAAGGATATGGCCCGTGTCTGGCGCGTGGCCGAGGCGCTGGAATACGGGATCGTCGGCATCAACACAGGCATCATCTCGACCGAGGTGGCCCCCTTCGGCGGCGTCAAGCAGTCGGGTCTGGGCCGCGAAGGCTCGCATTACGGGGCCGACGACTTCCTGGAGATGAAGTACCTGTGCATGGCGGGCGTCTGACACTTGCCCCGTCGCCCGCGCCGTCGCGGGCGACGGTCAGTCTATGAGTCCGACGCTCGCGTGGAGGGCCTTGCTGGCCAGGTCGAGACGCTGCATCGAGGCACTGCATCGCGCGTCTTCCGAAGTCCGGAGGCCGCGCGTCGTGTCGAGGGCGTGGCGGGCATTGTCGACGGAAACGCGCAAGGCCGCGCGCAGGGTCTCTATCCGCTGCATGGCTTCGCTGCGCTGGAACTGGTTCCCGTTCATTCCGTCTTTCCCCGTACCGTGTATCGTGGAATTGGTATTACCCGTACAGGGTTAAGCAAAAGTAATGGTCTTATTAGGGTATCGTCAAGAACCCCCGGACCGCGCCTGTCACTGCCGCGACGGTTCCGGCAGCGTGAAGAGGGTGGCCTTGCGGTCGATGGCCTTCGCCTTCGCCTGCATCGTCCCTTCCTCGTCCGGCGAACCGCAGACCGGGGTCTCGTTCAGGGCGCCCGTCCGGATCGGTGCGACCCAGGTGAGGAAACGGGTCGTCCGCGCCGTCTCCTCGGCGGCATCCTCGTTCGTGCAGGGCATCACCATGCGTTCGAGCGTGTCGAGCAGCAGGTTGTCGAAGGTTCGTTTCTGGATCGAATAGGTCGGCAGTTCCGTCTCGATACTCAGGTCGTAGGGCGCAAACGCGTCGGCCTTCGCGCTGTCGGGAATGACGTCTTCGAGGTATTTCCTGTGGAAATCCGGCCCGAGATGACGCGCGACCCGGTCGCCGTGCAGCGCGATGTAGAACCGCTTCTCACCCTCCTTCAGGTGCACGACGCTGATATCGCCGATCCAGCGGCGCAGCCTGAGCGGGTCGATGAACCGTTTCGAGGGAAGGGCACCGTCGCCCCGCGCCTCGTACCATGCGCGGAGCAGGTCCTTCGCATCGGGATGCAGGACGAAATCTTCCATGAAAGCTGCCTTCCATACCGGTCGATACTGGCTTCGGAGGGGGCCGTACCCGAATTTCCCTCGAAAGCAGCATATTTCCGATCTAGCGGCGGCTCAAGGGGCCAGCTTGCCCGTCGCCGTGTCGAGCCGGATCGGGAAGGCCGCCCGCACCATCGCGTCGATCCCGGGCGGCAGCAGGGCGCGCGACGGCTGGTCGAGGATCTCGCGCTTGCGGGCGATGGCGGTTTCGATCAGCACGGGCTTGTCGCGCTCGATCCATTCCTTGGGCGAAGACCTGTCGCCGATCTCGGGGTAGAAATAATCGGTCTGCATCAGGCCCAGCGTCTGATCGGACCCCAGATAATGCCCCGGCCCGCCGAGGCACGCGGCCTTCATCTCCGCAATGGACAGTTTCTCCTCCGTCACCTCGATCCCCCGGACGCAGCGCAGGCACTGGCCCAGCACGTCGTTGTCGATGATGAGGCCCTCCAGCGAGAAGCCCAGCAGGGACGCGTACATCCCGGCGGATTCGTAGACCATGTTCAGCCCCGCCAGCCCCGCCATCACGTTGGTCACGCCATGCTCGGCCCCCGCTTGCTGGTCGGGATACTTGGCGTCCGACATGCCCCCCGCGCTGCCCGTCGGCAGGTCGTAGAACCGCCCCATCTGCGCACAGGCCGAAGTCAGCAGCGCCTGCTCGCCCGAGCCTGCGCACATCGCCCCCGTGCGGAGATCCGAGACGAAGGGCCATGTGCCGAAGATGGCCGGATGCCCCGGCGCGATGGACTGGACGTAGACCAGCCCGGCGAGGCACTCGGCCACCGCCTGCGTCACCGTCCCGGCCAGCGCGGCGGGCGCGGTGGCCCCCGCCTGTCCGGCGGAGAGGAGGAGGACCGGCATCCCGCCCCGGATGCAGACTTCCATCACCTCGCAGCTTTCGGTCGCGAATTTCAGGGGCGGGACGACAAAGCAGTTGGAATTGGACAGGAAGGGCCGCTCGCGCCACGCCGCCTCGCCCCCCGCCATCATGTGCAGCATCTTGAGCGCATCGCGGGCGAAACCGGGTTCCGTGAAGGACGTGCCGATATGCTTGGTCGTGCCGTTCACGCTTGCGTAGATCGTGTTGAGATCCATCTCGCGATTGTCGACGATATCGCGCGCCACCATGCATCGCTGGAAGAAATGCACGTTGTCGAGGGCGTCGGTGATGCGCGCGGCGGAGAAGAGATCGCCCAGAGTGCTCTCGTCGTATTCGCCCGTCTCGATATTGGCGAGGTGCACGGCGGCCCCGGCGGTGCCGTAGTGGACCTTGTGCCCCGACAGGTGCAGGTCGTGCCGGGGGTCGCGCCCGTGCAGGGTGATGTCGCGGGCGGCATCGCGCAGGGCCTTGTCGATGACCGCCGCCGGAAAGCGCACGCGCCCGTCATCGGAATAGGTCGCGCCATAGGCGGTCATCGCGTCGATGCCGCTCTGCGGGGCAAGGCTGATGCCGATCTCTTCGAGTACCTGATAGGCCGCCGAGTGGATGCGCTGCACCTGATCGTCGGTCAGCGGCTTGTAGCGCCCGCCCTCCATCCCCCCGCGGATCGGGCGCTGGGCTTCGGTCAGGGGAGCGGATCGCGCGGCGACGCGGGCGGCGCGGCCTCCGGCGCGGCTGGCGCGGCGCGATGCGGGCGGGGCGGCGGGGTCGAGGATATCGGTCATGGATCGTCTCCGGCGTGCTGAAAGGGCGGGATCGCTTCAGCGCGGGGAGGGCGGGGCCTGACGGGGATGCGACGGGGCGAGCGCGGAAAGCGTCGGGCGGGGTTCGGCCTCCCGCCGTCCTGCTGCCGTGGTCAGGATCGCATCGCGTCTCATAGCCAAAGCGTCGCACGCGCACCCCGCCCCGCGCGCCGGAATGCGACAGGAAGGGCCGTTTGCGACATCGAAATATGGGCATCCCGGCGTTTTGCGAAAAACGCCTCAGCCCCGTTCGTCGACCCGCATCCGCCGTTCCAGCCGCCGGACGAGGGCCGAGACGATCAGGATCAGCACGAGGTATTCGAGGACGAGGATCGTGTAGATTTCCAGCGGGCGATACTCCGTCACCACCAGTTCGTTGGCCCGGCGCGTCAGCTCCGGCATCCCGATGACCGAGACGAGCGACGACATCTTGAGCATGTAGACCAACTGGTTGCCGAGCGCGGGCAGGATGCGCCGGATCGCCTGCGGCAGGATCACGTAGCGCATCGTATCGCGGTAGTTCAGCGACACGGACTGGGCCGCTTCGTACTGCCCCCGGTCGATGGACTGGATGCCCGCGCGGAAGATCTCCGCCTGGAACGCCGAATCCGACAGGGCCAGCGCGATCACCCCGGCCCAGAAGACGCCGATAGTCAGGCCCGACACCTGCGGCAATCCGTAATACACCCACAGGATCAGCACGAGAATCGGCACCGCGCGCACGATCTCGACATAGACCCGGTTGATCGCCCGAACCCACGGATTGGGCGACAGGCCGGGCAGGGCGACCAGCAACCCGACGACGACCGAAATCGAGATCGCCGTCAGGGACAGGAGGATCGTGTAGTAGAGACCCCCGAGCAGGAACTTGAGGTTCACCAGCCCCGACGCCTTGGTCGGGTCGACCACGTACCAGCCCCAGTCGGCGGAGCAGCCGGACAGGGTCAGGGCGAGGACGGCGAGAACTGAGAAGCGTGTCATGGCACTGTTCCGGTGACTGGTACCGGGAACGGCATCTATACGCTCCGGTTCACCATACCCTTACAGAAGGGGGGGCGGCGGCGCGAGGGGGAGAGGGCGTCAGACGGCACAATCGTTCGCTTCCTGCGCCCTCAGGATCGCCTCGTACTCACCCTTGAGACGCCCCAACTCCTCCGCATCGTCACCCTGCATCAGCAGGAGCAGCGCGGGGAGGAAGATGACCGCGCCCACGCCGGTCGTCACCGCATCGCGGGTCGCCCGCTCGTCCTGATCGCCCGACAGGGTCTGGACCCGTGTCGCCAGCGTTGCCAGATCGCGGTCGAGGTCGGCGCAGGTCATGCCCTTGTAGGACTGGGAGGACGTGTAGGTCGGGGCGATGTCCTGGCTCTTCTTGGCGCAACCGGCGAATACGAGGCATGCGAGCGACACGGCGACGAGGATCTTCATTATATGCAACCTGTAAGGATGAATCGGGAAATCCATCTATACGGGCATGTATCGACGTAGCAACCGGTATTCGTCAGTGGTGCAGGATCTTCTGCAGGAACTCGCGGCATCGCTCCGTCTCGGGCGCCTCGAAGAATGTCTCGGGCGGGGCCGTCTCGACGATGCGGCCGTGATCCATGAAGACCATCGTATCGGCCACCCGGCGCGCGAAGCCCATTTCGTGGGTCACGCAGATCATGGTCATCCCGCTCGCCGCCAGTTCGGCCATCACGTCGAGCACCTCGCCGATCATCTCGGGGTCCAGCGCGGAGGTCGGCTCGTCGAACAGCATGATCTTCGGTTCCATGCACAGCGCCCGGGCGATGGCGACGCGCTGCTGCTGACCGCCCGACAGCTGACGCGGGTACTTGTCCGCCTGTTCGGGGATGTGCACGCGGGTCAGGTAGCGCATGGCGAGCGCGCGCGCCTCCTCCGCGCCCATGCCCCGCGCGCGCAGGGGGCCGAGGGTCAGGTTGTCGATCACGCTCAGATGCGGGAAGAGGTTGAACTGCTGGAAGACCATGCCGGTGGCGGCGCGCAGGGCCTCGCGGCTGCGGCGGCTGCCGTCCACCGCCGTCTCGCCGACCCGTATCTCGCCCGCGTCGTGGGTCTCCAGCCGGGCGATGCAGCGGATGAGCGTCGACTTGCCGGACCCCGACGGCCCGCACACGACCACCCGCTCGCCATGGCGCACGTCGAGCGACACGTCGTCCAGCGCCCGGAAGTCGCCGAACGACTTGGAGACGTTCCGAACGGATATCGCCGTTCCGGTCTGCATGGCGCGCTCCTCCCCTGCGTCGAGGGGCCTCGTCTAGCATCATCGCGGGGGGTGCGGCGAGAAAAGAACCGGTTTCAACCCGCGCGCGACCGGAACCCGTGTTCTGGCACGCCTCTTGAACTATCTCAGTACCACGTAAACCATGATCCTCGAACGCCGGGAGGCCGATGTTGATATCGTTGACTATATGCGCGGCGCCGCAGGGTTCGGGCGATTCTGGCCACAGGCCGCGCTTCAAAGCGAGTCGCATTTCGCGAACGGGCGTGTTGCACGGCTTCCGTAATCGCCTGCGGAATCATCCGTATGGCTACAATCAAGAGGTGACTCGATGACCCTTTCCCTTCGCGCGGGCTTCGCCCTGCTGACCACCGCCGCCGTGCTGGCCGGGTGCTCCACCACCGCGCCGACGATCACGGTCCCCAATCCGCTCGCCGCGCTGAACGGCGCGTTCGCCGCCCCGCGCATCGCCGCCAGCGCGCCGACCTACCGGGCCGCGCCCGGCATGTACCAGCAGGTCGGCACGCTCGATCGGGGCTATTCTGTGCCGTCCGTGAATACGGGTTCCTACGCGCTCGCCCCCGTCGCTCCGTCGTATAGCCAGGGCGCCTACACGCTCGGCAGCGTTGCCTCGGCTCCGATGCCGTCCTATTCGACCGGCATGCCGACGCTCGGGACGCTGGCCACCGCAGCCCCGTCCTATTCGATGTCCGCTCCCGCGATGGAGACGGCATCCTACGCGTCGACCGTTCCGATGCTCGGCGGTCAGACGATGGCGGCGCCGTCCTATTCGATGTCCGCTCCCGCGATGGAGACGGCGTCCTATGCGTCGACCGTTCCGATGCTCGGCGGTCAGACGATGGCGGCGCCTTCCTATTCGATGGCCGCCCCCGCGATGGAGACGGCATCCTACGCATCGACCGTTCCGATGCTCGGCGGCCAGACGATGGCGGCTCCGTCCTATTCGATGTCCGCCCCCGCGATGGAGACGGCGTCCTACGCGTCGACCGTTCCGATGCTCGGCGGTCAGACGATGGCGGCGCCGTCCTATTCGATGTCCGCTCCCGCGATGGAGACGGCATCTTACGTCTCGCCCATGCCGATGCAGAGCGAGCCGATGATGATGGCGCCGCAATCCTACGGCCAGAGCTACGGCGCGGTGCAGGCGGCGGGGACGTCCTACGATCTGACGTCGCCCTCGACGATGGAGACGGTGGACCCGGCCGCCGGGCTGACGATCGAGACGGTCGATTCGAGCTACGCGGCGCCGAGCGTGTCGATGGGCGGATCGTTCCAGGTCATGAATCCCGCCATGTCCACAGGTGTCGCGACCTATTCGCAGACCCCCGCCACGACGGGCGGCGGCACGTTCACCTACTGAACCCCGCCGCATGACGAGGCGCCGGGCGGGGAGACCCTGCCCGGTCGCCCCTTTCAGATCTTGCCGCGCAGCACGTCGGCGCGGATCAGGACGCGGCGCACGTAATCCTGCGTCTCGCGGATATGCGGGATGCGCCCCAGCCGGGCCACGCGCGTCGGGCCGGAATTGTAGGCCGCGAGCGCCAGCGGCCAGTCGCCGAATCGCTCGTACTGCTGCTTGAGATAGCGCGCGCCGCCTTCGAGGTTCTGGTGCGGGTCGTGCGGGTCCACACCGATCTCGCGCGCCGTGGCGGGCATGAGCTGCGTCAGGCCGATAGCCCCGACCTGCGAGCGGGCGGCGGTGTCGAAGTTGCTTTCCGTCATCACCATGGCCGCGAATATCTCGCGCGGGAGGCCGTGGTTCTCGCCGATCTGCGCGACGTGGCGCGCGCGCTCGTGGCGGGGGAGTGAGGCGAGGTCGACGGGGGGAGGGGGAGCCATGGGAAAGGCGATCTCGGACAGCATGCTGAGCCGCCCCCGGTCGTGAATGTGGCGAACATGCGGGTTGTTCATGTTTTGTGCGAATATGGGCGCCGGGGAGACGATGCCCGCCGGTGCGGCGCTGGGCGCGCTCAGTCCCGCGATCATCATGGCGGCGGCGGCGCCGGCAATGCACAGGAGACCGACCGTGCTGCTCTTGCGTCGGGCGGGGGCTTCTGCGGTGACTGTATCGGTGTGGAACATGGCTCTATCCTCGGTGAGAACGACTCGGGTGCTTAACGCGAGTTCATCTAATGTTCTCATTTGACCGGTGTCAAATTCTCTTTTTGTTCTTTATACACCAAATACGGGAATCCAAGTAAACATGCCCCTATAGGATGGGTTCGTCGTAGATCTTTTCCCCGTCGATCGTCAGGCCGCCTATCACCGCGCCCCCCTTGCCATCCAGTGCCAGAATGACACCTAACTTCTGGTTCCGGCGCAGGTTTTCGAGTTCCTGCGCCCGCTCGTAATCGGCGAAATACCGATCGAAGGGCAGGATGATGCGCGTGGGGTATACCCTGTCGGCCTTCAGCACCGGCGCGGTCGATCCGGTCGGAAATTGCGCATGGACGGCTTCCGCGACCCAGAAACCGTCATCCCCCTCACGCAAGGTGACGTAGGCGGGCGAACCCGGCTCGATATCCATTTCGCCGTCCGGCGTTTCGAGAAGCAGGTTGAGGATCACGTAATGGCCGCGAAAGATGTCGCGCGGATCGACGAAGGTCGAGCGCAGGGTGATCTCCTGCCCCGTCCGCAGCACGCTGGCGCGGCTCCAGACCATGGTGCCGACCAGGACCGTCTGGACGACAAAGGTCGCGCACAGCCCGAGAACGAATCGGCGGTTCATGGTCGTCTCCCCCGGTTCGCGACCGCGAACGGGATCACCAGAGCGCCGATCAGCAGCAACGCTCCCGCCCCCAGGTAGAAGAGGCTGGTCCCGAGCAATCCATGGGCGGCGGCGGTGTAGATGACGACCACGGTGACCGCGAAGGCGACGTATCCGAGCGCCGTGACCGCGCGCCATCCCTGCCGCCCGCCCATGCGGATCGCCCAGAGCGAGATGGCGAGCGCGAAGGCCTCGACGGCATAGGGCACGCCCCGCGCCGTCGCGTAGGCGGCCGATACGGTCACGCCGATCCATACGGCGGCGAGGACGTGATCGAATTTCTCCGCCGCGATCCACGCGGGCGCCAGCGCGAGCGCCGCGAGGGGCAGGGCGGCGAGCGGGATGACCGTCGGTACGGCCCCCGGCATCCCGAACCCGTCGATCACGAAGATGTCCATCGTGTAGAGCAGGGCGAGCATGCCGAAGACGAAGACCAGCAGATAGACGGTCGCCTCGCGCTCGAACCCGCGCAAGGCCCGGACGCTGCGCGCGCTGAGGATCACGAGGGACACCGCCGCGAAGGTGGCCATGAGAGCGAAGAAACCCGACGTGAAGACCCCGCTCCGCTCGGCGACGATGGCGATCGAGAAGCCGAGCCAGACGAGCGCCCCGATCGCGCAGAGATGCGCGACCGCCCGCGTCCGCATCCACCAGACACAGGCCGTGATCGCCGCCCAGAGCGGCACGAACCCGGCGTGGAAGGAGGTGTCGCCATCCCCCAGCACCATCACCATCGCGGTCCACAGCGTCGCGAGCATCATCGCCAGCCCCATCGCCCCGACCGCACCCGTGGCGATGGCGGCGGCGAAGGTTCCGATGGCCCAGTGCAGCACGCCTTCCTGCGGCGGCCCGGTCAGGTGGTACATCTGCCCCGTCAACATCACCGCCGCGCCGAAGATGCCGCAGCCCAGCAGGACGAACGCCTCCGCCCCCCCGATATTGCCGCGCCGGTGCAGCACGCCCGCCGCGATGTAGGAGACCAGCATCCCGGACCCCAGCGCGATCATGCGCAGCAGACGGGGCATCGCGTCCCAGTTCGCGGCGACGAAGGTCATGGCTCCGAAGGCGAGGCAGGTGATCCCCAGCCACACGGCGACGGAGGCGAAGGAGCGACCCGCTCCCGCCGCCCCGATATCGTCGAGCAACGCGCGCGCGGTGGGTGCGTCGATCAGGCCGCGCGCCTTCCAGTCCTCGACCTGTCGCGCCGTTCTCGAAGCCAGCATGGACCCGTCCCCCGTCCCGTTCCCGCCATGGAATACCGTCGCGGGTGTCTTGTCCAGCCCGGCAAGGGCAATAGCCCGTTGCCCCGCCCCCCGTGCTGTGGCAGATCGACGGGGTTCTTCCTGCCCGAAAGGCTCGCCCCATGCGCGATTTTCAGCTTCCCGGACGTTCGCCCGTCCATGCGAAACACGCGATGTGCGCCACGTCGCATCCCATGGCCGCCGAGATTGCGGTCGGGGTGCTGCGGCAGGGGGGCAACGCGGTCGATGCCGCCGTGACCGCCGCGCTGTCGCTGGGCCTGCTGGAGCCGGCGATGACGGGGATCGGCGGCGATGCCTTCGCGCTGGTGTGGAAGGACGGGGAGGCTCGCCCGCGCGGGCTGAACGGGTCGGGCCGGGCGCCCGCCTCGCTGGACGCCGCCGGACTGCGTCAGCAGGGAATCGAGGCCGTGGCGCGGGAGAGCGCCCATGCCGTCACCATTCCCGGCGCGGTGGATGCTTTCGACACGCTCCTGAGCGAATACGGGACATACGGGTGGGACCGCGCGCTCGCCCCGTCCATCGCGATCGCGCGCGAGGGGCATCCGGTGGCCCAGCGCGCCGCCGCCGACTGGGCCGACGAAGCGCCGCATCTCAAGAATGCCATGGCGCGTCACTTCCTGCTGGACGGCACCCGCGCGCCGGTGATGGGCGAGGTCTTCGCCTATCCCGCCCAGGCCGAGGCGCTGGAGATCATCGCCCGCGAAGGGCGCGCGGGGTTCTACGAGGGGGCGGTGGCCGAGGACATGGTCGCCTCGCTCAATGCGCTGGGTGGCCATCACACCATGGCCGATTTCGCGGCGACGCGGTCGACCTGGGTCGAGCCGGTCTCGGGCCATTACCGGGGCATGGAGCTTATCGAACTGCCCCCCAACGGGCAGGGTGTCGCCGCGATCCTGATGGCGCGCATCCTCGAAGGGTTCGAGCTGGACGAGCTGGACCCCCACGGTCCCGAGCGCGCGCATATCGAGGCCGAGGCGGCGCGCATGGCCTATGACGCCCGCGACCGGATGATCGCCGATCCCGACACGCCCGGCGCGGCGGACCGCCTCGCGCATCTGATGTCCGACGCGGTGGTACGCGCCTTGCAGGATCGCATAGACCCGATGGCCGCGCGTCCCGATCTACTGGAGGGAGTCGCCGACCTGCACGAACTCGGAGCGGCCATCGGGGCTGACGGCGCACAGCATCGCGACACCATCTACATCACCGTCGTCGATGCCGAGCGGACCATGGTCTCGCTCATCTACTCGGTGTTCCACGGTTTCGGATCGCGCCTCGCCTCCGACCGGTTCGGCATCAACTTCCAGAGCCGGGGCGCGGGGTTCACGCTGGCCGAGGGCCATCCCAACGAACTGAAGGGCGGCAAGCGCCCGATGCACACCATCATCCCCGGCATGCTGGCGCGGGACGGGCGGCCCTATGCCAGCTTCGGCGTCATGGGCGGGCCGTATCAGGCGAACGGGCACGCGCGGCTCATCAGCAATCTGGTCGATTACGGCATGGACCCGCAGGAGGCGATGGACGCGCCGCGCAGCTTCTACGACGGGGAATTCCTGAACGTTGAGCGCGGCTATCCGCGCTCCTCGCTCGACCTGCTCGGCGTGATGGGCCACGATGCGAGGGTGGCCCCGGGGGCCATCGGCGGCGGTCAGATCATCGTGCTGGATCCGGCGACCGGGTGCCTCGTCGGCGGGTCGGACCCGCGCAAGGACGGGTGCGCGCTGGGGTTCTGAGGGCGGGGGCATGCCGTCACCCCGCGGCTCCCGCTGCGCGGCGCGACCCACGGGGGCCATGGTTCGACAAGGCTTGCGGCAGAGTTTGCGCGTGAACGAGCGACAAGGCGTATCGGAAGATGGATATTGCGGTCGAGCCGCGGCATGACGCCTACCCCGTTCGCCGTTTCCCGGTTTCCGCCGCCTCGATCCGCTCCAGCGCCATGGCATCGGCCACCGCGCCCGTGGGCCTGTCGTCGCGGCGCGCGGTGTCGATCACGCGGGCGGTGATCTCGCCGATCTCGCGCACCTTCATGCCGACGCTGTAGGCGTCGTACTCGCCGCCCGCCTCCGCCGCCACGTTCATGACCCCGCCCGCGTTGACGAGGTAGTCGGGGGCGTAGAGCTTGCCCGCCTGCCACATCGCGGCATCGACATCGGGGGTGGCAAGCTGGTTGTTCGCCGCGCCGCAGATCATCTTCACCGGCGCGCTCTCGGCGAAATCGCGGGTCAGGACGCCGCCCAGCGCGCAGGGCGCGAAGACGTCCATCGGCTCGAAGGGCAGGCGGACGGGATCGACGACCTCGGCATTCAGGCGCGCGGCGGCGCGGACGGTGCGCTGCACGTTGACATCGGCGATCAGGAGCGAGGCCCCGGCCTCGTGCAACCGTTCCGCCAGCTTCCAGCCGACCGATCCCAGACCCATGACCCCGATGCGCGCGCCCGTCAGGTCGTCCGACCCCGTTGCCGCCTTCACGGTCGCCTTCAGCCCGAGAAACACCCCCTCGGCGGTATGCGGCGAGGGGTCGCCGCTGGCCGATGCGCCCCAGCTCGTACCCGCGACATGAGGGGTCACGTCGCGCATCAGGTCGATATCCGCGACCGTCATGCCCACATCCTCGGCCCCGATATAGCGCCCGTCCAGCCGGTCGATGGCGCGGGCAAAGGCGTGGAGGGCGTCGGGCGAGCGTGCCGTCTTCGGATCGCCGAGAATCACCGCCTTGCCGCCCCCGAGATCCAGCCCGGCGAGCGCGTTCTTGTAGGTCATCCCCCGGGACAGGCGCAGCGCATCGCGCACCGCCGCCGCCCCGGTCTCGTAGGACCAGCACCGGATGCCGCCCAACGCCGGGCCGAGCGCGGTCGAATGGATCGCGATCACCGCGCGCAGCCCCGACCGGCGGCACGAGACGCTGACCACTTCCTCGTGATCGTCGAAATCGGGCGTGTCGAACATCGCATCATCCTCGCATTGCGAGTGCAGCATCGCCCGACAGGGTTAACAGGACGCTATCCGTCGTAAAGCCCTTTTATGTTTCGCAACGGCACAAAAAACCCCGGACACGGGGTGCCCGGGGTTCAAATTCCGACGCTCGGCGCCGAATCAGCTCGACGACTTGCCCGACGGCTTGAAGGTCAGCGCGACGCCGTTGAGGCAGTGGCGCTTGCCCGTCGGCTCCGGCCCGTCCTTGAAGATATGGCCGAGATGGCCGCCGCAGCGGGCGCAATGCACTTCGGTACGCGGGTAGAACAGCTTGAAATCGACGCTCGTGGCGACCTTTCCCTCGATCGGCGCCCAGAAGCTGGGCCAGCCGGTCTTGGAGTCGTACTTGGTCTCCGACCTGTAGACCGGGTTGTCGCAGCCCGCGCAGTGATACGTGCCATCCGCATAGTTCTTGTCGAGCGGGCTGGTGAAGGCGCGTTCCGTCCCCTCCTCGCGCAGCACGGCGTATTGATCGGGGGTGAGAACCTTCTTCCACTCGGCTTCGGTCTTCTCGACCTCGAACCCGCCGGAGCGCGCGAAGGCGGACCCGGCGGTAGCCAGCAGGGCGGCGCCGGAAAGCAGGAGCGTGCGGCGGTCGGTCATGGAAACCTCCTTGAAGTGCGAATTCTTGTCCCTAAAGTGGGGTCTACGGTTTAACTCCACAAGAACCGCACCGTTCCTTCACGCAATCGCGATGATCCGTCATCTGCCCTGACGCGCGGCCCAGATCGCAGCGAGGAAGCCGCCCGAGCCGAGCAGGGCGTAGATGTCCCATTGCCGCATCCCCGCGCCGAGCATCAGCGCGACCAGCACCGCCGACCCCGCCATCGCCAGCGCATCGACCGTGTTGGAGCAGGCGACGAACCGCCCCCGCGCATCCGCCGGGGCCTCGCGCTGGAGGACGATGTTCATGGGGGTCAGGTAGAGGCCGGAGCACCCGGCGAGGACGGCGAAGCACGCGATGATGGGCCACGCCCTCGGATCGCCCATGAACGCGCCGAACCCCGTCAGCGGCCCCGCGAAATCGACCCCCGCCCGCCAGAACGCCGTCGCGGGCCATAGTGCGACCGAGGCCAGCCCGATGCCCCCCGCCCCCCATGCCGCCATCGGCACCGAGGGCGTCTCGCCGAAGATACGCGCGCACAGGAGCGCGCCGATGGCGACCCCGACCGAGAACGTGGAGAGCAGCAGGATGAAGACCCCGTCCGTCCCGTGCAGCCCCTCCAGCGCATAGGGCGGCAGGAGCGCGAGGAACACCGCCCCCGTGAACCAGAACCACGCGCTCCCGAGGATGGCGCGGAAGGCGGCGGGCACCTTGCGCCCCTCGCGCACCACGCTCCACATCGCGCGGGGCAGGAGCCAGTCGACCCGGGGCGGCACCCCCGGCGGCGGGGCGGGGGGCGCGAAGAGGCTGGCGATGAAGCCCAGAATCGCCACCGCGATCACCCCCGTCGAAATGGCCGTCACGCCGAAGGATGTCAGCACCAGCTTGGCCCCGACGATCTGGCCCAGCAGGATGGCCAGGAAGGTCGCCGCCTGGATCATGCCGTTGCCGCGCGCCAGCTCCTGCGGGCGCAGGTATTGCGGCAGGACGCCGTACTTGATCGGCGCGAAGAGGGCCGATTGCGCGCCCATGAGGAAGAGGAGACCGTAGAGCAGCGCGAGGCTCTGGACGTGGAAGGCGATGGCGCCGAGGATCATCAGTACGATCTCCAGACCCTTGATGACGCGCATCATCTTCGCCTTGTCCACCCCGTCCGCCACCATCCCGGCAGTGGGCGCGACGAGGGCGAAGGGAATGATGAACAGCGCCCCGGCGATGGTGTTGTGCAGCGAGGCGTTCAGCCCCATCTCCGCCGCCAGCCGGTAGGTGAGCAGGACGAGGAACCCGGTCTTGAACACCTGATCGTTGAACGCGCCCAGCGCCTGCACCCAGAACAGCGGCGCGAAGCGGCGCGCGGTCAGCAGGGGCGCATCGGCCCGCAAGTCGGTCGTCTCGGCCATGTGCGTCCTCCTGCCCTCACGGTACAGCCTTTCGCGGTCGGGGGCATAGCGACGAATCGACGTGTCACACCGGCAGTTCCGTCGTCTCCTTGATCTCCTCCATCACGAAGCTGGCGGAAATGTCGGCGACGGGCACCCGGTCGATCAGCGCGCGGTAGAAGCGGTCGTACCCGGCCACGTCGGCCACCCGCACGCGCAGGACGTAGTCGAGATCGCCCGTCATGCGATAGGCGCCGACGATCTCCGGCAGGTCGCGCACCGCCCTGTCGAAGCGGCGCAGCCAGTCCGGTTCGTGCGCGTTGGTGCGGATGAGGACCATGACCATCAGGCCCAGCTTCAGCGCGCCGGGGTCGACCAGGGCCACCCGCGCGCGGATCACGCCGGTCTCCTCCATCCGCTTGACCCGCCGCCAGCAGGCGTTGCGCGACAGGTTGGCCTCCTCGGCGAGCCGGTCCACGCTCAGCGAAGCGTCGCGTTGCAGCAGGCGCAGGATACGGCGGTCCGTTTCGTCGATCTTGATGCTCATGGGCGGGATGATATCCCAACTTCAGGAAATAATGGGGTATATTCGGGATATATGCACCCGGCGTTATCCCTATCGTGGTTCTATCGCAGAAGGAGATGCCCCCATGACCGATTTCGCCCCCGATTCCGCCCGCCCCGCGCTGCCCCGCTTCGTCCGCTCCTTCCGCGAGCATCCCGCGTCGGTGGGCGAGACGTATTTCGGGCACATGGCCTTCGCGCTGCGCTTCGCCGCGCTCCTGTTCGCCGCCGGAGGTGCGGCCCTCGTGCACGCGGTCCTGCCCGCCTGTTTCGAGACGACGGCCAGCCGCATCCTCTGCGGCCTGCACGCCGAGATCGAGCGGCGCCACGCGCGGGACGACTGACCCATGTGCCGCCTCGCCGCGTATCGCGGCCCGTCCATCGCGCTCGAAGACGTCATCGTCCGCCCGGCCCATTCGCTGCTGGAGCAGAGCCATGCAGCGGTGGAGGCCAAGCTGCGCACGAACGGCGACGGGTTCGGGATCGCGTGGTACGGGTGCGGGCGGGGGTCTATCCCGGGACAGTATCGCGACGTCCTGCCCGCGTGGTCCGACGGCAACCTGCCCAGCCTGTGCCGGATGATCGAATCGCCGCTCTTCCTCGCCCATGTCCGCGCCTCGACGGTGGGCGAGACGGCGCGCGCCAATTGCCATCCCTTCGTGCACGGGCGCTGGTCGTTCATGCATAACGGCCAGATTCCGCATGTCGCGACCAGCCGCCGCCCGCTGGAAGCGACGCTGCCCGATGCGCTCTACGACGCGCGGCGGGGGACGACCGATTCGGAATTGCTGTTCCTGCTCATGCTCGCCAACGGGCTGGACGCGGACCCCTTCGCCGCCATCGCGCGCACGCTCGCGCAGGTCGACGCTCATCACCGCGAGGATATGGCCGCCACGCGCATCACCTGTGTCCTCGGCGACGGGGAGCGCCTCTTCGCCTTTCGCCACGCGACCGACCGGCGCAGCCCCGGCCTCTATGCCGGGTCATGGGGCGAGGGAACGGTGCTGGCGTCGGAGCCACTGGACGGACAGGCCGACCGCTGGACCCGCATCGAGCCGGACAGGGTCGCCGTGCTGTCGGATGCGGGGATGGCGCTGCACGACCTGACGGTCGCGCGGGCGGCTTAGGCTACGTCAGGGCCGCCTGCACGTTCTTCGTCCAGCCCGTATGCACGGTGTCGCCCGTCTCGATGACGGGGCGCTTTATCAGGGTGGGATGCGCGACCATCAGGGCGAGGGCCTTCTCGTCGGTCATGTCGGCGCGATCCGCCTCGTTCAGCCCCCGCCACGTCGTCGAACGGGTGTTGAGCAGGCGCTCGCGTCCCACGGCCGCCATCCACCGGGTCAGCGTCTCCGCGCTCACGCCATCGGCGCGGATATCGGTCAGCGCCGGGTCGTGCCCCGCCTCTCGCAGCACCCTGATCGCCTTGCGGCAGGTGTCGCAGGTCTTGAGATGATGGACGCGCATCGTCATGCGTTCAGCCGCAGATGCGCGTGGACGAAGGCCAGCTTGCCGCGCACCCCGTCGCCCAGCACGAAGGGGTAGAGGTCGGGCAGTTCCATCGCGCGGTTGACGTGGTTGACCGCGATGGTCGCGTCGATGGCGTAGCCGACCAGCCGCCCGGCATCCGGCTCCGCATAGGCGTCGTAGCCGGGCGGCGGTCCGCCCCGCCACGTCATCCCCGCCGCCGATGCACTGTCGAGCAGGTCGACGAGATGCAGCAGATGGGCGGTCGTCTCGGCCCAGTCCTCGTGCGGATGGGCGGTGGCATAGCCGGTGATGAAGCTGTCGTCGGGATATCCGGGGGCGGCGTAGTGGCGCTTGAGCGCCTCGGAATAATCCGCCCGCTCGTCGCCCATCAGGGCGCGAAAATCGTCGTCGAAGCCCGGTTTCTCGGCCAGCCGCATGTGGAGGAAATGCGCCATTTCATGACGCATGTGGCCCAGCATCGTGCGGTAGAGTTCGCCCAGATTCTCGCGCCGCACCTGCCGCGTCGTCTCGCTCGCCTCCGACACGTTGATGACGATGGTGCCGTCGGCATGGCCCATGACGATATCCGCGTCGCCGCTCGCCGTCTGCTCGGAGAGCAGGTCGAAGACGGGGCGGCGGCCCGTATCGGCATCGGTGAACCAGCCCCAGCGCGCCAGATTGGCCAGCATCCACCGTTTCGCCGCCGCCGTGCGCGCCCAGAGCAGCACGTTGTCGCCCTCGCCCTTGTCGGGCACCGTCTCGGTCATGGTGCAGGAGCGGCAGTATCCTTCGGTCTCCGCCACCCAGTTGCAGCCGATGGCAGCGCGGTTGATGCAGAAATCGCCTCCCGGGTGCATCGCCTGGGTACGCGGATCGAACGTCACCTCCTGACCGCAGGAACAGGCGGTATTGTCGAAATAGACGCGCCCGGAGCAGGCGGGGCAGGCGAAGACTTGCATGACGGTTCCTTCGGGGCGCACGGGGGCGAGAGATTCGGCACCGTGCGCCGGATACGATCGCTCAACGCGGGCGGGGTGAGCATGGTTCCGGATCGCAGTGAATAGCCCCTGGATTTGTAGACGCCTTCTTCCCTAATTTTGAGGCAAGGAGGCTACGATGAGCAGCAGCATCGACCTGTTCTCGCGCCGCGTGGTGGAGTGGTCCATACAGAGCCGTCAGACGACCGACATCGTTCTGCAAGCGCTCCTCATGGCGACATGGCGACATGGCGGCGTAAGCCAAAGGCCAGGGTGCTGATCCATTCCGATCAGAGTCTGCCCCGGACCTGATCCGGGGGTAGCCAGTTCACCAACAGAGACTGGGCGGCATTCCTTCATCGCATATTGAAAATCGAATGATATCAATAATGCGCAAAACCACGAGCAATCTCCATTGTTGTTATCAGCCCGGACCCCGGATTTCTCATGACCGGTATTTATGCCATGAAGGATCTTTACACTGAATTATTGTATAAGAGTGCCCAATATTTGACAATGTAGGCAGTTTTAAATTGAAGAATGAATTCGGAGGGCGCAGTATCAAGAGAATTATTCGGGGAGGGGAGCAATGGTCGACCGTGCCACTTCAGGGGAAATCGTCACATTCATTCCGCAGATTTACGACACGGTCGCTGACCCGAGATTATGGCCCGGGGTGCTGGACCGGTTTGCGGAGTATGTCGATGCCCGGGGCTGTATCGTCTTCGAATGGCGCGGCGAGGGTCCGGACCGGCAGCTTAGCGGCACGATGATGTCTTCGGGATACGAGCTTCAGAAACTCGTCGATTATCTCACGGTATTTTCCCGCTTCGAGGCCGAGGATCAGGATCGCTTCGAGGCGCTGTCGCTGGACCATGACGGGATCGATCTGATCGAATGCGGCATGCTGTTCGATACACAGGAGGAACTGCTTTCGCGCCCGAACGTGCAGGCCCTGATCGCGAATGACATGCGGTATCGCGCGGCGGGATTGTTGAACAAGGACAACCGCAAACGCGCGCGATTTTCGGTGCAGCGCAGCGCAAGCAGCGGCCCCTTCACCGGGGGCGACCACGCGACGATGGGCGCGCTCCTGCCCCATATCGCCAAGGCCATGGAACTCAGCCGACCAACCCAGGAATTGATGCGGGCGCATGGCGCGATGATGGAGGCGATGGACAGCCTGCGCATCGGCGTCTGTGTTCTGGACGAGCGGGGATATGTGGTCGTGTCCAACGAGGAATTCACCCGGCAGCGCGTGCAATACGATGTCTTCAGGATCGATGCCGGCGGGCGGCTTCAGGTACATGACCGGGCGGATCCGGGGCGCTTCGAGGAAATGAGGGTCGGGATTCACGGGCATGGCCGGTTCGGCGCACGACCGCGCAAGGAAGCCATCGTGACCGATCGCACGCTGCCCGGGGCCGCGATCTGCATCGAGATCACCCCTTTCGAGAAGTCCGACGCTTTCGGGATAACCCGGTTCGATGGCGCGGTGCTCTACACGATCGACACGACCTCCGGCTTCAGATGCGATGCCAAGATGCTCCAGAATGTCTTCTCGTTGACGAATGCCGAAGCTGAAATGGCGATTCTGGTCGGGGAAGGCCTGACGAACCCGATGATCGCCGAACGCCGCGACCGCGCTGTCCAGACGATCAACGCGCAGGTAAAGGCCCTGCTCACCAAGACCGGCTGTAAGACCCGGGCGGAATTCGTGCGCCTGCTGCTGGGCTTCGGGACCGAGTTCGTGAAGAGAGATCCCGAGGGATCGGGCGATTACAGCAAATTGCCATTATCCTGAATCAGGTGGCAGGTCTTCGCGTTCGAGCCATGGGCGAGAGGCAGCGAAACCTGCCTCGACATCATGGCAAATCGCTACAGGGCGGTACGGCTCGAATGACGGACCGCCTTCCTTGCCTGCCCCGCATCGAGTCCGGCTACAGGCGCAAGAAACGAATTCACAGGCTCGCTGACATCCCCTCCCGGCGCGCGCCGACCTGATCTGCATCGAAACTACGCGCGATGGCGGAGAGCAGGCTGACCGCGGCGGTGGCATCATTCAGGACGATGGCCCTGAGTTCCTGAGCCGCAACCCGCAAGACGCGAACATCGCCGAGAGCGACGAGATCGAGCCGCCGGGGTCCATTGTGGAAGATGGGCAGGTAGCCGACAGTGCGCCCGACCGGAACGGCGGACTCCAGCTCCCCCCCCGGCCAGCGCAATTCGGCCTCGCCGGAGACCATCAGATAGCAGCCGTCGGGCCGGTCCCCTGCATCGAACAGCGTCTCTCCCTGTCTGGCCGTGACCCATTGCGACTCGTAGGCGAGCAGGCGAAGCTGCGTGCGATCCAGGCCGGAGAAGAGATCGGCTTGTTCGAGCATCCGCAGTTTCTCGTAGAAATCCCCGTCGATATCCCCCGTCGCTTCCCGCTCTGTCGCGGGTGCCTTCGCGATGCGTCCGCCGTTGATCTGGACGATCCCGGTAAAGCGTTCCGGCGTTGGAAACTCCTCCTCCAGGAAAATGAGCGTGACATCGGGCAGCAACTCGCGCAGCCGTTCATGCGTGGCCCGGCGTTCGTGTCGCCCGTGGCTCGCCAGCGCCTGATTGAGCACGAGGATATCAGGGCGCTTGATCACTGCCCGGGCGAAGGCAATGCGCTCGCGTACCGTGATATCGAGATTGGCGCCGCCGATAGCCGTGGGGATCTGCAGCGTGACCAGGGAGGTGAGATGGGCCAGGCCGTTCTCCGTCAGCACCGTGCTGACCAGATCGCGCAGCTTTTGAGTCTTTGCCCCCGCCCCGCGCGCCACCTTTCCGTATATGGCGTTCTCGAACAGGGACAGGGCGGGCAGCCATGCATCATGGCGGATGGTCGTGAAAAGATCGCCCGCGAGGGTGGGCAGCGCCCCGTTGCGACGCTTGCGAATGGCAAGAATGCCCCGGCTCACGGCTTTGGGTATTTCGATGCCGATGCAGTCCGGGGCCAGGCGGAAGGGGATGGTGGAGATCAGGAGCCGCTCCTCGATCGTGAGCGCCTTTATCCCCTTGTCCCGCGAGCGGGTGGCGAGAACCCTCATCCGTGCGAACAGCTCCTCGTCGATGCCGAGATTGCGAAAAAGCGGATGTTCGGAGGGTACGCTGCCGAAGGTATGGCCCAGCAGCGTCATGATACCTTCCCCGAGGGTGAAGGCCTCGTCATCGGGGTCGAGGCGCTTCAGGGCTTCGGAAAATCGCGGATTATGCGCCAGATCGACCTGGGAGATATCCATCGCGGGAATGGCGAAGAGCAGGTTTTCGCCGAAGGGCAGGCCCGGGTTGAACCGGTTCCTGTCGAAGGCGAAAAACGTGTCGCCCAACTGCGCCTGCGCGATTCTCTCGGCGATCACGGGCCGCAGCGCGATGATGCGCGCGGTCAGTTCGGTGAAGTCTTCCTCCTCCAGCGCCATGTCCAGTGCGCGGTCGAGGACGTAGTGTTCGAGGCCCATGGCCTGGATGATCTTCATCCACCATACCTTGACCTCCGCCTCGCTGCTGAACCCCATCGCTTTCAGGTCCAGCCAGTCCGAGTCGCTCAACGGCAGGATCCCGTCTCGCAGGGCAGCGCTGTCGTTCTTGGGGCGGCGGTGCAGCGGCATCAGAACATTCTGACCGATATCCCCGGCAAAGATATAGGGCTCCGGCCCCACATGGCCGATCCGGGCACCGATGATATCCTGATCCAGCTTTCTGATATCGGTACGGGCGATCTGAATGGTCCCGAGGCTCGGCAGGGTCTCGCGGGTCAGCAGCTCCTCGATCGCCTGCCGTTCGATGGCGCTGGCCGAGGCTATGCCGTAGGTCGAGCCTGCCAGAATCTCGAAATTCAGGTTTTCCAGGACCGCAAAGCCCGCCTCGTCATGCAGCGTCACGTCGTCGAAGACGAGCGGACCGCGCAGCGACCCCGGCACATCACCGGGACGCGCGAAAAGGGTTTCGTCGAACATGTTCGCAACCTCGAACCGCTCCCGGATCACGCCCCAGCGCAGCTTTGCGTCCTGCACCTGATTGTACCACGCCAGCAACTCGCGCCAGGGGGCCGAGATATCCTTGTAGGCGGCGATCGCCGCGACGAGCGCGCCGATGGTCAGCTGCTCGACAATGACCAGATACCCGCCGATCGAATAGAACAGGAACGGCGTCAATTGCGTGATGAAGTTGTTGAGGAACTTCATCAGGAACTTTTTCTTGTAGATCTTCAGGCGGATGTGAAAAAGCTGCTGGATCCGGTCCCCCATCACCGCGAGGCGTCTGTACCACCCCCCGCTGGTGCGCAATTCACGCATCCCCGCCGCACTCTCGCCGATCTCTTCGGCAAAGTGGCGCACTTCGGCGACGCGCTGTCTGTTGAGTTCATTCAACTGGCGCTGGAGCATCGGAATCAACCACGCCTGCACCGGGATCAGCGCCACCGCCGACAGGCCCAGCCACACATTCTGAACGAAGAGAAAGCCGGTAATGGTCAGCATCATCCCGCCCTGAAATACGGGTTTGGCGATCAGGTCACCCATGATCCCGCCCAGAGCCTCCGCCTCCGCCGTCATCAACGAGACCAGCTCGCCCTGTGAGGTGCGATGAAACTGGCGACGGGGAAACCGCAGCAGGCGCGTGAGGAGGAGGGCCCGGAACCGGCGAAGCATCGTCTCCGACAGGATGCCCTTGCGGGTATTAATCCACATCTTCATCAATCCCTGGATCAGAATCGCAAGGATGAACCCGGTGCACAGCAGCATCAGAAGCTGCATTTGTGTCAACGCAATACCGAAAAAGCTGCGCGCATTGCCATCGCCCCCGATGGCGTCATTGATGATCTGCTTGGGAAGTTCCAGAGACATGTACAGGAACGGGAGAGAAACAAGCGTCAATAAAAGCAGTACTATTTGTTCTCGCCTGGAATATTTCCAGATGTACTCGAATACGGATTTGTCCATTTCAAACAACTACATGAATTAACATACAAATTTTACTATTCTAGCGCAAGAAATCTCCGATAAGTTCACTCTTTAATTGTACAGAAATGCAGAATTTATAATCTCCAGGTTTTTGAAAGTCGAACAGGCTGGTCGTTACTTCGCTCAAACGCATAATTTCAGATCGCGAAAGCCCGAGGCGCCGCGATCCGCGGTTTGCAGAGTTGGATGGATCACCGAGGCGCCCGAGGCACTTTGCCCAAGCCACGCATGGAAGTTACAGAACAAATGATCGTCGGACCCGAACATGACGTACGATGATCCATCCAGCTACGCTCAAGGCATGTACAGTCAGATACTCGGGAACAGGTAACTGCCATGCAGGACTTGAGGGGAAAGTATTGTCGCTTGAAGCCGGGTTTTCATGACCCAAATGGGTTAAATAATCCGATTTTGCTTCGTTTATACGAAGTATAATTCATTACCGGTCAATTACGGTTCGGCGTGCTGGAGTGCGTCCCTCGGGGTGGACTGTGTGCAGAGAGCGCTTGAACGCGGGCGGCGCTCCACCCGCGCCGTCATGCTCGAACATGAGTTTCGTAGTCAAGCCACGGGGTGACGGGGTAGGTTGGGCGCAATTCCAGACGAGGACAGCGCCATGATCGCCGAGAACACCGCCACCGTCGCCGACGCCGTTCGCGGAGGATGGGTCGATACCCGCGCGCCCGAAGGCTGGCGTCCGTACCTGCGCATGATGCGCGCGGACCGGCCCATCGGCTGGTGGCTGCTGCTGCTGCCCTGCTGGTGGGGGCTGGCGCTGGCGGGGGCGAGCGGGGGGTTCCGGGCGGTCGACCTGTGGCTCGCGGTGGCGTTCTGGATCGGGGCGGTGGCGATGCGCGGGGCGGGGTGCTGTCTCAACGATATCGTGGACCGCGACATCGACGGGCGGGTCGAGCGGACGCGCTCGCGGCCCATTCCGTCGGGGGCCATCACCGTGCGGCAGGCGGTGGCGTGCATGCTCGGATTGTGCCTCGTCGGCCTCGCGGTCCTGCTGACGATGAATGCGGCGGCGATCGGTATCGCGTTCGCCTCGCTGGTCTTCGTGGCGATCTATCCCTTCATGAAGCGCATTACCTACTGGCCGCAGCTCTTCCTCGGGCTGGCCTTCAACTGGGGCGCGCTGGTGGCGTGGGCAGCGCAGACGGGGGGCATCGGCTGGCCCGCCCTGTGGCTCTATCTGGCGGGCATCTGCTGGACCATCGGCTACGACACGATCTACGCCTGTCAGGACAAGGAGGACGACGCGCTGATCGGCGTGAAATCCACCGCCCTGCGCTTCGGCGCGCAGACCCGGGAATGGGTGGCGGGGTTCTACGCGGGGGCAGTCCTGCTCGCCGGAGTGGCGATGATCTCGGCGGGGATGGGCTGGGGGGCGGTGCTGGTGGCCGGGTTCGGGGCGCATCTGGCGTGGCAGGTGCGCGCGCTCGACCCCGATGATGGGGCGGTCTGCCTGCGCCTCTTCCGCTCCAACCGCGAGGCGGGACTGGCGCTGGTCGGGGCGATCCTGCTGGCGGGGGTGCTGTAGCACCTACTCCCCGCCCGACGCCTCCATCGCGTGGTTCTTGACCCGGCGCACGAACATCCACACCAGCCCGATGACGGGCAGGACGAGGAGGCCCTTGGTCATCGTCTCCGATATCCCCGCCCCCTTGGCGAGGGGGGCGACGAGCATGGCCGCGAGGCTGACGGCGTAGTACCCGATGGCGACGACCGACAATCCCTCGACCGTCTCCTGCAACCGCAGCGCCCGCGCCGTGCGCTCGTTCATCGAGGCGAGGACCTCGCGGTTCTGCTCCTCCAGCGCCACGTCGATGCGGGTTCGCAGCAAGGTCGCCGCCCGGGTCGCGCGCTCGGACAGGGTGGCGAGGCGCCCGCGCGTGGCCTCGCAGGAGCGCATGGCCGGATCGTAGCGGCGCATCATGAAGGATTCGAGGTTCATCTGCCCCTTCAGCGGGGTGGCGGACAGCACCTTGATCCGCCGCCAGACGATGGCCGCATAGGCGCGCGAGGCGTCGAGGCGGTAGGCGTTCTCGGCGGTGATCGTCTCGATCCGGGCCGAGAGTTCGGTGATCTTGTCGAGCATGACGCGCTCGGTCGCCGCGCTGCCGCCCCCCACGGCGGCGGTCGTCTCCGCGAGCGCCGTGTCAATTTCGTTGAGCTGGGGCCAGACGCCGCGCGCGGCGGGCACCGACATCATCGAGGCGGCGCGATACGTCTCGACCTCGACCAGCCGCTGGACGATGCGCCCCGTCAGCGCGCGGTCGAACCCCGCAACGCTGCGCACGACGAATCGCATGAACCCGTCCTCGTGAATCCGGAAATCGCCCCAGAACCGCGCCGAATCGTCGAAGAGCGAGCCGCCGACGAGGCTGTCGATGCTGAAATGCGGGGCGAGGTGGTCGGGGATGGGATGGGGCCCGAGGGTCTCGCCCTCCGGCAGGCTCTCGCCATGGATATGGACCGCCGACAGAACCGCGCCGGGCAGGGCGGCGAGCCAGTCCTTCGGCAACAGGTCGATGGCGGGCGCGTCGAAGGGGCGATGGGCGGGCGAGGCAGGGCCGGCCATCACCGTCAGGGCGAGGAATTCCGTATGCCATTCCCATTTCACCCGGAAGCGCCCGGCGTCGAAGTTGTGCTGCGGCGCCCTGTCGGAAGGCCGCACCGCGCCGAACCGCTCGCACAGGTCGAGGACGTGGCGACGTGCGTCGTCCTGCTGTCCCGGCGGGGCGGTGACCGCGATGTGCGACACGCGGCAGGCGGCATCGAGCAGGGGGAACGGGCGCGCGTGCAACTCGTTCGCGAGGCCGATGCGGTCGGGATGATCGTTCAGGGGCATGGGAAGCGATGTAGCGCAAGGGTGCAACCGCGAACAGGTGAAATCGGCATCGTTTGAATTGAGGTGGATTTTTCCCCGGCCACCGACCTATGGATGCCCCCGGCCATGATTTGGTCCCCATGCGCGGTGCATGTCCGCGCCGGAAGAATACCTGCGAGGAAGAACCGGATGAATCTTGCCCAAGCGCGAAGCCGGATAGCCGATTTCATCGCGTCGCCCCGGGTCCAGCGAATCATCTTCGCCGTCATCGCGATCAATGCCGTGGTGATGGGGCTGGAGACGTCGTCCACCGCCATGGCCGGGTATGGCCCGCTGTTGAAGACCATCGATACCGCGTGTCTCGTGTTCTTCGTGGTCGAACTGGGGGCCAAGCTGTTCGCGCTCGGCCCGCGCTTCTTCCGCAACGGCTGGAACATCTTCGATTTCGCCGTCGTCGCGGTCTCGCTCGCGCCCCAGAGCGGGGGGTTGTCGATCCTGCGCGCCCTGCGGGTCTTTCGCGTGCTGCGCCTCGTCTCGGCCCTGCCGCAGATGCGCAAGGTGGTCGAGGGCCTGATCGACGCGCTGCCCGGCATGGGCACGGTCTTCCTGATGA
>Ga0209831_1000291_pt1 | contig 49107 bp, 39 predicted proteins | sample Maine_Asex4_meta_FD_187451 | JGI IMG/M metagenome (GOLD analysis project Ga0209831, IMG submission 187451) | Marine algal microbial communities from Maine, USA - Maine_Asex4_metaG (SPAdes) (version 2) | ecosystem: Host-associated > Algae > Red algae > Unclassified | place: Maine, USA | collected... | reverse complement strand
GCCAGTCCACGGTCCAGGCCGTGCTCGCACTCACCAATCTGCGAATGCCCGGCAAGCGACTGGTGGTTGTTGGCTACGGCTGGGTCGGGCGAGGTATCGCCGCCTATGCCCACGCCATGGGCGCACGGGTCACCGCCGTCGAGGTCGATCCAGTCCGGGCGCTCGAAGCCCATAGCGACGGCCACGAGGTCGCCGACCTTCTGACGGCCTTGTCGACGGCCGATATCGCCATTACGGCCACTGGCGGGATCCGGGCCATCACAACTCGCCACTTTGCGGTGCTGCCACCTCACGCGGTACTGGCCAATGCCGGGCACCACGATCACGAGGTCGATGTCCCAGCGCTCATCGACCAGGCCGATTCGGTCGATCAAGTCAGACCGGGCGTCACTCGGTACCGACTCGGTTCCAAGCCGGTTTATGTCTTGTCCGAAGGCGCACTGGTGAACATCGCCGGCGGGCTGGGCCACCCGGTTGAGATCATGGACCTCTCATTCTCGGTGCAGGCACTGAGCTGCCACTACCTGGCCACCAACAACCTGGCTCCGGGCATTCATCAGTTCCCCGCAGAACTCGACCGAGCCATCGCCACCGCCAAGCTCGCATCTCGGGGCATCACGCTCGATCACTTGAGCGGAGATCAGACCGACACGCTGTCGGAGATCCTTGACGCCGACACGTTCCATTCCTGGGGCAGCACCGGAGACAGCCAATGACGACCAGCGACAACGCCGACGCTCCCGACACCGCCGTTGGTCGCAACATGATCGACTTCGCAGCAGACTTCATGCCCGCACTCGCTGCCGCTACCAATGTGGTCCGAGCCGCTGGGCGCCTCAACGGTCGGCGAGTGGGTGTGGCCCTCACGTTGGAACCAAAGACTGCTTGTCTGGTCGAAGCCATTGCTTCGCTCGGGGCCGATGTTGCCGTGCTCGGCTCTTCCAACTCCACCAGACCGGCCGTGGCCGCCGCCCTGCGAGAGACTGGCGTCAAGGTCTTTGCCGAAAGAGGAAGCTCGCCGGAGCGCTCAGCAGAACTCCGCGACGGCTTCATCGACCATTACCCCGAGTATCTGATCGACGACGGAGCGTTCAACGTTCGCCGCATCCACGATCAACGCCGAGATGCTTTGCCATCGCTGCTCGGCGTTGCTGAGGAGACCACGAGCGGCGTGCGCCCACTTCGAAACATGGCGGCAGCAGGGATGCTCGAGGTTCCCTGTGTGGCCGTGAATGATGCCCGAACCAAGCTGCTGTTCGACAATGTCTACGGCACGGGCCAGTCGGTGGTCATGGCCATACTCGACGCCACCAACCTGCAGATGCAGGGCAAGGTCGTCGTTGTTGTTGGCTACGGCAAAGTTGGGCGCGGTATTGCGTCGATGGCGCGCGGCCTCGGCGCCCGGGTGACCGTGACCGAGATAGACCCAGTCGAAGCACTCGCTGCCCATCACGACGGACTTGGCGTAGCCCCGCTCATGGACGCACTCGTCGACGCCGACGTGGTCATCACCGCTTCGGGAATCGGCTACTCGCTCATCGCCGATCATGTCGCTGCAATGAAAGACGGCGCCATCGTGGCAGTAGGCGGCGCCGGGCCGCCGGAGTTTGACCCGACACTGCTGGGCACGTTGACCGAACCGTTGATCTGGGGCGACACCGTGCGGGACAACATCCAGGAGCTGCGGGTACCGGGCGGCAACACGGTTTTTGTAATCGCCAACGGTCACTGCGCCAACACCTCAGCGGGCGAAGGCAACCCCATCGAAGTCATGGATCTTTCGTTGGCGTTGCAGATGCGAGCCATCGACTACCTCGCCTCCAATGATCTGCCAGTTGGGGTGCACCTGTTGCCCAAAGAAGTCGACGACCAGGTCGCCTCCAGTCAACTCGCCGCCGCCGGTCTTGCCATCGACACTCCTTCGGCTACGCAGATCGAAGCCGCTCGGACCTGGTGACGGCAACGACTACCTCCGCTGTCGAGATTCACGTCGCCGACCTCGTTGCTCCCGTCACGAGCCCACCTATTGTCGACGGCGCGGTTGCGGTAGCCAATGGGCTCATCGTTGCGGTTGGCACCGAGCGAGACATCGTCGCCACACAGCCCAACGCAGTCGTCACTCGATGGCCCGGGCTGATCACGCCCGGACTGGTCAACGCCCATACCCACCTGCAGTACACCTCGTTCGCTGCTGTCGGCGCCCAGCCCTACGAGAATTACACCGACTGGTCAATCCGCTTCAACGAGGAGTACGCCGCGCGCCAACACGACGACTGGACCACTGCGTATCGTGCCGGCGCGGAGCAAATGGTGCGCAACGGCATCACGGCTATCGGCGACATCGTCACCGACTTCGAATGCCGCGACATCCTGCACGATCTCGACATACCCGGCGTTGCCTATCTCGAGCTCATCGGCATCGATCTCGACGACTGGAACAATGGTGTGGGCACCGCCCTGCGCCACGCCGTGCTCGGCGGTGCGACTTCACCCAGCAACCGAGTCGGAATCTCGCCCCACGCGCCGTATTCGATCGATGCACCAGTACTCACCAAGATGGCCGACCTTGCCCGCGAACTCGATGTCCGGCTTCATATCCACGTGGCCGAATCCGATGGCGAAGACGAGCTCTACCGCACCGGCACTGGTTCCCTGGCCGATCGCCTTCGGAACGTCAGTACCCGACGAGTGGCACTGTTGGAGAACAGCGGCGCGGGCCTGGGAGCCGCCGCCTTCGTGCAATCACTTGGCGTGCTTGGGCCTAGCTGCCACGTCGCGCACGGCGTGTACCTGGGCTCCGACGGCCGGGCAATCATGGCCGCCGAACAAACACTTGTGGCCTTGTGCCCGCGATCAAATCTGATCGTCGGCGTGGACTCGCCGCCAGTCGCCGACTTCCTGCGAGAAGCTGTGCCGTTTGCCGTCGGCACCGACTCGCTCACCTCATCACCCTCGCTCGACCTCCTCGACGATGTCGCCGAGCTCCACCGACTCGCCACCGCGCGCCGTATGGCTCCGCCGGACCTCAGCCACCGCCTCCTTCGCGCCGCAACTCTCCATGGCGCACAAGCGCTGGGCCTGGACCACAGCCTGGGATCACTCGAAGTAGGCAAACGCGCTGACCTCGCAGTATTTGAGGTCACTTCCATCGACGAGCTGACACAAAGCGGCGCCGGCCGTTGCCGCGGCACCATCATCGCCGGTGAAATCCGCCATCGGATTGTAGGGGCACCACCGCCTCGCCCTCGTCGAACAACGGCACGGCGACCTATACCGGATCAGTGACATCCACCATGCACCGGCCCAAGACCGACCACCCGGCCTCGACGACCGACTAGACCTTTTCGAGCGGGGTCCAGGAGAGTAAGACTCGCTTTTCGCCCACCGAGGGGAAGCGCACGACAGCTTCGGCCTTCTCGCCTTGGCCTTCGATCATGATGATCACGCCCTCGCCCCAGGTCGAGTGTTTGACATCGTCGCCGACCTTGAGGCCGATCTCGTGTGCGCCGGTGGTCTTGCGAGATGCCGCCACTGGAGCGGCGATACCGGTGCCGAGCGATTCGCGCTTGGCGCCGCCACGCATGGCCTGGTCGACCTTCCACTCGCGCGTCTGATCCCAGCGATCCTGGCCGCGTCGTGAGCTGCTCCGGCGACGAGAGGCGGTCGACTCTTCTTCGTCGACCAGCTCGGACGGGATTTCGTCGAGGAAGCGACTGGGCGGGTTGTACTGGTTCGAGCCATACAAGTTGCGAGATGCAGCGTGGGTGAGATGCAGGCGCTGTTCGGCCCGGGTGATGCCCACATAGGCCAGCCGTCGTTCTTCTTCGAGTTCTTCGGGGTCGCCGATGCTGCGCATGTGGGGGAAGATGCCGTCTTCCATGCCGATCACGAACACGACCGGATACTCGAGCCCCTTGGCCGAGTGCATGGTCATGAGGATGACCGACGATTCTTCTTCCTGTTCGAGTGCGTCGGTGTCGGCTACCAGCGCGACCTGTTCCAGGAACTCGTCGACGTCGCCGAAATCTTGAGCTGCGCCCAGGAGCTCGCCCAGGTTCTCGAGGCGACCGTCGGCTTCGACGCTGCGTTCGGCTTCGAGAGCCGAGCGGTAGCCCGAGACGTCGAGCAGGTGATCGAGCACATCGGCCGGACCTTCGGCCAACTGATCTTCGGCGGTCGCCAACAGGTTCAGGAACTTGGTGATGCCGGTGATGGCCTTGCCCGACACGCCGGCTTCGGGCGCCCGCTTGAGGGCTTCGATGAAGGTGAGCCCGTGCTGGGCCGCCCACAGATCGAGCTTGGCGATCGAACCGTCGCCCACGCCGCGACGAGGCGTGTTGAGGACCCGCTTGACGCTGACCTCGTCGGTGGGGTTGATCACCGACTTGAGATAGGCCATGGCATCTTTGATTTCTTTGCGGTCATAGAAGCGAGTGCCACCAATGACCTTGTACGGGATGCCGTTGCGCATCAGTCGTTCTTCGAGCACGCGCGATTGGGCGTTGGTGCGGTAGAAGACCGCCATCTCACCCCACTTGTAATGCTCGCGACTGTGCAGCAGCGAGAGTCGATTGCAGACCCAGGTGGCCTCGTCGATCTCGTCCTCGGCGTGATAGCGGGTGATGAGCTCGCCCGGTCCCTGCTCGGTCCAGAGCTTCTTGGGCGCCCGATCAGGATTGTTGTCGATCACGGCGTTAGCGGCGTCGAGAATGTTCTGCGTCGAGCGATAGTTCTGCTCGAGCACCACGGTCGTGGCCTGAGGGAACGCCTTTTCGAACTCGAGAATATTGCGAATGTCGGCCTTGCGGAACCGGTAGATCGACTGATCGGCGTCACCAACGACGCACACATTGCCGGCCGCGCTTGCGAGCAGCAGCACCAGCTCGTTCTGTACCGGGTTCGTGTCCTGATACTCATCGACCAGGATGTACTCGAAGCGCCGCTGCCAGGTTTCGAGCACGTCGGGATTGCTCTTGAACAGCTGCACGGTCACGCTGAGCAGGTCGTCGAAGTCCATGGCGCCTGCGGCCTTGAGCCGCCGCTGGTATTCCTCGAACACCTGGCCGATGCGTCGTTCGTGGGTCGAACCCGCCATGTCGATGAATTCGGCTGCCGTGCGACCTTCGTTCTTGGCGGCGCTGATGGCGGAGTGCACCGAACGGGGCGGATTTCGTTTGCTGTCGATGTTCAGGTCGCGCAGCACGTAGCTGGTCAGACGCACCGCGTCGGCATGGTCATAGATCGTGAACGACGACGGATAGCCAATGGCTTTCGCCTCGCGGCGCAAAATGCGCACACACGCCGAGTGAAAGGTGGACACCCACATGCGCTGGGCGACCGAACCAATCAGGCCCTCGACCCGGGTGCGCATCTCGGTCGCGGCCTTGTTCGTGAACGTGATCGCCAAGATGGCGAATGGCGACACGTTCTCTTCTTGGATCAGGCGGGCGATGCGATGCGTGAGCACCCGCGTTTTGCCCGAACCGGCGCCGGCGACCACTAGCAGCGGACCGCTGTTGTGTAGCACGGCTTCTTCTTGGTCGGGGTTGAGGCCGTCGAGGATCTCGACACTCATGGAAGCAGCTTCTGGCGGAAGTGGTCGAGCACGAGCTCCATCGCTTGGTTGGTGGGGTGGTCTTCGTCGGTCGAATACTCGGCGGTCAGCACCGAGTGAGCGTCCTGGCCATAGCCGTGAGCGTTACCTGGCGAAGAGTCGATCTCGACCCCGATGAAGTTGGTGATAGGCGCCCGCTCGCTGCGGGCAAACGCCAGGAACTGGTTATGGACACACGCTTTGGCGAACGACGATGCGACATAACCATTGGAAAATGCCTTGCCGGAAACCCCGAACAACGAGGCGACGTAGACCGTGAAGCCCGCTTGGACCGCCTCTCGGCGCCCAAAGTCTGCAACGTCGTCGGGCGTGATGTCGGGCATCTCGGGGCAAATTGCCACCGCAGGCCCGGAGCCAGCGACAAGGACATCGTGGTCGGCGTCGCCGAAGCGCATGGGTCGCCGATCGAAATCGGCGAGTTGGTCGGTCATCGCTCCAACATAGAACGACCCACTGACATTCACGGCGCAATCCCGCCTCGAATTCTCGGGGCATCGACGCTGAACCTGCTCGTGAGCCACGCAGGCCCCACCACCACGTCTCACGCACAAACGCAACACGTTTATTGTCACTCGACAGCCGCCCAACATGGCAATCCTGTTGCAGCCTGGATGTGACCCGGATTGCTGTCTGCGGGCGCGTAGTGTGGAATCGAGCTTCGAGCTGTTCGCCCGCTGCTTCGTCGTCCCAGATCCCGGCCCACCCCGACGTCTCGTGTCATCGCAAACATCTCGCCAACACCCAGCGAAGACACGTCTCGGCCTCACCTATATGCCTGGCCTCGACGGGTTGCGCGCCATTGCGGTGATCGCGGTGGTGCTCTATCACGGTCAGGATCTGAGCGGTGTGGCTTCGTTTCTGAAACCCCAGGGCGGGTTCTTGGGTGTCGAGATGTTCTTTGTCATCTCGGGCTTTCTCATCACTGCGCTGTTGGTGAATGAACACGAAGCCAACAACTCGATCGATTTCAAAGATTTCTGGATCCGGCGGGCCCGTCGCCTGTTGCCAGCTCTGTATGTGTTTCTCGCCGGCACCGTGGCGTTGGCCGGGCTCTTCGCCACCGATGCATTCGACAAGATCCGAACCGAGATCTTCGGCGCACTCTTCTATGTGAGCAACTGGTTGTTGATCGCCAACGACGAGTCGTATTTCGAGGCCGCCGGCCGCCCCTCGCTACTGCGGCACCTGTGGTCGCTGGCTATCGAAGAACAGTTCTACCTGGTGTGGCCATTGATCGTGGCAGCAGCATTGCGAGTCGGAGGACGTCGCCTATTACTCGCGCTCACCGTTGGCGGCATTGCCGCGTCGACCACCTTGATGTGGCGGCTGTTCGACGGCGTCGAGCAATACGGCGATGTCACCAGCGTGTACTTCCGCACCGACGCCCGCGCCGGCGCCCTGTTGGTCGGTGCCGCGCTGGCGCTGGTCTGGCACCGCCCTGCTGGCAGGCCAGCGTGGAACCCAGCCGGCTTCAGTCGATGGCTCGTCGACGTTGCCGGCGTGATCGCCCTCGTGCTGGTTGTGGCCATGAACTATTGGTTCACCGATCGGGTGATCGAATGGGGCAGCTACATCCGGCTTTATCACGGTGGATTCCTGGCGCTTTCGACATGCACCGTGATCGCTATCGCTGCAGTGGCCATGCCTGGCGGCAACCTGGCATGGGTGCTTGGCAATCCGGTCATGCGCTGGATCGGCACTCGTTCCTACGGCATCTATCTGTGGCACTGGCCCGTGTACCAGCTGACTCGGCCTCGTGTCGACGTCGACATCGACGGCTACCCCCTGCTGCTGATTCGCCTGGTGATCACCATGGGGCTCGTGGAACTGTCCTATCGACTGATCGAATCACCCATACGCCAACGCCAGTTCTGGACACCGGTGCTGACCACGCTGCGAACGCCACGTGGCATCGCGCTCGTGACCGCAGGGGCTCTCGGCCTGATCGTGGCGACCACTGCGGTCGCGGTTGCGATCCCGACCGTCGACCGTTCGCCGGTCACCCAGGTGGCGAGTGGTCCCGCCGACCAGGCGGCCGCGAGCAGCACGCAGCCGATATCCGCAGGCGCGTCTGTCGATGCACCGGGTGTGCCGGTCGATGCACCGGCACCGACTGCCACGCCTGCTCCCGAACCAACACCCACGGTGAGCGCCGAGGCGGCTGCCCTGATCGCAGGTGACTTCGACCCGGCCGAACTGGTGCAGCCGACCCCGGAGCCGACGCCGACCCAGGCACCACTGCCGCCTCCACCACCGCTCAGTGCGCCCTTCGACATTGCTGCGTCCCAGATCCATATCGTGGGTGATTCCGTAGTGGCTGGCGCTCAGGGTCAGCTGTACCGCATCGGCGCGAACGTGACAATCGATGGGCGAATCGGCCGCCAATGGTGGGAACTTGCCGGCGAGTTGCGCCAGATGCGGGCGCACGGACTGGCCAACGATGTCGTGGTGATCCATCTCGGCAACAACGGCAACTTCACCACAGAGATGTTCGACGGAGTGATGAGTGCGCTGGCGGGCACCCGGCTGGTGCTGTTCGTCAATGTCCATGCACCGGTCGTCTGGGAAGGCGAAGTGAATGCCATGCTGTCGCGCAACGTGAGCCGCTATCCCGGCAATGCCCGGCTCATCGACTGGTACACCGCATCGACGCCCCACCCCGAGTACTTCATCGAAGACGGCACCCATTTGCAGGGACCGGGGATGGTGGCGTTCCGCTATCTCATCGAGAACGCACTCCTGACCCTGGGCTGACCCGACTGCGACAACCTGCGTAACCGACCCGCCCACAAACGCAGGTCCACCCACCCCAACCTGCGTAACCGACCCGCCCACAAACGCAGGTTCACACAGTAAAGTTGCACGTCAGTAGAGTCGGCACATGACTCACCCTTTTCGTTTCAGTGCATCTCTCGGCGGCCTGGACACCACCGAACTGGTGGCTTGCGCCCAACGTGCTGAACAGCTGGGGTACAACGCTGTCTCGTTGCCGGACCATTTCACCGATCAGCCGGCACCCCTGATCGGGCTGACTGCGGCGGCGATGGCCACAAACACGTTGCGGGTACTGCCGCTGGTGTTGGCAAACGACTATCGCCAGCCGTTGGTGTTGGCGAAAGAACTGGCCTCGATCGATGCCCTCTCGGGTGGGCGGCTCGACTTCGGCATCGGTGCCGGCTGGATGATCACCGACTACGAACAGGGCGGTATTCAGTACGACAGCCCCGGCACTCGGATCCGCAAGCTCGGCGATGCCGTGGACATACTGCGGGCATTGTTGGCGGGCGAAGAGGTCGACGTCGACAGCGAGTTCTATTCGATCTCCGGTTCGCTGTCTGCGCCGTTGCCTGTCCAGGAAGGTGGCATCCCTTTGATGCTCGCCGGCGGCAAGCAGAAGATGCTCACGCTCGCAGGCGAGAAGGCCGACATCGTCGGATTCAACCCCGGACTGACCGCCGGGGTGATCGACGAACGAGCAGGTCGCACAGCCACTGCCGCGAAAACCGACGAGAAGCTCACGTGGATTCGTGATGGAGCGGGCGCTCGATTCGACAGCATCGAACTGCAAACCCGTATCCATCTGACGATGATCACCGACGACCGTGAGCAGGTGGCGGCCGAGATGGCGCCTCTGCTGGGCATCTCCCCCGAGGAGGCGCTCGAGTCACCACATGCCCTCGTGGGCACGACGCAACAGTGCATCGACGAGGTGCAGCGTTGGCGTGACCGCTGGGGCATCAGCTTCGTCTCGATCAACGGCCAGGATATGGAGTCCTTCGCCCCGGTGGTCGAAGCTCTGGCTGGCAAGTAGCGAGCTTGGCCCCGCAAATCTCGACTCCCAGGTGGAGCAGCGCCCCGTGGGTTCGAGCCCAGATTTCGTCGGTACCAGAGCCATTGATCTGCTCAGAGCCACTCATCGTTGCAACCACTCGGACATAAGCCACCGTCTGAACTCGTCGGCACTCAGGCGACGGCGCCGATACTGGCCAGAGGCGTGATTGGTTCAACGCGTCCGATCAGGTGTCGGCGTTCGTCTCGCAATTCGAACGCCTCTCACCGTGGGCGCTAAGTGATCGTACGTGAGTGCCGAAACCGACTGGCCGATAACGTCAGACGAAACGAGTTTCACAAATGTGAGAAGTGATGGCACCATAGGTGTCCCCACAAACTGTGTGCTATCCGGCACATGGTCGAGCCAACTAGACCACGGTGTCCCCCTCGGTAACGAGCAACACCACTCGCGGCGAGAAGGCCGCTTCATCATGACTACCTCAGATACACCAGAGACAACCGACCAGCCAGGCGACGAGGCTCCAGCCTCAAGCCCAGACGCCACCGAAACGCAGGCTCCCGAGACCCCGGCACCAGAGACCGAGGCGCCCGGGGCCACTGCACCAGCAGAAGAAGCTGCGCCCGCAGAGGATGCCGAAGCGCCAGCAGCCGAAAAAACAGCAGCCCCAGAAACAACTGCGGCCGAACAGCCCGCTGCAGCCGCAGACCCAGCGGCCGAACAACCCGCAGCAGCCGAGCAACCCGCAGATCCCGCTGCAGCCGAAGACGCACCTCCCGCCGAACAACCCGAACAGCCCGCTGCAGCCGAAGACGCACCTCCCGCCGAACAACCCGCTGCAGCCGCAGACCCAGCGGCCGAACAACCCGCAGCAGCCGAGCAACCCGCAGATCCCGCTGCAGCCGAAGACGCACCTCCCGCCGAGCAACCCGCAGATCCCGCTGCAGCCGAAGACGCACCTCCCGCCGAGCAACCCGCTTCAGCCTCCGAACAACCCGCAGCCGCTGGAGCCTCCGAAGCGCCCACCCAAGAAACACCTCCCGCCGAACAACCCGCAGCAGCCGAGGCGCCTGCGCAAGAGGCACCAGCGACTTCCGCCGAACAACCCGCAGCAGCCGAGGCGCCTGCGCAAGAGGCACCAGCGACTTCCGCCGAACAGCCCGCCCCGACAGCCACGTCTGCGCCTGCGATCGGCGATTCCGCACCGGGTACCGGTGCGCCGCCAGCAGTTTCGGTCGATGCCGAACCGGTCGACGATGTCGTTCCCGATGCAGGACTCGGGTTGCCCGAAGCCGGAGCCGTGCTAGGACCACCGAATCTGGGCGGATTTGAAAGCGGCGAGATCATCAGCGGCACCGTGCTGATCGTGTCGAAGCGAGAAGCCGAAGTCGACTTGGGCGGCGGCAAGATCGGCGTCGTTGGCGACCGGCACTGGTCATCCGGTGAACAGGTCGATCTGACTACCGTGCTCAAGCCAGGCGACACCGTCGAGGCCGCCGTCCTCGCTCGTGCCGACATCAAGAAGCGCATCACCCTGAGCCATCTGTGGGCGCAACAAAAGCGTGGCTGGGAAGCCGCAGAAGGTGCTGCCAAGAGCAAGGGCGATCTTCAAGCGACCGTCACCGAGACGGTGAAGGGTGGCCTGTCGCTCGATGTCAACGGCGTTCGGGCGTTCATGCCCGCGTCGCTTGTCGATGTGCAGACCGTGAACGACCTGAAGCCGTATATCGGCCAGACCTTCGCTGTGCGTGTCATCGAGGCCGACCGCAACAAGGCCCGCTTGATCGTGAGCCGCAAGGCCGCCATGCGTGCCTCGCAGCGTCAGCAGGCCAAGTCGGCACTCAGCAACATCAAGGTCGGTCAGATGATGACCGGCAAGGTTGCGCAGATCACCGACTTCGGCGCCTTCGTCGATGTCGAGGGCGTGCGTGGCCTGGTGCACAAATCCGAGATCGGCTGGAGCCGAGCCCGTGATCCACAGCGGGACCTCAAGGTTGGCCAAGAGGTGCAGGTCAAGGTGCTGAAAGTTCAGCCGTCGCGCAACCGTCTCGGTCTCTCGATGCGCACCGAGAACGATCCGTTGGCCGCCATCCGCAAAGGTGAGCGTTTCGAAGCGACCGTCACTCGACTGGTCGACTTCGGCGCTTTCGTGGCGCTTCCTTCTGGGGTCGAAGGTCTGGTGCATGTGTCGGAGATGGCCGAGTACCGGGTATTCGCTCCCGAAGAGATCGTGATACCGGGCGAAAAGGTCTGGGTGAAGGTTCTCAAGGTCGACAAGAAGCGACGCACCATCGACTTGTCGATGGCTCAAGCCGTGGCGCCGGACCCCGCTGAAGAAATCGCCGCCCGCGAAGCCGCTGCGGCCAAGGCCGAGGAAGCTAAAGCTGCAGAAGACGCTCCGGTCGAACCCGCTGCCGAAGCAGCCTCGGACGCGCCCGCAGAACAAGAAGCCACTGAAACGCCCGCAACAGAACCAGCAGCAGCAGAAGCAACCGCTGACGACACACCAAACGAACCAGCAGAAGCAACCGCTGACGACACACCAAACGAACCGGCAGAAGCAACCGAAGAGACAGCCGCAACAGAACCTGCCGCAGCAGAAGCACCCGCTGACGACACACCAAACGAACCAGCAGCAGCAACCGAAGAGACAGCCGCAACAGAACCTGCCGCAGCAGAAGCACCCGCTGACGACACACCAGACGAACCAGCAGCAGCAACCGAAGAGACAGCCGCAACAGAACCTGCCGCAGCAGAAGCTCCCGCTGACGACACACCAGACGAACCAGCGGCGGAAGCATCACCGGTCGACGACGATCACGCCGAAGATGCGGCCGGGAACACGTCGGCAACCGCCGAAGACGAGTAGTTCTCTCCACGTGGCGTGTACTCCCCGGTTGGAGTGCACACCCTGAGCTATCTCGAACGCCGCTCCAGCTGGGTGGTGAAGATACCTTCGGCGATCTCGGTGCGTCCGGTTTCTTTGAAGCCAAGCGATGCATAGAGACTGAGCGCCGGGTGGTTGGCGGTGCCGGTGGACACGGTGATGGTCGGTACTTCCGGCACTGCCTGCACGAGTTGGCGCCCGCGTCCCTGGCGACCGAAGGCAGGATCGACCGCCAACCGATCGATCTCGAGCGCTTCACCTTGCAGTTCCCACGCCACGATGCCAACCAGGCGTGGCCCATCGAAAGCGCCGCGCCAGCACAGGTGGCCCAGCGTTGCCACCTGCTCTTCGGTCTCGTGCAAGGGCGGTATGGCGTGGAATCCCATGAGTTCGGCTTCGACGGCGTAGGCAGCGCGTTGAATAGCCACGATCCGTTGTGCCCGACCGGGCTCGGTTGGATCCAGGGGCGAGATCATCTACGACACCCGGGTCTCGCGTCGCAACGGGCCATCAGGTCGTTGGCGGCGAAGTGCGGCCCAGCAGCGCCAGCAGGCGATCGCTGGCGGAGTCGGATGCAGGTGTGGTCGGTGCTCCGAAGAAGCCGCTATCGGCGATCTGGTCGGCCATTGGTTGCCAGAAGTCGAGCAGCCAGTCGGCGAAACGATCGTCGATTGGCGCAGGTCGGCCGGCAGCAACTTGGATGTCCCAGGCATGCAACACGTTGTCGGTGATGCGATAGCCCAACAAATGCCGGCCGTCGACCGTGCCCATGTCGAGCTCGAACATGGTGTCGGCCACGCCGCGTTCCTTTGCTGCCTCGATGGCCCGCAATGCGGTGCCCCGCCAGGACGCCAGCGGGCTCGACCCGAGGAGATCCACACTGAATTCGCTCTGGGTCGTGGCAGTGTCTCCCGCCAGGACCGACGGCAGATGGGCTTCTCCGAGCACAACGTGGGCAACAACTTCTTTGATGTTCCACTCGGTGGCGGGAGTCGGCAGATCCCACTCGTGATCAGCAACATCGCGCACGGCATTACCGAAGACCGCGAGGGCATCGACATACAGCTGAACCACGTCGGTTTCGTTGCCGCTGTTGTTGTCGCTGTTGGTGTCAGATGAACTGTTCATTCCCACTCGATTGTGCCGGGAGGCTTCGAAGTGATGTCGTAGGCCACACGGTTCACCCCGCCGACCTCGTTGATGACTCGACTCGAGATGGTTTCGAGCACGTCGTAGGGAATGCGAGCCCAGTCGGCGGTCATGACATCTTCGCTGGTCACGGCACGCACGATGATCGGGTAGCCGTAGGTGCGTTCGTCGCCCATGACTCCCACGCTGCGGATGTCGGGCAGCACCGCGAACGACTGGAAGATCTCGCGCTCGAGACCAGCTTGGCGCAGTACCTCTCGCACGATGAAGTCGGCGTCTTGCAGCACGGCGACCTTGTCGGGTGTGACTTCGCCGATGATGCGCACACCCAGACCCGGGCCCGGGAATGGTTGACGCCATACGACTTCGTCGGGGAGGCCGAGCTCGGCGCCGACCTTTCGTACCTCGTCTTTGAACAGTGCACGCAACGGTTCGACCAGATCGAATTCCATGTCATCGGGCAGGCCACCGACGTTGTGATGGCTCTTGATCGTAGATCCATGTTTGCTGCCCGACTCGATGACGTCGGGATACAGCGTGCCTTGCACCAGAAAACCGGCGTCTTCGATGCCGCCCTTCGCCTTTTCGAACACCCGAATGAAGGTCTCGCCGATGGCTTTTCGTTTCGACTCGGGTTCGGTCAGGCCGGCAAGCTTTTCGAAGAACTCGTCGGCAGCACGAACATGAATCAACTCGATGCCCTGAGTCTTTCGGAACGTTTCGACGACCTGCTCGCTCTCGTTCTTTCGCATCAGCCCGGTATCGACATACACGCAGGTGAGCTGGGACCCGATCGCCTTGTGCACCAGCGCTGCGGCCACCGCAGAATCCACGCCACCAGACAGCCCACAGATGGCTCGGCCGGTCCCGACTTGGTCACGGATCAGCTGGACCTGCTCGTCGATGATGTTGGCCATCGTCCATGTGCGGTCGACACCCGAGTCGTCGAGCCAGCGCTCGATAACCGACTGGCCGTGCTCGGTGTGTGAGACCTCGGGGTGATATTGCACACCGCAGATGTGATCGCTCTCGAATGCTGCGACCGGAGCGTTTGCCGTGGAGGCGGTGGCAGTGAAGCCCTGGGGGATCTCGCTGATGCAATCGAAGTGGCTCATCCACACCGATTGTTCGGCGGGTTGACCGACAAGCAACCGACCGTGGTCGATCACCGTGAGACCGGTGCGACCGTATTCACCGGCCTCGAAGCGGCTGACGGTGCCACCGAGCTGCTTCGCGATCAGCTGCGCGCCGTAGCAGATGCCGAGAATCGGGATGCCCAGGTCGTACACGCCGGGATCGATCACCGGCGCGCCGTCGATGTTCACCGATGCCGGACCACCACTGAGGATGATCGCGGCCGGTTCGAGCGCAGCGAATTCGGCGGCGGTGAGATCGTTGGAGACGATTTCGCTGTACGAGCGCGCCTCGCGAACGCGGCGGGCGATCAACTGGGCGTACTGCGCCCCGAAGTCGACAACGAGAACAGCACCGGTTCCTACATGTTCAGCCATGAGTTCAGGTCGGGGCGGCTAGCGGCCCATGCCAACGGCTTGCGCCTTCTGCAGGCTCTTGCCCTCGGTCTGCAGCGCCGGAGCGACCATGAGTTCGGCCTTCTGGAACTCTTTGAGCGTGAGGTGTCCAGTCGTGGCCATAGAGGTGCGCAGGCCGCCCATAAGGTTGACGCGGCCGTCATTTTCGCGTGCTGGTCCGGTCAGGATCTCTTGGAGTGACCCGCGGATCGATGTCTGCACTCGGGCGCCTCGAGGCAGCGTGGGGTGGAACGTGGCCATGCCCCAGTGATAGCCGCGACCGGGTGCTTCTTCGGCTGCGGCGAGCGGTGAGCCCACCATGACTGCGTCGGCACCGCACACGATGGCCTTGGCGATGTCGCCGCCTGTGGCCATACCGCCATCGGCAATGACGTGGGCGTAGACGCCGGTCTCGTCGAGATGGCGCATACGAGCGGCTCGTACATCGGCAATCGCTGTTGCTTGCGGCACACCAATGCCCAAAACGCCACGAGTGGTGCAGGCGTGGCCGGGGCCAACGCCAACCAGCACACCAGCAGCGCCGGCCCGCATCAAGTGCAACGCCGCTTCGTAGCTGGCACAGCCACCGGCGATCACGGGGATGGGCAGCTCGCGGACGACCTCTTTGAGGTTGAGTGGTTCGTGGTTCTTGGATTTGTGCTCGGCAGTCACGACCGTGCCCTGGATGACCAGGATGTCGAGTTCGGCCTTGAGGACTTCGTCGAGATACATGGTGGTGCGCTGTGGCGTGAGCGATGCTGCAGTGACAACACCGGCAGACTTGATCTCGCGAATGCGTTCGCCGATGAGTTCTGGCTTGATCGGCTCGAGATAGATCTCTTGCATGCGCAGAGTCGCCTTTTCTGGCGGCAGCGACGCGATTTCGTTGAAGATCGCTTCGGTATCTTCGTACCGGGTCCACAGGCCTTCGAGGTTCAGGACCGCCAGGCCGCCGAGCTTGCCAATGGCGACTGCGGTGTCGGGGCTGACCACGCCGTCCATGGCCGAAGCCATGACCGGAAGGTCGAACCGATACGCGTCGATCTCCCATGTCAGGTCGACGTCTTCTGGATCTCGGGTGCGCCGGCTCGGCACAATTGCAACGTCGTCGAACCCGTAGGCCCGTCGACCGGACTTGCCCAGACCAATGTCGATTTGCACCATGGAAAATCACCTGTTCATGCGACTAAAGCACGACTCTATACACATCGATCCGCGGCCATCGGGGACCAGAGCTGTCGACCTTGTCACTCGCAACCACTCCAACGAGCTACTCCCCCATGCGCAACTCTGACCACATTTGAACCGGCGAAATCTGCTGAGATACGATCTTTGAGTGACGAAGTCCGTAGCGGTCGAACCCGAATGCTGGCGTCGCCCTCGGCTGGTCGCGGCAGTCGAAGCTGCCGGCGTCGACGTGGTGCCAGTCGATCAGGCGACCGCATTGATCTGGGCCGATCCTCAGAACCCCGAAGCGTTCCCGGCCATGTTGCACGAGCGGCTCGATTGGGTCCAGCTTCCCTACGCCGGCATCGATCCGTTCCTGCACATGCTCGACACCGACCGGGTGTGGACCTGCGGGAAGGGTGTGTACGCCCAGCCAGTGGCCGAAGCTGCACTGGCCATGTTGCTCGCCGGGTTCCGTAACATCGTCGGGTACGCCCGCGAAACCACATGGTCCGCCCCGGTTGGCCAGAACCTGCACGGAGCCGACGTCGTGATCCTGGGTGCTGGAGGAATCACCGAAGAACTCGTGCCCCTGCTGGCGCCGTTCGGTTGTCATATCGCCGTGCTGCGGCGCACGGCACAGGACTTCCCCGGCGCCCATGCCACCCTCACGCTGGCCGACCTGCACCAGGTGTTGCCCGATGCCGATGCGGTGGTTCTGGCACTTGCGCTCACGCCAGAGACCAGAGGCGTGATCGGCCAAGTCGAACTCGAGCTCATGAAGCAGACCGCGTGGATCGTGAATGTGGCACGAGGTGGCCATATCGACACCGCTGCGCTCGTCGCAGCTCTCAGGACAGAGACGATCGGCGGCGCCGCTCTCGATGTCACCGACCCCGAGCCACTGCCCGACTCGAGTCCACTGTGGACGCTGGCGAACTGCTTGATCACACCCCACGTCGCCAATACGCCCGAGATGGGTCTGGAGTTGCTGGCACGTCGCGTCACGACCAACGTCGAGCGCTACATGGCCGGTCAAGTACTTCTGGGCCCGGTCGACACCCAGGCGGGATATTGAATGGACGATGCACCTGGTGGCCACATTCTCTAGAGTCGTAGCCATGACGGCGGTAGGCCATTGGCGAAACGGAATACTTGCGCTGCTGATGGCAGCGCTGCTGGCTTCGTGTGTCATCGACACGCCCGGCATCGAAACCACCGACACGGCCGACACTCCCCCTGCGGTTGCTCCTCAACCGACCGAACCACCCCCACAGTTCGAGCCGACGGTTGCGCCGGAACCGACCCCGCTCCCGACTCCCACCGAGGCGCCCGCCCCCGAACCCACGCCGGCTTCAGCGCCAATTGGTCCACCACCGCTGCCTACCCGAGAACCCGGCGACGAACTGCTGCCCAGCAGCGCCGATCCGGGTTTGGTGGTTACACCGGTGCGGGGTGCCCGATTCATGCTCGCTCAGGCTCGCCCGATCCTGCAACTCGGTGGACACACCTTGGTCTATGTCGACGACGAACTCAACGCCGAAGTCGACATCTTCACCCCTGTGGCCCGAGCCGACCTGAGTCCGATCGACGACTACGAAGCGCTCATCACCTACTTCGAAACCAATGCGGGGTTCGCTGGGCTCGACGAACTTTCACCAGTGTCGATCGCAGGAATCCCGACCCGGGTATTCGAAGGGACCTCCGATACTGCCGATCGGGCCTTCATCACCGACCTCACGTTCATCGAAGACGACCTGTTCGGGTGGTATCTCCCGGCGCGCATGCGCCTGTGGGTCATCGACCATCCCGACGGCCCCGTCGTGGTGTCGGCCGAAAGCGCCCAGAATCCCGGCCGCTACAGCGAAGCTGTGCGACTCGCCACCGAGATACTGAGCACCATCGACTTCAGCTGAGCGAAGTGTGGCGGGTCCCGGTCGACGTCGAACCCGAGCGACCCGCTGGTCAGAACTGCGCCCGCACGGCCCACAGGTCGGGGAAAGCTTGGCGAAACAGCGTGGTCTTCAGGTAGTCGACACCTGCGCTGCCCCCGGTGCCCACCCGAGCCCCTATGGTGCGCTGCACCATCATCACATGGCGATAACGCCACTCTTGCAGGGCCTCGTCGAGGTCGGTGAGAGCCTCACACAGGCTGACGAGCCGGATGTCGGTTTCATAGACACCGACGATCACGGCCTGCACTACAGGATCTGGCTCGACCGCTGCCTTGGGGTCACGGTTCAGCGCTGATGCCGGCATGGGGTGGCCGTTGCGATGCAGATACCCGACGAAGGCGTCCCAGAGTGTCGGCTCCTCGATGCGCGTGATCAATCGCTGGTGCTCGGCGGCGTTGTCTGCAAACCAGTGCGGATCGAACGTGTCCGTGATGCCCAGCAGCGTTTCCAGCTCGCGGAACTGCGCCGATTGGAACCCGCTGCTCTCGTCGAGGAACCGTCGGAAGGACAAGAACTCGAGCGGTGTCATGGTTTCCAGGATGTCGATCTGGCCGACCATGGTCTTGAAGATGTGACGGACGCGTCGCAGCTGATGTCCGCCACGCGCCAACGCGTCGCCGTTCAGGTGAGCGACCAACCGATCGAGCTCATGCAGGATCTGTTTGAACCACAGTTCGTAGACCTGGTGGATCACGATGAACAACATCTCGTCGTGTTCTTCGGGGTCGCTCTTCGGGTCCTGGAGTTCGAGCAGTTCGTCGATCTTCAGATACTCGCCATAGGTCGTCACGATGATGGATCGTAACGCAGTGTTGCCTGCTCAGTCCGCACCGTGGGACAACGAGGCGACCGTATTCAGGACAGGGTGAAGGCTCGGACCATGTCACGATTGAGCAAGGCCAAACCAGTGGTGATGCGATTGTCGCCCTCGCGTTGGCTGAGCAGAATCGTGGCGTTCGTGACCGGGAAATACTGCTGCAGTTGACTCGAGAGCACGTGGGTGGGCGCACCATTGAACAGGAGGTGCCCGGTGCCGTAGACCTCGATCGAACCAACGATGGCGCCGACCTGACTGCCCTTCTTCGACTGCACCTTGTCGATACGGGTCTGGCGGCTCTCATGCTCTTCGACGTCGAGCGTGGCCACCAAGATGGTGCTTTTGGTAAGCGTGGCGACCGGCCAGACCACACCCGGGCCCTCGTGGTTCTGCAGCAAGCTGACGATGCGGGCGTGGCGCAGTTCGATGTAGTCGGTCAACGGATCGTTGAGCTTGTCCGACAGCCGTTCGGTCACGATGAGCTCACCTTCGATGCGGTGTGCCTGGGTGTAGAAGGCAGTGTGTACTTGCGACATATAAGCAAGTATCGACCAAAAGACACCCAATTGGAGAGAAACCGGCCAAATTTCCGAGTATCGCCACGGCGGTCGGTTGGATCGGGCACAGTTTGAACCATGAACGCAGTTCCTTCCTCCCTCGGCGATCGGTTGGCCCGGGGCCAACTCGTGATGATCGATGGGGCGACCGGTACCGATATCGAACGCCGCGGGGTACCGATGGTCGAGAACGCCTGGTGTGGCGTGAGCGCGCTCACCCACGGCGATGATGTCCGGGCGGTGCACCAGGCTCACATCAGAGCCGGTGCCGAGGTCATCATTGCCAATACTTATGCATCGAGCCGACACCTGCTGGCTCGGGCGGGTCACGAGGCCGACTTCGTCGCCATCAATCGCCGCGCCGTCGAGCTGGCAATCGAAGCTCGTGCTGCGTGTGAGCGGCCCGATGTGGTTGTCGCCGGGTCGATGTCGACGACTCGCCAGGGTGGACCCCGGGCCGATGTCGAAGTCGCACGAGTGAACTTTGCCGAACAGGCGCAACTGCTGGCCGAGGCTGGTGCCGATCTGATCGTGCTCGAGATGATGCGCGACATCGAGCTGACTGCGGTCTGTCTCGAAGCGGTCTATGCCACCGGGCTACCGGTCTGGATCGGCTTGTCGTGTTCGCTGAAGGACGGCGTGCCTTGGATGATCGACGAGTTGGTCACGCTCGAGGATTTCATGAATCGGTTTGCTGGCGAACCGGTCGAAGCATTTGCGGTCATGCACACCGAGACTGCCGACATCGATGCCTGTCTCGACGTGGTGCAGGCCCATTGGCAGGGGCCGGTCGGGGTCTACGCCCAGAGTGGCGACTTCCAGCCACCGGTGTGGGTGTTCATCGATGTGATCTCGGCCGAAGACTACGCCGAGGCATGTATGCGGTGGATTGACCGTGGTGTGCAGATCATCGGCGGATGTTGCGGTATCGGCCACGAACACATCGCCCACCTCGCCCCACTCATCAAGGCCGCCAACCAAGCCCGCTAGCCAGGCTGTATGCAACGGTGCCAGGCACCGTTGCATATCGAGACGGCGAAATGCCGCAGATCAGAGCTGGCACGAAACGTCCATTCGCGCTCTAGACATCGAACTCATCAGATTGGCGGGCCAAATGAGAGTGATTCTCATTCTTACTTGGGTACAGTCGTACGGTGCGCTCAAGTCGACCCCGCCCGGCGAACCCACCACATGTTGCGAGCGGCCCCGCCCCGCGGGCGCAACCGGCCGTTCGCTTGCTCAACGTCGATGCGCACCATGGCGGAACTTTGGCACTGCAGGAGGTGAACCTCACCATCCAACCTGGGACCGTCACTGCGGTGGTAGGCCCCAACGGCGCCGGCAAGTCCACGATGTTCGCCCTGATAAGTGGGCGCATCCAACCCTCTGCTGGGTCGGTCTATACCTGCGGGCCGGTCGCAGAAGTCTTACAGGCAACGACAATCGACCCGCAGTTGAGCATCACCGTCGACGACGTCGTTCGCATGGCCCGCTACCCCACGTGCGGCATCCTCGGGCGGATCCAACTCGCAGACCGAGAGGCATGCCACGAGGCACTCGATCGCGTCGACTTGCTCCACCTTCGTCGACGACCCATCCACGAGCTATCGGGAGGCGAGCGCCAGCGGGCGCTACTCGCGCAAGGAATCGCGCAGGACGCGCCGATCCTGCTACTCGATGAGCCCGCTGCAGGCCTCGACGTTCCTTCTCAACAGCGGGTGCTCGACGTGATCCGTGCCGAAGCCGATGGGGGGCGAGCGGTGCTGTTCTCGACCCACCATCTCCCCGACGCCACCTATGCCGACACCGTCGTGGCGCTGGCGTGCCGCTGTGTCTGTTGCGCGCCACCGAGCGCGGCGCTGCTGGACTCCAACGTGACTGCGCTATTCGCCGCTCGACCGCTGAAGGCGCCCTTGGCTCACCAACCGAGGGTGGCAATGTGAACATCGACGACTACCTGGATGCAGTGTCGCTGGTGGACTGTTCCGGTCGCATTACGCACACACTTACGTTGTTGGTCGACGGCAAGGTTCGGGTCAGAATCGGACACGTTGACGCGGTGATCGACCCCGCGACTCGAACCACCCTACCCAAGGCGTTCCAGCTCGGACGCGGCGAGTACAGCCATGACCACATACTCAATCTGGCCTGCGAGATAGCCAGAGGCGGTTGATCTGGAGCCTGGCGTCAGGACCTTCGACTGCGAGCGATATGCGACGAACGCCCACCCAAGCGGAGCGGTAAAGCACACGCAAGAGCGAGAGACGAGCGCAACGCGACGGAGCAACGAAGCCGCAGAAAACAACGACAAACCAAGTCCCGCGACGCCCACCCAAGCGGAGCGGTAAAGCACACGCAAGAGCGAGGGACGAGCGCAACGCGACGGAGCAACGAAGCCGCAGACCACGAAGAGAAACCATGTCCGGCGACGCCCACCCAAGCGGAGCGGAGCAACGCGGAGCAACACTGTCACACCGTTGGTTTAGGGTCTCAGGGACACCCCTATGGCTCTCACCGAACTTCCGCCCCGCAGAACATCGACGACCGAACCCGAGCTGATCGGGCAGACCCTGCAGCTTCAATTCGACGCGCCCGCAGTGGCGTCGTGGCCGGCGTTGGCCGACTTCCATCCGGCGGTGCGCACCTGGTTCGAGCGCAGCTTTCCTCTGGGGCCCACACCGCCGCAGGAACATGCGTGGCCTTCGATCGCCGACGGTAACGACACGCTGGTAGCGGCGCCTACGGGCTCGGGAAAGACCCTGTCGGCGTTTCTGGTATCGATCGATCAGCTGTACAAACGCCACGATGCGGGCACGCTCATGGCAAACACCGCCCAGGTGGTCTACGTTTCGCCGCTCAAAGCGCTGGCCGTGGATATCAGCGAAAATCTCACCCGCCCGCTCGACGAGATCGCCGCCATTGCATTGGAGCTCGGTTATCAGCCGCCAGCGTTGCGGGTCGGTGTGCGGTCTGGCGACACCACCAGCTCGCAGCGCAGTTCCATGGTCCGCAAGCCTCCCGAGTTCATCGTGACCACGCCCGAGTCGCTCTATCTCATGGTTACCGCCGAGAAGAGTCGCGAGGCGCTGCGCACGGTCCAGACGGTGATCATCGACGAAATCCATGCCGTAGCCCGCGACAAGCGTGGGTCACATCTGACCCTGACCTTGGAGCGACTCGAGCACATCTGTGGCGACCGGCCGGTGCGCATCGGCCTGTCCGCCACCCAGCGCCCGATCGAGACGGTCGCCCGGCTGTTGGTCGGTAGTGCCCGCAGTGACGCCACCGGTGCACCCGATTGCACGGTGGTCGATACGGGTCACAAGCGTGACCTGGATCTGCAGCTGGTCCTTCCAGAGGGTGAACTCGAAGCGCTGCCCGCGGCCGAGATGGTGGCCGAGTTGCTCGACGAGATCACCGACATGATCGAGCAACATCACACCACGCTGGTGTTCGTGAACACCCGACGTATGGCCGAGCGAATTGCCCACCAGCTGGCCGAACGCCTCGGCGACGACAAGGTGGCTGCGCACCATGGCTCGCTCTCCAAAGATCGCCGTGAGCGGGTCGAGCGCAAGCTTCGTGCTGGCGAGTTCAAAGCGCTTGTCGCCACCGCATCGCTCGAGCTCGGTATCGACATCGGACCGATCGAATTGGTCTGCCAGATCGGTTCCCCTCGCAGTATCGCCACGTTCCTGCAGCGGGTCGGCCGTTCGGGCCATACCCGCCATGGCACACCGAAGGGGCGTCTGTTCCCGCTCAGCCGTGACTCACTGGTCGAGTGTGCGGCGTTGCTGTCTGCAACTCAGGCTGGGCGCCTCGATGCCATCCTTCCGCCGGTCGCGCCGCTCGATATTTTGGCCCAGCAGATCGTGGCCGAGACCGCCGCCGAGCGCTGGAATGTAAACGACCTGTACGAGCTCATGAAGGGTGCTGCGCCCTACGCCGATCTCACGCGCGAGGTGTTCGACGAGGTGCTCGACTTCACCACCAAGGGTGTCGTGACCGGGCGTGGCCCCAAGGGCGCGTATGTGCATTTCGATCAGGTCAACGGCGAAGTCGAAGGGCGGCGTGGCGCCCGGCTGGCGTCGCTGACCTCGGGTGGCGCCATCCCCGAGACCGCGGACTATCGAGTGGTGGCCGACCCCGACGACATGCGCGTCGGCACCGTTGGCGAAGACTGGGCCACCGAGTCGATGCCAGGCGACATCTTCTTGTTGGGCACCCATTCCTGGCAGATCCGGCGAATCGAACCCGGCGTGGTTCGGGTGGTCGACGCCGGTGGCAAGCCGCCCACCATCCCGGTGTGGCTGGGCGAAGCGCCAGCCCGGACCCAAGAGCTGTCCGAAGAGGTCTCATCGTTACGTGCGGGTGTGCAACGGCTGATCGAGACGCAGTCTCCTCGAGCGGCCGTGGCTTGGGTCATGGAAACGTGCGACATCGGTGCGTTGCCCGCCGAGATGATCGTGGCCTATCTGGGCGCGTCGTTGGCGGTGCTGGGCGACTTGCCGACCACCGACCGGCTGGTCATCGAACGATTCTTCGATCAGACCGGAGGCATGCAACTGGTGGTCCATTCGCCGTTCGGTGGCCGTATCAACCGGGCGTTCGGGTTGGCGCTGCGCAAGAAGTTCTGCGTGAACTTCGACTTCGAACTGCAAGCAGCGGCCAACGACGATTCGGTGCTGCTGTCGCTGGGGCCCCAACACAGCTTTGCGTTGGACGACGTCAAGAACTACCTCAAGACCGAAGCCGTGCCCCAAACATTGGTCCAAGCGGTGCTGGTCCCACCGTCGCCCATGTTCATCTCTCGTTGGCGCTGGAATCTGAACCGGTCGTTGACGGTGTTGCGCTGGAAGGGTGGGCGCAAGAATCCGCCCCCGATTCAACGGATGGAAGCCGACGATGTCATGGCCGCTGCCTTCCCGTCGGCAGCAGGCTGTCAAGAACACATCAACGGGCCGATCGAGATCCCCGATCACCCGATCGTGCGCCAGACCATGTACGACACCCTGCACGAGGGCATGGATGTCGATGGCCTGTGCGAGCTTGTCAGCCGCCTCGAGTCGGGCGACCTGCACGTCACGTGTGTCGACTCCGTCGAGCCGTCTCCCCTGTCACATGAGCTACTGGTCGGTCCGGCATTCACCTTTCTCGACGATGCCGAGGCCATCGACCGCCGCTCGCGAGCCGTGCCGCTACGTCGTGGCATCCCGGTCGAACTCGACGAGATCGGCGGCGTCGATCTGTCGGCAATCAACCAGGTCCGTATCGAAGCCGAGCCCGATGTACGCAACGCCGACGAACTACACGACCTGCTGACCGATCTGGTCCGCACCCGGGTTCGCCCGCAATGGCAGGACATGTTCAGCGAGCTGGTGAGCCGCAACCGAGCGGTGCCGCTCGACGGCGGCTTCTGGACCACCGCCGAGCTGGCCGAAACCGCGACAGCGATCGGCACCGACACCACGGCCGGCGAAGAGGGCTTGCAAGCCATGGTGCGCGGTCACCTCACCACCACCGGCCCCATCACCACGGCCGACCTGGCCGAGCTGTGCGGCACCGAGACCAACCGGGTGGCCATTGCCCTGGTCGGGCTCGAAGGCACCGGCTTCGTGATCCGCGGCGCGTGGTCGCCCAGCGAGGGTGTCGACACCGAATGGTGCAGCCGCCAGCTGCTGTCACGTATTCATGTGTACTCGCAGAAGCGGCGCCGTAAACAGGTCGAGCCATGCACCGCCCAACAGTTCGTGCAATTTCTGCTGCGATGGCAACACCTGACTCCCGACACGCAGGTTCGGGGCCGAGCCGGGCTCATCTCGGTGCTCGAACAACTGCAGGGCTACCAAGTTCCCGCTGGCTCATGGGAAGCCGTGCTGGCAGGCCGAGTCGCCAACTACCAGCCCGGCTGGCTCGACGAGCTGTGTCTGGGTGGCGAAGTGGTCTGGGGCCGCCTGTCATCACCGGCGGTGCGCGAGCAGGATGGTGAGGCGGAGACCGAGCAGGACTCGCCCGAGCGAAGGCTCACGCCATCGCGGGCGACCCGTATCAGCCTGACCACACGAGGCGACTTCGCCTGGCTCCTTGCCGCTGGGCGCAAGGGCGCTTCAGAGGCGGATTCAGCAGACACGGTCAACGACGATGTCGATGCTTCGGCGGACAACGAAGACGACGAATGCGACCTGATCACTGCCGTGGTCGATCATCTCGACCAACGTGGCGCAAAATTCCATGCCGAGCTGGCCGAGCACTTCGACCGGCCGGCTCACGAGATCGAAAATGCCTTGTGGTCTGCGGTAGGCCTGGGCCTGGTCACCGCCGACAGCTTCGGAGCCGTGCGCACGCTGTTCGCCACCCGCAAGGTGCGTAATGCTCGCCACTCACTCGGCCGACGTGGTTTGCGCCGCGGCGCAGCCGGTCATGAACGCGCCGAAGGCCGGTGGGCGCTGTTGCCTGCGCCCATGCCCATCGAGGACCCCGACGAGCTCGCCGAAGCAGTCGCCGAACAGCTACTGGCACGCTGGGGCGTAGTATTTCGCGATCTGGTGCAGACCGAGTCGCTCGCGCTCCCCTGGCGTGAGATCCTGTGGGCATTCCGTCGCCTCGAAGCTCGCGGCCTGATTCGTGGTGGTCGATTCGTCAGCGGTTTCGCCGGTGAACAATACGCCTCGGTCGAAGCCATCAGGTCGCTCAAGGAATCGCGCCGCACCTCCAAACAATCGACCGACGACGAGACCGTCGACGTCATGGCCGTCGACCCGTGCAACATCACCGGCATCCTGCTGCCCGGCGATCGCGTCCGCTCCGTCGGAACCAGCACCATCCGCTTCCGCAACGGCATGGTCCACGCGGAAACCATGTCGCTGTGAGGCCTGGACCGCCCACCGCGCATCCTCATACGCAAAGACGTTCCCGATCAGACATCACCGAGGTCGGGTAGTTCCCGTCGAATCGCCTCGGACAGAAAGTGCCCGATCGACAACCAAGCCAGCGTGTCGCCGCTCGTGCGAGCCAAGATGAACCCTCCCTCGATGCTCGCTATCGACACCGACGCCAAGGACCTTGCAGCGCTCTCGCTGATACCTGCCTCGAGAAATATGGCCAGGATCGTGTCGAACCAACCGTTCATCACTGCCGCAGCGACTTGACGCAGCGGCTCGTGGGTACTGGCGACCTCACGGGCGATCGTACCGATCGGACACGGATCGATGAAGCCGCTTAGTTCGAGCAGCTCAGCCGCGCCGTCAAAGGCGTCGCTCATCCCTTGTGCCGGATCCGCAGCAGCCCGGATGACGAGCTCGACAAACTCCCCATAAGCAGCACCCGATGTTCTCAGTACTTCGGCCGTGAGCTCATCCTTGCACTGGTCATTGCACTAACCCCAGATCTGTGAGCTCCGCAGCACAGATATCGCGGGCTCACACTTTCGAATGTCAGGACTGTGCGGCTCGGGCGGTCATCAACTGGTTGACGACCTTGCCGTCGGCTTTGCCCTGGGTGGCTTTCATGATCTGGCCGACGAAGTGGCCTTGAACCTTGCGGTCGCCCTCGACAAAGCGAGCCCATTCGTCGGGGCTGTCGGCAATGATGTCGTCGAGCAGTGTGTCGAGTTCGCTGGTGTCCATGGCTTCGAAACCCATGTCGGCGGCGATGGCAGCTGGCTCGCCACCGTTGGCCACCAACTCGGCCAGCACAGTCTTGACCTGCGTCGAGCTGAGCGCACCGTCGGCTTCCATGGCGACCAGCGCCGCAAACGACTCAGCGGTGAGCTGACCTTGCCCATCGGACAAATTCTGATCGGCGTGCTTCATAGCGGCGGTCGCATCGGCGCCGGCTTCGATGGCGGCGATCACCAGTGCATCCAGGCCACGTTCGACCGTGAGTGTGGTTTCGGCAACCTCGACGCCAGCGGCGACAGCCAGGGCCGAGCGGCGAGCAGCCGGAAGGCCAGGCATGGCGGCATCAATGGCGGCAATGTCTTCGGCGGTCGGGGTCAGCGGTGGCAGATCGGGGCAGGCGAAGTAGCGATAGTCATCGGCGTCTTCTTTGGATCGGCCCGATGTGGTGCGGCCGCCGTCCTCGTCCCAGTGGCGGGTTTCTTGTCGGGGTGATTCGCCGTTGGTCCACAGGTCGACATGACGTCGGGCCTCGTAGTTGATGGCCCGACCCAATGACCGCAGCGAGTTGATGTTCTTGACCTCGCAGCGGGTGCGTAGTTCATCGTTGCCGACAGGGCGCACCGACACGTTGGCATCGACGCGCATGGAGCCTTCTTCCATACGAGCGTCGCTGACGCCGGTGGCCAGCAAGATGTCGCGCAGTTCGGCGACATAGGCACGGGCCGTGTCGGCATCGTGCATGACCGGGTGACTCACGATCTCGACCAGTGGGACGCCGGCGCGGTTGTAGTCGACCAGCGTGGCCGTGGCGTCGTGGATCCGACCGCCGCCGCCCAAGTGGGTCGACTTGCCGGTGTCCTCTTCGATGTGCGCCCGCTCGACGCCGATCGAACGACCATCGGGAAGCTGCACGAACCCTTCGACGTTGGTGGGTTCCTCGTACTGGGTGGTCTGGAAGTCCTTGGGCATGTCGGGATAGAAGTAGTTCTTGCGCGCAAAGATCGATGGCTCGACCGAGCAGTTCAGCGCTCGACCCAGCGTCATCGCGAACTCAACCGCCTGCGCATTCGGCACCGGGAGTGAGCCGGGCAGACCGAGACAGGTCGGGCAGATGTTCGTGTTGGGTTCATCGCCGAACTGGTTGGCACAGCCGCAGAACAGCTTGCTGGCAGTGGCGAGTTCCACGTGAACCTCGAGCCCGATCACCATCTCCCATCCGTCGGGTAGTTCGCTCATGACATCCCCTTCGCGGCATCTTCGAGCGTCTTGGCCGCTCGGAACATTCGTGCTTCCTCAACCATGGGTGCCAGGATCTGCACGCCGACAGGCAGTCCGTCGTCGCCGACACCAAACGGCACCGACATTGCCGGGTGACCCGCCAGGTTCGACGGGATCGTGCACACGTCGCACATGTACAACGCCATGGGATCGCTCTTGGCGCCCAGTTCGAATGCGGTCGAAGGCGAAGTGGGCGACATCAGTAGATCGAAGCTCTCGTAGGCGGTCGCAAACTCGCTGGCGATCAGGGTGCGCACTCGCTGGGCTTTGCCGTAGTAGGCGTCGTAGTAGCCCGACGACAAGGCATAGGTGCCCAACATGATGCGGCGTTTGACCTCGTCGCCGAAGCCCGCCGATCGAGTCGCCACATTCATGGCGGCGACATTCGCACCGTCGACCCGTTGGCCGTAACGCACGCCATCGAACCGGGCCAGGTTGCTCGACGCTTCGGCCGGAGCGATCAGGTAATAGGCGGCGAGCCCGTAGATGGTGGCCGGAATGCTGACCCGTTCGACGCTGGCGCCGGCTGCGGTCAACGCTTCGGCCGCCTGGTTCGTGCGAGCAATGACATCGTCGTCGATGCCCTCGCCCATCAATTCGTCGATGATGCCGATGCGCATGCCGGCCACGCCGTCGTTCAGCGTTGGCAGCGTGGGGGTGAGCGGCGTGGGAATCGACGTGGCATCTTTGGGGTCATGCCCGCTGATGACATCGAAGCACAGTGCGGCATCGGTGACATTGTGGGCGAACGGCCCGATCTGGTCGAGCGAGCTGGCAAAGGCGATGAGCCCATACCTTGACACGGCGCCGTAGCTGGGCTTGAGACCGACCACGCCGCAGAGCGCGGCTGGCTGACGGATCGAACCACCGGTATCGCTACCGAGAGACAGGGGCACGAAGTCGGCGCCTACCGCAGCTGCGGATCCGCCGCTGGATCCACCGGGGACGCGGCTGGTGTCGTGGGGATTGCGAGTTGGCCCGAATGCCGAGTTCTCGGTCGACGAGCCCATGGCGAATTCGTCGAGATTCGTTTTGCCCACGATGACTGCGCCGGCCGCTTCGAGCCGATCGACCACGGTGGCGTCGTATGGCGGCCGCCATCCTTCGAGGATCTTGGAGCTGCATGTGGTGGGCTCGCCCTTGGTGCACATGTTGTCTTTGATTGCGATCGGAACTCCGGCGAGTGGGCCGGGATCTTTGCCGTCGGCGACGGCCTGATCCACCGCAGCAGCCTGCGCCTGAGCCCGCCTCTTTGTCAGGTGCAGGAACGCGTGGATCTCGTCGTCGCGTTCCTTGATCGAGCCGAAGGCGGTGTCGGCCGCAGCCACTGCCGAGTATTCACCGCGGCGAACCAATGCGGCAAGATCGAAAGCGCTGGTCACGGCGCTTCGCCCATGGCTGGCGGCACGCGAAACTGGCCATTTTCGGCTTCGGGAGCTTGAGCGAGGACGTCGTCGCGATTCAGCGACGGCACGATCACATCGGGGCGCATCACATTGGTCAAGAAGCACGGCTGCGACATCGGTGGCACCTCACTCAGATCGAGCGAGTTCAGCTTGGCGGCCGTATCGAGAACAACGCACAGCTGTTCGGTGAAAGTATCGAGCTCGTTGTCGTCGAGTCGCAACCGCGCCAGCGAGGCCACGTGCGCAACTTCTTCACGGGAAATCGCGCCGCTCATGGGGTCATCCTGCAGACATACACAGCCGCCGATTGTATCTGCCCGATGCACCAGCCGTCCGGAGTTTGCACAGCCCGATTCACGTGTGGGAGCTTCGGTCCGCGAATCGTGGCGTACCGGGGTTAGCGTGTTTCGGGTGAGCACCCACCCGTTCCTTTCACCAGCATGGATCGAGCTGGCTCGGCAGATCCACGACGAGTACAGGGATCGCGTCGACGAACCCTCTGAGTCACTGCGAATGAACGTGACCGTCACCAACGCGCCGTTCACCGAAGACGTGGTACTTGGCCACATCGATACGACATCTGGCTCGATCGTGCCCGACGACGGTCACATCGACACACCCGACGTGTCGGTCACGGTGCCCTACGGGCTCGCTCGTCAGTTGCTCGTCGATCCCCAACCCGAGAATGTCATGATTGCGTTCATGAGCGGCGAGATCGAAGTTCAGGGCGACATCACGCTCATGATGTCGCTGCAAGACATCGAAGCCACCCCGCAACAGCAGGCCCTGGCCGAAGAAATCGTCGCTCGGCTGAAGTCAATCACCGACTAGCCCCATCAGCAACGGCACGCTCCTAAACAGGGTTTCAGCGAGGCACAGGCGCAAAGCCGGACTACCCGTCGTTCGCTTCTTCGTCGTCGTCGGGTTCGGCGAGAATGATGGTGACCTCAGTCGCGACATCGACCACGGCACCAATTGGCGGCAGCGAGCCAATGACGTCTTCGCCCGGTGTTCCAGTGCTGTCGATGAAGATGAGTCCTAGTTCGGTGATCACGTCGACCGCTTCGTCGAGCTGAAGTCCGATGATGTCTGGCATCTCTACCGGCTCGGGACCAGCGCTCACAATCAGCGTGACCACAGAATCTGCGGGCACGATCTCGCCTGCGATCGGGATCGACGCCATCACGGTTCCTGCTGGGATCTCGGGGTCGAATGTGGGTTCCTCGACCGCTTGGAGACGCAGACCCACCAGCAGGCTGGTGGCATCGCCGATCGTCGAGCCGACGACATCGCTGGGCACGACGCGGTCTTCGGGCCCCGCCGAAACTCGCAATGCAACGCCTTCGCCCGTGGGCATTTGGGTTGTCGGCTCATCGAGACCGATCACAAGACCAGCAGCGAGCGACTCGCTGGCTTCCTGTGACAGCCTGCCAACGAGCAACCCAACGGTTCCGAGACGAGATTCGGCCTGGTCGATGGTGAGACCCACGATGTCGCTGGGAACTTCGACCATCTCGTTACCCAACGAGACGGTCACGGTTACGCCTTGATCAGGGTCGACCTCTTCTCCGGCTGCAGGGTCTTGCGCCACTACCGTGCCAACGACTGCCCCGTCGACGCGCGCGTCGAGCCGGGTGACGTCCCAGCCACGGTCACCGAGTCGTTCGCCGACATCATCGAATGACACCCCGATCAGATCCGGAGCGGTAGCTGTCTCCGAGGAATCACCGAAGGCGAACAGGTAGACACCACCGGCTATGAGCGCTGCAACGAGCATGACCAGTGCCAACAAAGGCCACCATGGCAAACGGTCGTCGGCGTCATCGGGTAACTCTTCATAGGCAAGCGGAGCGCCGCGCCCAGCCGACGCCAGCGTGGGTACGTCGAGTGACGTTTCGGCATCGCCGCCGGGCACCTCGGCGAATACCGGCTCGGCCTGTTCCAGGTTCTCGAGCCCGCTCAATGCGGGAGCAACTTCGTCCTGATCGGGCGCAGACTCGACCAGTGTCAACCTGTCTTCACCCGCAAAACTGTCGACATCGTCGAGATCACCCAGAACGGAGACGTCGAACTCGTCGGGCGTGTCGCCATCTTCGTCTCCCAGATCGACGGCGAGCAGCTCCGCGTCCGAGAGCTCGTCGAGTTCTTTGGACTTGTCGAGTTCGTCGGGCAACCGAAGATCGATCACCGGTTCGGGCAGATCCGCCGAGGACATCAGCGGACCAACGGCTGTTGTTGGTGCCTTGCCGCCCGAAACCAGCAGTGGCGCATCGGCCAAGCCTGTTCCATTGCCGATTCCCACCAGCGGAAGCGCTTGGGGGCGCGACATGGATTCGGCAGCGGCCAACAACGCAATGGCGAGTTCGTCGGCTTCGGGTCGTTCCGCTGGGTCGACGCGGCCGCAACGCTCGAGTGGACCGAGCAAGCCGCCGAGTGCGGGATCCAGTTCGGCAGTCGATTCCGCTCGGTCCATCAGCGTGTCCACCACGGTCTCGGAAACGCGAGGGGCCGAGCCACTGACGGCTTCGTTCACCACCAACGCCAGTGAGTACACATCACTTGGTTCACCGACCGGGCGACCCCTGGCTTGCTCTGGCGACGCATACCGAACGTTCTCGAGCGCTCGCGACGGCTGGGCGGCTGGAGCCTCGGCGATCGCTCCGGCCAGACCATAATCAGCGATCCGAATCTGCTGATCCGAGGTGAACAGCACATTGCGAGGATGGATACTGCGGTGAACAGTTCCTTGTTCGTGGCCGAAGTTCAGAGCTCGCGAACACTCGAGCGTCATCACCAGTGCTTGGCTCGGCGCCAGCCGGTGTCCTTCTTCCAGTAGTGCTGCCAGGCTGCCGCCTTCGCACAACTCCGACACGATGAAGGCCCCGCCGTCATCACCCCAGTCCAAGACCGTGGCGATGTTGGGATGTACCAGCAACGACGCCTGTTCCGCTGCTTCGAGCAGGCGTTCGACGAAGAACTCGTCGTCAGCGAGTTCGGCGTCGAATACTTTGAGGGCCACCCACCGGTCTTCGACTCGGTCGAAAGCCGAGAAAACTGCCGAGATGGCTCCGACCCCGATGATCTCTTCGATCCGATAACGGTCGTCGAAGACACGGTCGACCATCGCGGTCAGCGCAGTGGGGTTCATGGCGCTCCGATCGTACTTCGCCGCATCGGCTGGTTAGTGGCGCTCACCCGTCTTTGACATTGCTGTGACCACAGCCATAAGCGCTTGGCTCTATTGGACCAATGACACATGCAGTCGGCGGCCTACTGTGGAGCTGTGGATTTGCCTTCAGCCAAGACGCGTCGCCTGATCGTTGTTTCGATGCTGGCAGCCGCAGCCGCTCTTTTCGCCATCGCTGTGCTTGTCTATCAAGGCAACCCCGGCAGCTCCGATCTCCCGGTTGCAATCCAGGCAATCGGGCCTGAGCCCGGGTCCAATGTGTTGAGTCAGACCGACGTATTCGTCGATCTGGCTGTGGGTTACACCGCCGACCTCGAGGTCAACGGCATCATGATCCCCGAGGAACAACTGTTCCGTATCGAGGCGCTGAACCAGCTCACCTATGAACCTCGCGAAGGTAAAATCGTGCCTCAGCTGCTGCCGGATCAGAATTGCGTTCGAGTCTTCTACTGGCTGATCGCGCAGGGTCCGGTCGACACCACCACCTACGACTGGTGCTTCGACGCCAGCTGACACGGCACAACCAAAGCCGGTGGTGTGAAGCTTGACACGGCACAGCCGGCGCTGGTGGTGTGAAGCGCGAACCTTGGCAAGCTGGTAGCAATGCGAACACGAGCGGTCTGGGCCCTGCGAGCCCTGTGGTTTCTGCTACCTCTGACAGTTGGCCAAGCAGCGAGCGATGCCATCTCCTCGGCTGATCATGGCGTGCCCCGAGTCTTCACTGCTGGATTGTGGTCGCTCTGGGCGCTCGGCACGGTGTCCACCATGGTTCCGCTGCCGATGACACTGACCGCAGTGCGAGTCATGGCTTCCGGAACCGCGCCGCTGGCCATGTGGGGGCTGATCGACACCGACGGATCGGTCATCGCTGTCGTCGCCGCCGCGCACTCGTTCGCCGTGGTGATCGTGGCGCTCAGTTCGCTGGTCGGCGACCGATTCGTCGACGGCAGCAGCTACGGCGACGAACGCCGCATGCTGTTGCGGCCGCCGACCCAGGTCACGTATCTGCTGGTGCCTGTCGTAACGGCGCTGATGATCGTTGGCGTGACCGCCGGGCCGCTACTTCTCGCCGACAAGCAGTGGGTTCTGGGCATCGTGTCGTCCGTGCTCGGGGCGGTGGTCTTCGCCGTGGGGGCTCGTTCGCTCTACCAGCTAACCCAACGGTGGATCATTTTTGTGCCCACCGGCATGGTGTTGCATGACCTGATGGTCACGACCGAGCCGGTGCTCTTTCGCAGAACCTCGATCGAGCGCTTGGGTGCCGCCATCGCCGGCAGCCCCGCACGCGATCTGTCTCATGCCGCTGCCGGCCTGCTGCTCGAGTGCGAACTCACCGACCCGGCACCACTGGGGTTGCGAGATGCCGGCGATCGTTCGAGCGCAACACTGACCGACGTACGCAGATTCCTTTTCTGCCCCAGTCGCCCGGGCGAACTGCTGAACGAAGCCGAACGTCGCAACATCCCAACCGACTAGACGCTTGACACTTACACCCCTGGGGTGTCTAGTGCGCGATGCCACCACCGACGACAGTGTCACCGTCGTACAGCACCACCGTCTGACCGGGTGCAACACGCTGCTGCGGCGACCGCCATAGCACCCGGTTTCCTTGCACCGATGCCCGGCGAGGAGTGCCGTGTGCGCTGGTCTGGGCCACCAAGTCCTGCCCGATGGGTTCACCGGCCCACACCATGGCGTCGAGATCGACATGGTCGCTCAGCAGATCCTCACGGGAGCCGATCGTGACCCGCTGCGCGGCGACATCGACCTCGTTGACATACTGCGCCGGTGATCCGCCCGCCAGCCCCAAGCCTTTGCGCTGACCGATCGTGACCAGTTGTATCGAATCGACCTGGCCCACCTTGTTGCCCGTGGTGTCGACCACTTCGGCCGGCGTATGCACCAAACGGTCACCGAGAAACTCGTCGCGACTGGTGGTGCTGCTGATGAAGCACACGTCTTGACTGTCGGGCTTGTTCGCCACCCGCATGCCCATATCGGTGGCCATCTTGCGCACCACCGACTTCTCGAGCCCACCAACAGGGAACTCGACTCGTTCCAAATCCGATGGCGGAATCATGTGCAATACATAGCTCTGATCCTTGGCGATATCGACTGCACGAGCGATCCGTCGTGTGCCATCGCCTACGGTCACGATCTGGGCATGGTGGCCCGTAACGACCGCATCAAACCCCAATGCGTCGGCCCGCTCGAGCAGACGAGCGAACTTGATCGAGCGGTTGCACTCGATGCACGGATTCGGGGTTCGACCCGCATCGTGCTCGGCCACATACGGAGCAATGACATGGCGTTCGAAGTCATCACCGAAGTTGAATACATGGTGATCGACGCCGATCGCGTCGGCGGCCCGGCGAGCATCGAGCACATCGCTGACCGAACAACACCCCTTGTCAGACGGACCGCCCCACAGCTTCATGGTCACACCAACGACCTCGTGCCCCGCATCGAGCATCATGGCAGCGGCAACCGATGAGTCGACACCACCCGACATTGCGACCATCACCTGCATCTTTCCTGCTCTCATTCGATCGCCTCAGACAGACACGGTGCGCAGCGTCTGCACGCACTCGGGGATGATGGACAACGCACGATCGATGTCGGCGTCGGTGGTCCCGAAGCCGAGCGACATGCGCAATGAACCTGCGGCCAACTCGCGTGGGTAACCCATGGCGGCCAGGACATGACTTGGGTCCTGGGCGCCGCTTGCGCACGACGAGGCAGCCGACGCATAGATCCCCAAGCGCTCCAGCTTGAACAGCAGTGCCTCGCTCTCGATGCCAGGGAAGCAGATGTGTGCGCTGCCGGCCACTTTTTCGACCGCAGTTCGCCCGCCATTCAGGTTGTCGCGAGCAGATTCGATTGCATCGGGAAGAATTTGTTTGATGCCAGCGACGAGGCGATCGCGCCGTGCACCAACCTGCTCGACGATCTGGGCCCGCTCGTGCGTCATGATGTGGGCGGCTGCGCCAAACGCAGCGATGCCGGCCACATTATGGGTGCCGCTGCGCAACTCGAACTCCTGGCCTCCGCCGAGAGTCTGCGCCTTGATATCGGCGTGGGAACGCACCACGAGCACACCGACTCCCTTGGGACCCCCGAACTTGTGTCCGCTCAAACTGATGAGGTCGGCAGGCGCAGCCAGCTCGGCCACGTCGAGCCAGGGAAATGCCTGCACAGCATCGGTGTGCAAGAGCGCATTCGGTGCATACTCGTCGAGAATGCCTCGGATCTCGTGCAGGCGCTGCACGACCCCGGTCTCGTTGTTGGCCAGCATGACCGATACCACGGCCAGGCCGTCGTTGGCGACAGCACGCAGTTGATCGAGATCGATCTGGCCATCAGGGTGAACGCCGATGACCGCGCCGCCGAGATGTTCGACCGGGTGAAGCACCGCATGGTGCTCAACCGCTGAACAAGCAACGGCGCCACGGTTGGTGAAATGAGCGCCGAAGATCGCCAGATTGTCGGCTTCGGTGCCGCTACCACAGAAGATGATTTCGGACGGCTCGGCCCCCACGGCATCGGCTACCTGGTCGCGTGCGTCGTCGACGATACGTCGGCCAACCCGTGCTCGGTGATGCGCGCCGGTTGGATTGCCGTAGCCATCTCGAGCAGCCTGAACCATTGCCTGCAACGCTTCGGGCCGCATGGGGGTGCTGGCTGCCCAATCGAGATAGGTCTCATCGGACTCGGTACGTGTGCTCATTACCCCGCCAGGCTATCTGTCCCTCCAGGGCGAACGGATCGCTTTCGTTTCGGGGGCTCACCGGGCGCAGGAACCCGCAGGGTGCGCGGCTGTCTGGCCGGCTTGTCCGTGGCCATCTGTGGTCCGCCTGCCGACTTTCCCTGCGATAAGGGACGGGCGGTGATGACCAGGTAGCTTCGAAGGGAGTGCTCGAGCGATTTGGTTACAAGAACTTGGTCGCAGCGGTCTACATCGCCGCTCTGTTCATGCAGATCATGGACGGAACGATCATCAACGTGGCGTTACCTACGCTGGCCGAAGAGTTCGATGTCGACGTCACCGCCATGGACTGGACAGTGCTGTCATTCACCATTGCCCTGGCCGTGATGACCGCCAGCGCAGGCTGGTTCGGCCAACGACTGGGTTTACGGCGCGCCTTCATGATCGCGCTCGGCGGCTTCGTGGTCACGTCGATGCTCTGCGGGCTGGCACAGACCCTGGGGCAACTGGTTGTCGGACGCGCACTCCAGGGCGCAGCCGCGGGACTGATCACGCCGGTTGGATCTGCGCTGCTGTTCAATGCGTTCCCGATAGAAGAACGTTCCGTTGCGTCGCGCAAGGTCATCACCGTCGCCGTGATCGCTCCAGCGCTCGGACCGATCGTCGGTGGCGGCATTCTCGAAGTCGCTTCGTGGCAGTGGATCTTCTTTGTCAATGTGCCGGTGGGAACGATTGCTCTACTCATGGCGTGGCGCTGGCTGGAACACGACGACGCCGGCGAGCTGACACATTTCGATACGTCTGGCTTCTTGCTACTCGCTGGTGGCCTGGGCCTGACCCTGTATGGACTCTCCCGCGGCGGCGAGCGAGGCTGGACGTCACTGCCGATCGTACTCAGCGTGACCGTCGGTCTGATCTTGCTGGCTGCGCTTGTGATCGTCGAGCTTCGCAAACGCCAACCGCTGTTGCAGCTGCGCCTGCTCAGCGAACGCAACTTCCGCTGGTACAACATCGTGTCGTTGCCGGTGTACGCCGGCTTTCTCAGTCTGATCTATCTACTGCCGCTCTTCCTGCAGAACGAAGGAGACCGTTCACCTCTCGAGGTCGGCCTTGCACTGTTCCCCCAACCACTCGGTGTACTGGTTACGAGCCAGCTGGTTGGTCGCTTCTTCTACAAGCGTTTCGGACCGCGCCGACTCATGCTGACCGGTGCAGCCACTGCATTTGTCGTTGGCGTGGCCACCGCACAGATCGACACCGGCGTCGACCTGTGGTGGGTACGACTCCTCATGTTCGTGCGTGGACTTGCCATGGGCCTGTTCTTCGTGCCGATTCAGTCTGCGGTCTATGCCCGCACCGCGAAACCCCTGATGGGTCAGGCAACAGCCATCTACGGCACGACCCGCCAGATCGCCCCCGCACTCGGTGTGGCTATTGCATCGACGGTCCTGGCGAATGGCATTGCGGGGAGCACCAGCCTCGCAGAGCGTGTCAACGGTTATCAGACCGCCATGATGGCGAGCGCGTTGATGTTCGCAGTTGCGGGCCTCTTGGCGCTGCGATTGCGTGATTCCGATGCCGCCGCAACCATGGCGCCGTGACCGAGAGTTCATCGGTGGGCACCTCGGTCGATCCTCAGTTGTACGCCCGGTCGTTCTTCGACGTATACGACGATTGGTACCACGACCTCGACGACCCGCGGGTCATGGTCGATGCACTGAGACTGCAGTCAGGCCAAGGTGCGTTTGTGGTCGAGTTGGGCAGCGGAACGGGGCGTCTGTCGACACCGTTGCACGATGCTGGGTTTCGGGTGGTTGCGCTCGATGCTTCGGCCGACATGCTCGCGTCCGCTCCGTCTGGACCGTCTCCGGTTGCTGGTGATATGGCGGTCTTGCCCCTCGCCACTGCATGCGCCGACGCCGTGCTGGTCGCGTACAACACTTTCTTCAACCTGGCGAGCCGGGCGCAGCAGCTCGTGTGCTTCCGCGAAATCGCCCGGGTCGTGAAGGCAACGGGCGTGGTGGCGATCGAAGCATTTGTTGCCGACGTCGACGATACCGCTGCGTTCGGTGTCACGATCCGAGCCCATCCGTCTCGGCCGGATGCACGCTTGGCGATCGTCACCGGGCCCGACGCGCATGATCCCGACGTGATCATCGGCAGCCATGTCGAGCTGGCGGCAACGACCACCTGTAGACCATGGCGACTCACGTATCAGTCGCCAAGCGAGCTCGACCAGTGCGCTGGCGCAGCGGGGCTTGCATTGCGCAATCGAGATGGTGACTGGACCGGCAACACCTTCGATGCGACCGGGCACCGGCATGTGAGCTGGTACGAAAAAGCCTGAACACCGTGCTGTCTACTCGCCATTGGCCGGACCGTTTCGCCTCGAGCCTCTACGCTTGAGTGGTGGCAAGGTTTTCGAGGGGTTCTCAGGTGGGCACCGGCTTGTCGTCTCGCCGACCCGGCATTGCCGTCGAAGTCGTGATCGATGCGCCGGTTAGCTTCGTATGGGCCGACGTGAAAGACATTGCGAGCCATGTCGACTGGATGCAAGATGCCGAGGAGATCCGTTTCCTCGGTGATCGCCGTCAAGGAGTGGGAACCCGATTCGAGTGTGAGACGGTGGTCGGGCCGTTCCGCTTAACCGATGTGATGGAAATCACCGAGTGGCAGCATGGGCAATCCATGGGTGTGCATCACCAAGGCATCGTGGCAGGCACTGGCCATTTCAGATTGCGGGCCAGCGGGTCGAACACAGTGTTTTCGTGGGTCGAGAAGCTCACCTTCCCCTGGTACTTTGGCGGGCCGCTGGGGGCAATGGTGGCCAGGCCAATACTCAAGGCCATCTGGAAGGGCAATCTTCGTCGCCTAAAGGCTCGCATCGAAGCGAGCTACGCCAAGTCAAGGCGCGCGAACTGGGGTACACAGTGAGTGTGATTGCGCATCAAGGTGGCTGGGACGAGATCCTGCTGGTAGCTGGACCGCTGCTCGTCTTCGCAGGTGTCCTGTTCCTGGCAAACCGCCGAGCCAACGCAAAGCTGGCCGAAGCCGACGCAGCACCGGTCGAAGCCAACTAGAGCGAACCATCTGGGTCAGACCCAGAAGATACGGCGAACGCCGGCCCGAGCGAAGCGGTGAAACACCGCAAACGCAAGAGCGAGGGACGAGCGAAAAGCGCGGAGGGACGGAGCGCCCCGACCAAACAGAAACCATCTCCGGCGAACGCCGGCCCGAGCGGAGCGGTGAAACTCAGTCAGCGACCCATTCGACGTCGGCACCCAGCGAACGAAGGTTTTCCACGAAGTTGGGGTGGGCGCGACGGACGGGCGATGCGTTACGGATCAGTGATTCGCCGTCGATGGTGGCGCCGACCATGAACAATGCAATGGTCACTCGGATGATGTAGGGGGCGTCGACGACTGCTGGTCGTAGGTCGTTGGAGCCGAACACGATGATGCGGTGCGGGTCACACACTGTCACCTTGGCGCCGAATTTGGCCAGTTCGGGCACCCACCCGAATGCACCCTCGTAGACCTTGTTCCAGAAAAGCATGTCGCCTCGGGCAACGGTGGCCAGGGCAACGACGGGCGGGATGAGGTCTACGGGGAAGTACGGCCATGGCGCACCTTCGACCTTCTGCAGCAGATGTGAAGTGCGAGGCCGTTCGATGCGCAGGCGGTCGGCGGTGGAGACTCGTGAACCGGTGGCGGTCTCTTCGACTTCGACGCCGAATTTCTCGAGCGTGCGGTTCATGAGCGGGAAGTGGTGTTCGACGGAGTGTTCGACACTCACGTCGCCGCCGGTCATTGCACCGATGGCCAAGAAGGTGAAGATCTCGTGATGGTCGTCGCTGACCTGCACGTCGGCGCCGGCCAATGATCCAACGCCTTCGATCTTGAGCACCGAGGTACCGATGCCTTCGATGCGCGCCCCCATGTCGACGAGCACTCGGCACAGATCCTGCACGTGGGGTTCGCTGGCGGCATTGACCAGGGTCGAGGATCCGTCGGCGAGCGCTGCACACATGACGAAATGCTCGGTCGTGGTGACCGATGCGTAGTCGAGCCAGTGAGCGTTTGCGACAAAGGGACCCTGCAGGCTGATCTCGCGGCGGTCGCCCCATTCGATGGACGCACCGAAACCTTCGAGAATGTCGAGGTGCGGATCGACCTCTCGTGCACCGAGTGAGCAACCAGTTGCATCGTCGGTCACATTGAGCGTGCCGACCCGAGCGAGAAGAGGACCAAAGAGCATGACCGAACTGCGCATGCCCTCGGGCAGGGAATCGATCACCGTGAGCGAGTCCAGACCCGCAGAGCGGTGGTCTATCGCAATGGTTTTTTCGTCTCTGTTCCAGTCGACGGTCGACCCCAGCGCAGTGAAGAAGTCGACGATCTTGTTCACGTCGGTGATGTCGGGCACATTGCGCACGATCATGGTTTCATCGGTGAGCAACGTGGCGCACAACATTGGTAGAACGGCGTTTTTGTTACCCGATGGCTTGATGGCTCCGGACAGTGACTTGCCGCCTCGGACAAGCAGACTCTCGCTCATGAATGAGCCTGGGTTTTCTCGGGTCGCTGCACGAGACAATCATAGAACTCACAGCGGGCTCGGCGGCGCCGCACAGGACTGCTCCCTAACGGCGAACTTCAGGCCGGAACCTTCACCGGTAGGCTCGCGGCGAACGTTATGGCACGTCTGGTCAATCAACACCTGGTCGACCAGGAAGGTCTGCAACGACTGCAGACCCCGCGGTCTGACTGGCTCGTCGAAGAGGTCGGCGACACCACGGGTTTCGGATTCACCGATGGACCGTTCACGTCTTGGCACCGCATCGTCGAGGTCGAAGACTCGGCGTCGACTGTCGAGTCAGGGCGCGTCGTTGTCACCGAGACGATCGAGTACACGCTTGCGCTGCCCATATGGCGAATTGCGGCATCCCCGTTGATCAGTTGGCAGTTGCGACGCCCACCTCGGGTCGATGCGCCGTTCTGGGCTCCGCCGGAACGGTTCGACACCAAGGGCGCTCACTCTTTTGCCCTGCTGATCTTCGCTGCCATGGCGGCTGCGTACTTGGGCACGCTGTTGTCACAGACGATCACCTTTGTTGCCGAGGAGTTCGACAAGGGCACCTCGACGCAGGGCTGGGTCACCAGCATGACACGCGGTGGCGCGTTGTTGGCGTTACTGGTCGTTCGCGAAGCCGATCGCATTGGTCGCCGTCGCATGTTGTTGGTCGCCGGGGCGCTTTCGACCACCTTTGCGGTGCTGGCTGCGTTGTCGCCGAACATCTGGTTCTTCGGTGGCACCCAGACATTGTCTCGAGGATTTGCCACCGGCTTCGGCATATTGATCGGTGTGATCGCCGCCGAAGAATCGCCCGCGGGCTCCCGCGCCTGGATCACGTCGGTCCTGACCCTCTTCGCCGGCCTGGGGTCTGGCATGGTCCTGTGGCTTCTGCCGTTGGCGGGTACCCGGCCACGGGCATGGCGACTGATCTTTCTTGCGGCCGTCTTGATCTTTCCGGTTCTGTACGGCCTGTCTCGACGGTTGCAGGAGTCACGGCGCTTCGTGGCTCACGCCAAACGCAAAGAAGCCCCTGCGGCCATCAGCTCGACCATGAAGCGCCGCTTCGTCATGTTGGCCACGGTGGGTGTTGCTTTGTCCATGTTCTCGGCGCCAGCTTCGAACTTTCAGAACGAGTACTTGCGAGAAACGCGTGGCTTCTCCGCCACGCGCATAAGTCTCTATTCAGCGGTCGTGAATACTCCTGTCGGTATCGGGGTTGCCATCGCCGGGCCCCAAGCCGACCGACGCGGCCGTCGACTCGTCGGGATCATCGGCATCATCGGCGGCATCGGCTTCACTGTCGTTCGCTACGGCATCGGCGGGTCATTCATGTGGATCGCTGGATCATTGGCAACTGTGGTCGGCGCAGCCACCATCCCTGCGCTCGGCGTGTATGGCCCCGAGCTCTTCCCCACGTCACGTCGGGGCTTGGCCAACGGCCTGCTCACCACGGTGGCAGTGGTCGGAAGCGTCATTGGTCTGGTCTTTGTCGGCCAGGTGACCGAAAGGCTCGGTTGGAGCTTTGGTCAGGCATTCGCAATCTTGGCGATCGTCCCGCTACTGGCCATCTTCGTGGTCGCTCGTTATCCCGAAACATCCCAGATCGAACTCGAAGACCTCAACCCCGAAGACTCCCACCCGAACCCAGATCGGTGATCGTCAGGAAATACCAGATGGCCCGAGGCACCAGATGCCCGTGACGCTGGCAGATCTCAGAAGCGGGGGCGGCCCGAGGCTTCGATGGTCAGGGTCGCTTCGACGAAGACGTCCTTGCCATTGACGTGCGCGACCCGTTGTTGCCAATGTTCGGTGAGTTCGGGAGTGGCGGCCCCAGCCGAAACTGCGTCGGCCAATGCTGATTGTTGCAAGAGTTCGGTGGCCGCGGCTCGAGCGTTCTCGACCGAGCCGAAGGTTGGTTGGCCATCGAGGTGGACGCGGAACTGACCTCGGGTGGGCTGGGTGATGGTTGCACTTCGCCGCACGCGCACCTGACCGATGACGGCACCCACTGCATTCGCCACGCTGGCGTGATCGGGCACGACAGACGATGTGCCGGCCAGCGCAGCGACACCTGGGTAATAGGTCGCAGCCGGAGCGCCGATCGCCGTCAACGGTGAGCTCAGGGAAATCTGCACCGATGCAGCCCGGCGGTGCCCAGCGAGCGAGGCGGCCAACAATTCGTGGGCACCGCCGTGACCTACGTCGTCGGAATCGAGTGCGGCGCGGAGCGCAAATTCAGCCGAGCGTCGAGTCAAGATGTCGATCACCGCATCGGCAAGCTCGGGGCCACTGGCCGCGATGGAGCCACCCGTGGAGCTCGTCTGACGAGCCAAGATGGTGGCGATCTTGCTCGCTGCTGACGAGTCGACGTCGGGTACCGTCTTCATCAGCGCGCTGGCGTCGGTCGGTGTCATGGTGGCAACACGCACCAGCCCCCGGGTTTGAAGCCGGGATACCGCACGTTGCTCGAGTGCCGACTGCGCCGCCTCGGCAATGGGCACTGGACCGTCCTGAACCCGGCCCAGAACGGCGGCTTCTCGCTGGTCGGAGAGTTCGGTTCCGAGCGACGCCGTGGATACCAGGAATCGCCCGTGGGTGGTGAGCGGCATCGATGCGGCTATCTGCTGGTCCAGCACCTTGTGGATGGTCGGGAACTCGACGGCGAGTCGACAGATCGGTATGGCACGCTCGGGGCCGAGAAATATTGGCCCGCCGACCGCCTTGGTATCGATGCGGACCTCGCTGTCGCCACCCAGACCGGTCGTGGCCATGGCCACGGCTTCGACCATGGTGCGGTGGCTACCCACCACCGCTCCCCCATCGGTGATCGACGGTCGCCCATTTGTGATTACGGCGACATCGGTGGTGGTACCGCCGATGTCCGCCACCAGACCGTCACGCAGCCCCGCCAGATGCAGAGCCCCGATCACGCTGGCCGCTGGACCAGACAGGATGGTCTCGATCGGCCGAGCCCCGGCAAAAGCCGCCGAGACCAGCGAACCGTCGCCGCGGACAACCATGAGTGGAGCATCGATCTGGTTTGCAGCCAGCACCGTGGCGACCGCAGTGTTCAACCGATCTATCGTGCCGAGAAGCCGGGCGTTGAGCACGGCGGTCAGTGCCCGACGGGGTCCGTGCAGCTTGGCGCTCAGTTCATGACTCGACGTCACGGGCAGGCCGGTCACCGAGCGGATCAGTTCGGCCGCGTGTAACTCGTGCGCTGGATTTCTCACACTGAACTGAGCCGCCACTGCGAACGCCGACACGCGTTCTGCCAGATCAGCAGCCTGTTCGCTGATTGCCGTGTCGTCGAGCGGCACTCGTTGGTTGCCGTGCGCATCGTGGCCGCCGTCGAACGCCGCAAGGAGCTCGGGAGCAACGGCGCCATCGAGACCTGTGCGAGCAAGTTCGGCGGGCGAGAAGCCGAACGTGAACAGGCTTGCGGGTTCGCCGTGACCCTCGACGAGAGCATTCGTTGCCAGCGTGGTCGAGACCGATACGAGCGCCACGCTGCCAGCTCGATCATGGCCGACATCGTCGAGTACCTTGCGCACTGCGCCAGCCACGCCGATGGTCAGGTCATGATGAGTGGTTGGGGCCTTGGCCCAGGCCACGATGGCATTGCCCGCGGCATCGTCGACGAGCACGACATCGGTGAAGGTGCCGCCCGTATCGATTCCCAGCATCAACCCCATCAGCAGGACACTCGGGCCTGGGTGATCAAGCGAGGAGAATGCGGCGAGCTTCGGTCAGCTCGGCAATACGATCGGCCGCGTCGTCGGTATCGCCACCCACATCGGGGTGGCAGTCTCGCAGAGCATTGCGAAAGGTCTTTCGCAACACGTCGGACTTGGGCACGTCGTCTTGGGCATCGAAACCGAGTACTTCGAGCGCCCAAGCCACCGGATCTGCCTGGCTGGAAGACGACAAGGCATAGCGCTCGAAAGTGCTGCTCAGATGGCTCAGCAGGACATCGTCGTTGTCGGCGTCGCCTTGCCATCCAATTGCTCGCCGGATGACCTTCATGACGTCGGCCCGCGGACCCGGGTCGAGCCGGCCCGCCGAATACACCGCAGCCAATACGTACTGTGGCGGAGCGTTGTGTTGTTGCTCGAAGTTGAGGTGCAGTTTGTTGTTCGGTAGCCGTTCGAGCTGGTGCACCGAGCGAGTCAGACCAATCCGATCCTTTTGCAACCGGTGACGTAGTCGTGGTTGGGGAATGCGCTGGCCTTGTTCGACCTGATAGCTCAGGATCTCGAGTTCTTCGAGAAGCTCCTGGTCGAGTTTGTGGCTGTACTTCGCCACGATCGCGCCGAGTAACAGGCCTCCGAATCCCGGTGAATCTTCGACAGGAAGGATGGCGCGACCAATTGCAACCCGGCGCGTCGGAGCGATCGGACGCGAGTGATACACCTCGAGTTCGGCCAACATCACAACCGACGAGGCTAGCAGCGTGCGGAAAAACACATGCCGCACACAACCGCTTCTCCTTCCGCACGCTTGCGGGTTGCACCGTCTCGAAACGTTGGGGTCAGACGAGTCGTCGCATGAAATCGTGCAGCTCGATCGTCATCTCTTCGATGTCGGCATCTTCTGAGCCCTCGGCCCCGGAAAGTGCGTCGCTGAGGTCGAGCGATTGATCGACCACCGATCCCCAGACATCGGCGCCCAACCCATAGGGCAGCGTCATCTGTTCCACGATCGATGCTGTTTCGACCAGCTCCAGCACACCCTTGGAGTCGTTCGGGTTCTTGCGCAAACGGCCCGCCGCCACGAACAGATCCGACATGATGTTCACCGGGTCCACGCCGGTAACACCCGGGCCGAACTCACGCTCGTCGGCATCGGCCTCGTCGAGGCCGCCGAAGATCTCATCGATTATGTCTTCGTCTTTCTCGTAGACGAAGAGATCACCGTTCTTGTCGAATGCATGGGAGAGGCCGTCTTCGCCGAGTCGACGCAGCAAACGTGCGTGCTGATCATCGCTGAGCTCTGCCAGTTCGTACACCATCGTGGGTTGTGAGAGGTCCAGCGTGGGCATAGCCACGACTTCGGCTTCGGCGACGGCCTCGTCGACCGCTTCTTCGTCGGCTTCTCGGATGATCAGCGTGGCTCCCTGCCAGGCATGATCGATACCGCTGCGAGTGAGCATGCCATCGAGGGTCGAACGGCCCTGGCCCGTCCACTCGTGAAACTCATAGGCCAGCTGATCGTCGTCGGCATCGCCCACAGCCAACACATCGATGGGTGCATCTTTGGTGGTCGGCACTCCACACTCGGTGCACTCGGCGACATCTTCGTCGTATTCGTTGCCGCACTGGAAGCACCAGACCAGGCCATCGTTGTCATTTGTCGTCGAAGTCACGACGCAATCATGACCAGAGAACACATCAAGGGCAACCCGTGATCATTCGAATGCGATTTTCCTCATGTTCGGTGCTGGGTCAATTAGGGTGCTCGTATCGTCGTTATGTGGAGCACTAATGAGTGACAGCCCGGACAGAAACCTCGCCCTCGAACTGGTGCGGGTTACCGAGAGCGGCGCGCTGGCCGCCAGCCGTTGGATGGGTCGGGGTGACAAAGAGGGCGCCGATGGCGCTGCGGTCGAAGCCATGCGACTCATGTTGAGCAGTGTCTCCATGGATGGCACGGTCATCATCGGCGAGGGCGAAAAGGACGAAGCGCCGATGTTGTACAACGGCGAGCGACTCGGCGACGGAACCGGCGCTGCGGTAGACGTCGCTGTAGACCCAATCGACGGCACCACCCTGACCGCATATGGCCGAGGTGATGCGCTGGCTGTACTGGCGGCTTCCGACGCCGGAACCATGTTCGATCCCGGCCCCATCGTGTACATGGAAAAGATTGCAGTCGGGCCTGAATGTAAGGGCGCAATCGACATAAACGCCAGCGTCACCGAGAACCTGCATCGCATCGCCGGCGCCAAACGCGACCTGATCCGTAACCTGACTGCCGTGGTGCTCGACCGGCCCCGCCACGATTCGCTGGTGGCAGAGATTCGCGAGGCGGGTGCTCGCATTCGATTGATTCCAGACGGCGACGTGGCCGGCGCAATTGCTGCGGCCTACGACGATGCCGCCGTCGACGTGTTGTTCGGCATCGGCGGCACACCCGAGGGTGTCATCACCGCAGCAGCGCTCAAATGCATGGGCGGAGAGATCCAGGGTCGGCTCTGGGCACGCGACGATGCCGAGCGCGCCACCGCCGAGGAGCTGGGCTATGACCTGGACCAGGTACTGCACACCGACGATCTGGTCTCGGGTGACAACTGCTTCTTTGCCGCCACCGGCATTACCGGCGGCGACTTGCTCAAAGGAGTGCGCTTCCACTCGAAAGGCGCCACCACCCACTCGCTTGTCATGCGGTCGAAGTCGGGCACGGTCCGCGAGATCAGTGCCTCGCATCGGCCTGACAAGCTCGACGAGTTCTCGGCGATCGACTACAGCTGATCGTCCATCATTGGAATTCCGGGCCGCCGGTCTGATCGGCACAGCTCGTATCCAGATCTGACAGTGGCTCGATCAGGAACTCGGCGCGGATGCTCACCGGACACTGCGTTGCCATGCCATGCCCGTGGTTCGCCATCTCGACATAGGTCGAGTTGGGTAGCGCGTCGGCTACCTGCCGTGACCAGGCTGGCGGCGTGATTGGATCGAATGCCCCCGCAAAGACCAGGGTGGGGATGGGGCTGCTGATCGGCTGATCTTCGTCGAAGGGTGCTGGTTCGACGACGAAGATGTCGCAGAACCGCCCGATGCCATCATTGCTGAGCGCATCGGCGACCGCGGTACCGAAGTCGGGTTCGAGGTCTTGGAGCAACTGATCATCGGTCGACTCGTCATAGAACGGGAACTCTTCTCGACACCATGTCGTGTAGTACAAACCCACCGACAGATCGAACTGCGTTGGATCTCGGCCAGTCACGAAAGCGGCGACCAACTCGTTGACTCCGCCGAACCCGGCCCGACCGATCTGCCGGGGTAGCGCCGGCAGGGATTGAGTGCTGTAGAGCTGGGTGAACACCAGGTCGATGAGCATCTCGCCGTCGACCCGAAACGGGAACTCGTTGCCATTGGCAGGGCGAATCGCGGTCACCACCACCGGGTTCTCGTCGAGCTCGACAACCAGTTCCGACAACGTGCTCAGAAAGTCGCCGTGATCTTCTGCACACTGGGTGTCATCGCAAGCCTCGTCGAGCGCAGTGATTGCTCGAATGGCGTTCGCGGGAATCGTGGCGAAGAAGTCGATTTCGAATGGCACCACCGAGTCCAGTACAGCTGCTCGGATTCCGTCGGGATGGTCCCGCATGAGAGTGAGGCCCAGCCTGGTCCCGTAGCTGATACCCCAGATCGACCACTGCTCGTATTGGAACAGTTGGCGAATCAGTTCGATGTCGGTGGCCGCCGAGCGGGTGTTGAACTGGTCGAAATCGATTCCCGCAGTCTGAAGTCGTCGCCCACAGGTTGCGTAAGCCCCGGTCAACGCGGCGTCGGCCAACCGGACGTCGGGATCGTCGCTGAACTGCGCTTCCCACAGCTCGTCGACTTCGGGGCAGTCGAGTCTTGGCGTCGAGTAGCCCGTGCCCCGTTGGTCCACGAACAACACATCGTGGGAGCCGCCTACGAAGAACTTTGCTTGGCCGACGCTTCCGACACCCGGCCCGCCTTGCAGGAAGACAACCGGGCCTACCCCGTTGGGATTTCCATTGTCGACCCGCGCAACCATGATCTCGACGTTGTCGCCGGGCTTCGGATCATCGAGATTCGTCGGGATGGTCGCAACCGAACAGCTCACCTGGGCAGCCGCCACGGCACTTGGGCATTGGACCGAGCGCAGGCTGGAAAGCGCCA
>Ga0209831_1000290_pt1 | contig 49136 bp, 47 predicted proteins | sample Maine_Asex4_meta_FD_187451 | JGI IMG/M metagenome (GOLD analysis project Ga0209831, IMG submission 187451) | Marine algal microbial communities from Maine, USA - Maine_Asex4_metaG (SPAdes) (version 2) | ecosystem: Host-associated > Algae > Red algae > Unclassified | place: Maine, USA | collected... | reverse complement strand
CTGTCGCTAGGCGGTTTTCGAACCAGGACTGAGCCATCAGGCCTGCGGCTGCTGCCATACCCATGAGCGAGAGAATGTGATAGCCGGCGCCACTGACCACGACGCCCGCGGTCAACGCGCCGATGCCACTCGCAGCATTCGTGGCCAGATCTGCGGCTCCTTGCACTGCGACCCGGTCAGACTCTTTCACCGACTCGGTGAGCAGTGCGCTACCGGCGACGACGCCGAAGCTCCAGCCCAGACCAAGCAGGAACAGACCCGGGAACAGCAGCGCTCGGGGCGCTTCGCCTGCCAGCGACGTGAAGATGGTGGCGCCGATCAATGTGAAGGCAGCCAGCACGACCGTCTGTACCCGACCGAACCGGTCGGAGACCCGTCCGGCGATTGGAGCGAAGGCGAACATGCCTGCGGTGTGGGCCGAAATCACCGCACCGATCCAACCCTTGGTCTGACCGTGATCCTCCATGTGCAACGGCGTCATCGCCATGACCATGACCATCACGGCCTGCGAAACCACCAGCGCCACAAATGCCAGCCGAGCCAGTGGATGCGCCCAGGCAATGGCGACCGCTTCGCGGAACGGAACCGTGCGCTTCTTGACCGTCGCCTTGGGGTCGACGCCGCCACTGACCACCAGTGGATCGGGGCGCATGAAGAACCAGATGACGATCGAGGACAGGCCGAATAACACGATCGCCAACAAGAAACCACCGGTGTTCGAATCGAGCCCGATGCCCTCGGCCACACCGCCCAGCGCACCGATCAGGTTTGGCGCCAGCACGGCGCCGAACGTGGCGAAGAACACGATCGAGCCGATGTCGCGGCTGCGGGTGGAAACCGACGCCAGGTCGGCTGCGGCATAGCGAGACATGTTCGAGGTGCCGCTACCAACGCCGACCATGATCATGCCCGGCAGAAACAACGACAGCCGGCCCACCTGAATGGCCACCACGCACAGTGCGGCCCCGAACACCGCAACACCGAGTCCCAGGGCAATGCCTGGCGTTCGACCCCTGCGCTGCATGAACGTGGCCAGCCACCCCGCAGCCAGAGCCGATCCCAGTGTGCTGGCGGCAGTCGACAGTCCCGCCCACGTCTCGGAGCCGAGCAGATCCTTTATCGCCAGGACCGCCACAGGGAACGAGGCGGAGACGGCGCCACGGCTGAACGTCGAGCTCAGCCGCAAAACACTCAGTGCGCGCTTGTGTGCAGCGAGCGTGTCGACACCATCGATTTCTATTGCCTCGGTTTGGTATCCGAACAAGCGCGTCATCGGTCGGTCGAACGCAGGAAGTCGATGAGGATCTCGTTCACCTGATCAGGTGCTTCTTGTTGCACCCAATGGCCGGCGCCCTCGATCATGTGAATGCCGCGCAGGTCGGTGCACCACTCGTTCATGGCCTGAACGCTAGAGCCCAGCGCCCCGTCGGCGGTTGTCGCCACGAAGTCTTTCTGACCCGCAATGAACGTGACGGGCATGGTGAGCTTGGCGCCGGTCCATGGCCGCGTCGTGACCCAGTTCTGGTGCAGGTTGCGGTAGTAGTTGATGGGGTTGGCGAAGCCCGAACGGGCGAAGGCCCGGTAGTAATTCTCGAACTCGCCGTCGCTGAGGTACGGCGGTAACCCGGCCGGCAACGGATCGGTGGGTGACCAGTCGTCGGGCAACGCCCCTGCGAGCGTCCAGTGCATTCGGCGAAGCGTTTCGATCGGGTCAGCCTCGAACACGTTTTCGATGCCTTCTTCCTGAAAGGCCAGCATGTAGGCGAACGGGCCTTCGGGGTCGGTGGCCCGAATGTGGTCGATGATGCTGCGCTCACCTCGTGGCGTATACGGCACACTCAGCAGCGCAATGCCGCGCACCCGATCGGGGCGGAACAGGCCAACCCAAGGCGCAATGAACGCGCCCCAGTCGTGGCCAACGATCACGGCGTCGTCGATGCCGTCGTGGTCGAGCAATGCAATCACGTCGCCGACCAACTCGGTCATGGCATAGGCCTCGACGCCCTGCGGCTGGTCACTCCATCCGTAGCCCCGCTGGTCTGGGGCAATGACCTGATATCCGGCGTCGGCCAGGACTGGGATCTGGTGGCGCCACGAATAGGCGATTTCGGGGAACCCATGCAGCAGCACGACTGCAGGGCCATCGCCATTTCTGCTGACGGTGAGTGTCAGTTCGGCAAGATCTGTTGGAGTGACGCGGGTGGCGGCCACCCGTCAAATTTTCCGAACTCTTTGGAATACCGAAACCGAACGAGTCGTTCTGAACCTTTGCACAACCCTGACTATCACACGAGGAGAACCACCCAATGATGTTTCGTAGCAATGATCTCATCAACGATTTCGAACGCCTCACGAAGGGACTGAACTTTGGTCCGGACTTCGACAAGACCGTCGAAGATCTCTCAACCAAATTCGCCGGGTCATTCGCCGGGTCGTCGAACATCGATGTTGTTCGCTCGACGGAACGATTCGAGCTGTTCATCGACCTACCTGGCGTCGATCCCGCGTCAGTCGATCTCACGGTCGATGGACGCACACTCGTCGTTTCGGCAACTCGCGAGTTCAGCGTGGGCGAGGACCAAGAGCATGTGCTTGCGGGTCGTCGCCATGGCGCCTTCAACCGGTCGTTCACCTTGGCCGATGATCTCGACACCGAGGGCCTCTCCGCCCGATCCGAGCACGGCGTGCTCATCGTGAGCATCCCGGTGGTCGCCGCCGCCAAGCCCCGCAAGATCCAAATCACCCAGTAAGTAGTTGGCCGTCCCCCCACAGCCGTCAGCTGTCTGGGTGGGCGGGCAGCTCCGCCCAGTCAACCCAAAAGCACGACCCAATCGGTGCTACTCACCGGTTGGGTCGCTTGCTGTTTGCTGCGCTCTCTCAGAGATTGACCACTGGGCTGGTGATGGTCCGGTTGATGCCGGGGACTTTTTGCACGCTGCCGAGCACCATGTGGCCGAGTTCATCCATGGTGTCTGCCGATGCCTTCACGATCACGTCGTAGGGACCCGTGACCACATCGACCTCGTCGACACCAGGGATTGCGCTGATGGCGCGGGCGACCGCAGCCGTCTTGTCCATATCGGTGAGCACGAATACATAGGCACTGACGGTCATGACATCTCCCCTAGTTCGACGTTGACTTCGACCTTAGCGGCTAGCCAGGGCTCGGTTCCCAGCTTGGGTTCAACCGATCAACGCAACACCAGGATCGGTGAGATGATCAGTCAGCGAGCGGCATGATGTCGGATCCACTCGGCCAGAAGGCCGTTACTGCACCCGATATTGCGAACTAGCTCAATTGGGCCGAACTGTGGCGCAGACGCGCTGTCTGAGACATTGATTCTGTGGCTGCGATGTGCAGCACTTCGACCTGTCCGCAGCGAGCCGCTGCTATCGCTGAGCATGCGCTAGCGAGAGGTCGCTGCGGTATTGTCGATCCCGCCGCTGCCCTTACGGACCCCTCCGCCGCCGCAGCTCTGGTGCCGCATTCAGAATGAGTCAGAACGTAGGACCAACCCAGGCGACATTATGCAACCAATCGTTAGCGCTACTCACGTCTCCACAGTTCATTCCTTCAGCAAAGATTCGGTCGCCGAGATCGAGCTTGTAGCCGGCATCGGGGTCCGAGGCGATGCTCACCAAGGAGCGCTCGTTCAGCATCGTTCGCGAGTCAAAGCAAATCCAGCCCAACCCAATCTTCGACAGGTACACCTCATCCACGAGGAACTCTTCGGCTACATGGCGGACCAGGGCTTCAGTGTTGGTCCGGGCGACCTTGGAGAGAACATCACGACACGCGACATCGACCTTCTTGGTCTGCCGATCGGGGCCGTTCTCAGCATTGGCCAGGACGCACTGCTAGTCGCAACGGGCCTGCGAAATCCCTGCCTCCAAATCGACGACTTTCAAGCCGGTTTACTCAAAACGGTCCTGTATCGAAATGATGAAGGATCGCTGGTCAAGCTCGCTGGAATCATGACAGTCGTCGTTATGGGAGGAATCGTACGACCTGGCGACGAGATCAGGGTCTCGATGCCGCCAGCGCCACTGAGACCACTCCAAGGCGTCTGAGAACCGGGAGTAATGGCCTACCGATGCCGGGATTATCTCGCGTCACGGTTGGGTAGATATGTCGGCGCTAGCTGGGCGCTGCGACGGGGATTCTGGGCGTCGTTATCGGGCGGTTCGGTGGCATCTTCATCGCTACCCCAACCCCACTTTGCCGGGTCGAGCTCGCGTACCAACTCCCATGTGAGTCACCTCGTCGCTGCAACGGCGTCGCAACAGGTCAATGCCGAGCGCGTACGCTTGGGGAACCTCTATCGGGCGGCCCGTAGCCAGGCTATCCTTACATTTATCTACAGGTAAGGAACAAGATGGAAGCTGCGGCGAAAGTGACTTCGAAGGGTCAGGTGACGGTGCCAAAGGCGGTGCGTGATGCGCTCGGGCTTTGCGAGGGCGATGAAGTCGTGTTTCGGGTTGAAGGCAACCGGGCGGTCCTCGCAAGAACGGTCGACTTCCTTGAGTTGGCTGGGTCGGTGTCGGTGCCGGCGGCGAAACGCAATGTCGCATGGGATGAGATAGTGCGGCGCACGAGGTCAGAGCGAGCTGTTCGCCGGCGGTGAGTGCATTTGTTGACACCAACATTTTGGTCAGACATCTGACAGGTGACCCGGCCGACATGGCGCAGCGGGCGACGTTGTACCTCGGTTCTACTTCCGAGCTGTTTCTCGCTGACTTGATCGTTGCCGAGACGGTGTACGTGCTGGAGTCGTTCTATGAAACACCACGAGACCAAATCGCCAACGCGATGCGGTCACTGATCGCGTTTGACTCGATCGTGTGTGTTGATCCTGCGTTGCTATTGCGATCAGTCGAGGTATATGAGGTCGACCGGATCGACTTCGCCGAGGCCTACCTCGTTGCCTGTGCCGAGTCGACCGGGATTGGCGTCGTTGTGTCCTTTGACCGTTCGATTGATCGAGTCGCGACCATCGAACGAATCGAACCGCCAACTACCTGAGTCGGCCCTCCTAGCGGTGCAATGCGGTTAGCGACGGCCCGCCTAACGACGCCGGTCAGGTCGATGGTACGGCGCGGCTGGCTATGCGCTGGAGCGGGGCGTCGGGAGGCAGGGTCCCGAACTCACTGCCCCAGTCGTGGTCGAGTCGGGAGCGGAGATAGGTGTCGGCGACATCCTCGTCGCCGTGTTGGACCAACAGGCTTGCAGTCCAGGTGACGGCCAGTTGCTCGACGAGACGCCGAGCCTCGGCCTCGCCTCCGACAGTTTCCCTGAGGGCGTGGCGTGCTGCACTGATGGAGCGGTCTACTCGCGGATCGCAGCCTGCTCCACGTTCGAGCTCAGCGACGAAGGCGTCGGGCGCCTCCGGACTGCGGGCGAGAGCCCGGAGTACGTCGAGGGCGATCACATTCCCCGAGCCTTCCCAGATCGAGTTGAGCGGCGCCTCGCGGTAGAGCCGGGGCAGGATCGACTCTTCGACGTAGCCGTTGCCGCCCACGCACTCGAGCGCCTCACGCACGACAGGCGTGGAGCGCTTCGTGAGCCAGTACTTGGCTACTGCGGCGCCGATGCGGGCCAAGGCGGCTTCACCAGCATCGGCGGGTGCTCGTTCGAAGGCTCCCGACAGACGCCCGACGAGCAGGGTGGCGGCCTCGGTTTCGATCTCGAGGTCGGCAAGGACGTTCTGCATCAAAGGTTTGTCGATAAGGGTTGCACCGAACGCGGAGCGGTGCGCGACATGCCAGCCAGCTTGGGTAACCGCCTGCCGCATGAGGGCCGTGGCCCAGTTGGTGCAGTCGAGACGTGTCCCCGACACCATGTCAATGATGGTCCGCACCCCTCGGCCTTCTTCGCCAACCAGCCACGCCGCGGCATCGACCATCTCCACCTCGCTCGACGCATTCGACCGGTTCCCGAGCTTGTCCTTGAGCCGCATCAGATGGAGCTGGTTTCGGGAGCCATCAGGCAGCACGCGCGGCACCAGGAAACAGGACAAGCCACCAGGGGCGTTGGCAAGAGCAAGGAACGCATCACACATAGGCGCCGAGACGAACCACTTGGAGCCCGTCATCCGGTATTCGCCTCCAGGACCCCCGCCATCAACAGGAACAGCGGCCGAAGTGTTGGCCCGCACGTCGGAGCCGCCCTGACGTTCAGTCATCGACATGCCCAACAGCACCCCGGCCTTGTCCTGGGCGACGGCCAACGTCGGGTCATACGTGCGGGACCCAACCATGGGCCTCCATACCTCCGCTAGATCGGGCTGATGCTCAAGCGCGTAGAGCGCCGCACCTGTCATCGAGATTGGACACCCGTGGCCGACCTCCACCTGGGCCATCAGGAACATGGCCGCATTGCGGGCCACATAACCACCGTCGCCCGGCTGGCCCTCGTAGTGCCGGCAGTGCAGACCCTCCGATACAGACAGCTCCATCAGCGAGTGGTACGCGGGGTGGTAGTGGACCTCGTCGATCCGTTCACCGAACCGATCGTGGGTCACCAACTCCGGCTCGAAGCGGTTAGCTAGCGCTCCCCACTCGAACACCTCAGCCGAGCCAACCCGCTCGCCCAACGCCACCAGCCAATCGAGGCCGACACCCCCGCCCTCGCGCGCTGTCACCTCGGCCAAGACCGGATCAGTCGTGAATAGGTTGTACGGCTCCAGCGGGGGTGGCTGGTTGACGGAAAGCTGGTCTGACATCACGTGATCCTATTCTCGATGAAAGATCGGGTGAGGCAAGTCACGCGGTGACTGAGATCGTTTGTTTGCTATTCGTAGGATCGCCGAGCTGGTCGACGAGACACACAGCCACGTCGGCTCGACTGATCTTGGTGGTCTTGACTGTGTTGCTCGCGGAGTAGGTGCCGGTGGCAGGGTCGTCTTTCAGGACTGCGGCGCGCACGATTGTCCAGTCGAGCGGGCTCTGTTTGACCGTTGCTTCTTGGGCTTGGTGGTCGGCGAATACATTTCGGAGCAGTGTGCGAAATAGGAGGCGCGATGACCATGGAATCTGCTTCCAGCTGTCACCAACCCCGGCAGCAGACATCACGACGACCCGATCGGCGCCGTGTATCACCATCGCATCAACAACGGTCTTCGTGCCGGCGCCGCGTTCACGCCCTGAGCCCGATCAAGGATCGATCTTGGCACGACACAATCCCCACGCAACAACTAGAAGGACTTCCCACGTGGCGAACCCAGCCTCGCACCCGAGCGATAATCGCGACCCAAGACGGTCCGCCGTGCGCCACGGAACCGGCGATATGAGCGATCCGAATGCCCGATATCGGCTGCTCTGAATCAGAGGGCGTCGTCAGTCGATCGTTGCCGGCGCAACGGCAAGGCCGACAGCGAGAATCGCGGCGTGGAGTCGCCGGTCCCAGACTGCGACGGTGAGGTCTGTTGCGCCGAGGGCGACTGCACTCGCCAGGTGTACGGCGTCGGCGCCACGGAGGCCGTGAAGCGCTGCCAGTTGTCCAGCGCTCTGTTCTACTTGGGCGGACAATTCCACGGGGCGGATCGATGCCCAGAATGTCTCCCACTCGGCGACGGCATTCTGCTCCTCCAGCTGCGTGAGGTCATGGTTGCGTCCTGCTGCGGCGAGGGCGGCGCATACCTCCGGATAGGCCAGACGGCTCGACAATGCAGCGTCGCACCCGTTCCACAAAGCTGCAGCAATGTCAGACCCAGCCTCATCCAGGACAAGTTTGACCAGAGCGCTCGCATCGAAATAGACGAGCGGCATGCTCAGCGACGCTGCTCACTGATAATGTCAGCGACGGGTCGTTTCGGTGTCGGTCGTTTCCGATCACCGGCGACTGGTCGCGTTGGTGTGGCTGGTCGGCCGATCGCTCCTTGCTGAGTGAGGCGGTCGATCACCGATGTGGAGTCGAGGGCGACGATTCGGGCAACGGGAATTCCTCGTTCGGTGATGACAACGTCTTTGCCATCACGCGCTGCATCGATCCATTGACTGAGATGCGCTCTGAGGTCAGTAACTGCGACGTCCATAGCTCAAATGTACATCACGAAGGTGGTGTAAACGTACAGTTCGGTGCAACAGTTTCCCGGCAGCCGCTGGCCCGCCTGCGCCGCGTCACCGGCGTTACGACCTATGCAATCGCACGATATTGCCCGTCCTGTAATAGGCGGCAGTGTCTCTGCCGAGGTGGACCGGGACTCGTCGGTCAGCGTCATCGAATACGGCGACGAGTTCGAGGCGCGCCCCGCGCCTTGGTTGGCGACTGCCATTCGAGGGTCGCTCGGGGTCGAGCGTTGAGCGATGAGCGTTGAGCGATGTTTGTACTCGGTAGACCTCGACCGGTTCGAGGGTGTAGAAGTTGGTCGACCTCGGCCACCATTGGCGAAGGAGCCCGTTGGTGTTCTCGTTGGTTCCGCTCTGCCACGGACTCGAACGGTCACAGACGAAATGTCAAGACCGGTTGCCGCAGCGAGGTCCTCGTGCGCTGCGATCTCCTTGCCTTGATCCCACGAGCGAAAGCGGCGGAGGGACGGAGCCGCAACAAACGACCAGAAACCATGTCCGACCAACGTCGGCCCGAGCGGAGCGGAGCAACACCGCCAAGAGCGCAGGAGGCGACCAAACCGATGAGAAACCATGTCCGACGAACGTCGGCCCGAGCGGAGCGGAGCAACACCGCGCTCAGACGACTGGGGTGGCATCGAGGAACATGGCCCGTATTGCCAGGCCCATGATGAACAGGCTGCCGCCGCCGTAGAGCAGGTAGCGGATGTGGTCGAGTTGGGTTCGATAGCCGTAGAGGATGGCCACGGCGATTAGCGTGAGGAATCCGTAGAAGGTGTGAAACTCTGGCGGCTCGCCTTCGAGTTGTTGCAAGCGGGCGACGCCCAACGCCACCTCGACGAACAACAACACCTGGGCCACGGCGATGAACGGCCACAACGCCCGATGACGAACCTTCTCGAAAAAGTGCGCCGCCAGCGCCCAGACGCCGGCGATACCGTTCGTGATCACCACGACCCAAGCCATGATCAAATGGGCGTTCGACAGCACGGCTGCTCAGTCGAAGAGTGAGGTGGCGAAACCACCCTGCCGATTGCGGCTCTTCTCGTAACGCGCCGCGTCGACCATCCATTCGGTGCCGAACGCCAGGGCAAACATGTTGTCTGGCATCGCCAGGAAAAAGCTGTCGTCGTTGATTTGGCTGGCGTGCGCCATCAGCGCGGCTCGTTTGCGATCGAGTGCGGCCGACACATCGATGGCGTGGGTGAGTTCGGCTTCGGGCATGCCGAACTCGCTGCGATCGACTCGTTCGTCTTCGTTGAGTTCGTCTTCACCGAACGCACCGTTTTCGGCGGCTCGTTCGATCATGGTGCGGTTGGCCGTGGCCCACAGCACCCGATCCACGCCGGCGAGTTCGGCTGCTCTGGCACCGACCAGGTGGACCTTGACATGGTCGGGATGGCCGTAGACGCCATGGGGGTCATATCCGATCAACATGTCGGCATTATCGCGCTGCAAGATGACGGCCAACCGCTGAGCGGCCTCGTCGAGATCGGCCTGCCAGAAGCACGTGGCATCGTCGTTCGAGGACTCACCAATCATGCCCGAATCGCGATAGCCCAGGAATTCGACGGCATCGACGCCCAGGATCTCGGCGGATCGACGAAGTTCTGCTTCGCGACGGTCGCCGAGTAGTTCGCCTTCGTCGAGCACACCTTCGACGGGCTCGCCCATCTCGCCCCGGGTGGCGACGACCAGCGTGACGTGATGCCCTTGGTCCGACGACAGCGCCATGGTGCCGCCCGTCGAGATGGCTTCGTCGTCGGGATGAGCGTGAAAGAAAACTAGGTTCGCCATGAGCGACGGACCTTATCTCGCTCTGACACCACTAGCGGGTCCTCAGGCGATCGCCCCGGAACCGCGCAGCGCACCGATTTCATCGGTGGAGAACCCGAAAGCGGTCAGGGTCTCGTCGGTGTTCTGGCCCGCGTGCGGGGGTGCCGCCGGAGTCGATGAAGGCGTGCCGCTGAACCGCGGCGCGGGTGCCGGTTGGGTGATGCCTTCGATGTCGATGAAGGTCGAACGAGACACATTGTGAGGATGCTCGGGTGCTTCGCTCCACTTGAGCACCGGAGCGAAACAAAGATCGGTGTGCTCCATGATCTCGCACCATTGGTCGCGGGTCTTGGTCTTGAAGATCCCGGCGACCTTGGCCTTGAGCGCCGGCCATTGTGCACGATCGTGCTGATGAGGAAGTTCTGCGGGGTCCAGAGCGAGCTTCTCGAGCAGAATCGAATAGAACTGCGGTTCGATCGAGCCGATCGACACGTACTCGCCGTCGGAGCACTCGTAGACGTCGTAGAAGTGTGCGCCGGTGTCGAGCATGTTCGAGCCGCGTTCTTCTTGCCACATGCCCGACGCGGTCATCGAAGAGAACATGGCTGCCAGCACTGCGGCGCCGTCGACCATGGCGGCATCGACCACCTGGCCTGCGCCGGTTGTTTTGGCACTGACCAGTGCGGCGGCCACACCGAAGGCCAGCAACATGCCACCGCCGCCGAAATCGCCGACCAGGTTGAGCGGCGGCACGGGTCCCTCGCCCTTGCGGCCGATCATCGAGAGCACGCCGGACAGCGCGATGTAGTTGATGTCGTGTCCGGCAGCCAATGCATAGGGTCCGTCCTGGCCCCACCCGGTCATGCGGCCGTAAACGAGTGCGGGGTTGCGTTCGAGACAGACGTCGGGCCCCAGCCCCATGCGCTCGGTCACACCCGGTCGAAAACCTTCGATGAGCACATCGGCCCCCTCGATCAGTCTCAGGACGGTTTCGACACCCTCGGGATTCTTCAGGTCCACGCCAATGGATTGTTTACCTCTACTGGCGACGTCTGGTGGGCTGCCCGCTGGCATTTCAGCCGGGACGGCCGAAGCGCGCTCGACGCGGATGACCTCGGCGCCCATGTCGGCCAGCATCATGCCGCAGAAGGGACCGGGTCCGATTCCGGCGAGTTCGATTACTTTGACGCCTGCTAGCGGTCCCATGCTCTGCTCCTGATTTGGCTGCTGGCAAAGCGTAGTTCGTTGTCGTTCGTAGCGACCAAGCTCGCCCCGCTGCATCCTGGCGAGAAGCCGGGCGGCTTCGTTTGCTTGCTCGTCCTACATGCGGTTGAGCAACTCTGCCTTCTTCACCTGAAACTCGTTTTCGGTGATAACGCCGCGGAGTCGGAGCTGGTCGAGTTGTTCGATCTGCTCGGGGATCGAGAGCGCTCGGTCGGCTGCGGGGCTGGCGGCCGCGGCGGCGTGGGCCTGGGCCATGGCCGAGAAGTCCTGGGTCTTGTTGATCTCGATTGCCCGGTAGATCTCTTGCTGGATCAGCTGGGGCTTGCGCACATTGTCGAAGTTCTGCTGTCCACCTTCGCCTGCGGACTCAACGGTCAGGTCACCGCTGCCGACGGCTCGCTCGAACAGGGTCGTGTTGAAGAACACGGTGTTGATGCGTTCGAGGGGAATCTCGATGCCGGCTTTGGAAAACACGCCACTGCGAAAGATCAGCCGATCGGTGGTGACCACGAAGTTCACGCCGGTCCAGTTCACATATCGCCACACGAGATTCAGGAGGGCGACGACCACTCCGACCCCCAGAATGTAGAGCACGATGCTGGGGGCGTTCAGCGCCGCAGCAATCGCAGTGACGATCACCGCAAGCACTACGAGCGCAACCTGGGGCGTGATGAACCACCAGTGGGGCCGCACGTCGAGCAGCACTTCTTCGTTGTTGTTCAAAAGCTTCGGATCAAACCCCACGGCCAAAGCTTACGCAATCCTGTGTTTCTCCGCTCCGCTCAGGCCCGACGTTTGTCGTACACGGTTCCCCGTCGTTTGGTGCGCTCGGTCCCTCCGCGCTTTTCGCTCGGGGCGACGGTCGTCGGCGATGGCAGCGAAGCGGTTCGGGATCGTTGGCCCGGAGGCTCGAAAATGGCAGTTCGGCGCCCCGGCGCCGAATGGCGTGCTACCCCCAGCCGAGGTCGTGGAGTCGGTCATCGTCGATGCCGAAGTGATGGGCGACTTCGTGCACGACGGTGGTGATCACTTCGTGGACGATGTCTTCTTCGGTGTCACAGATCTCGCAGATCGCCAGCCGGTAGATGAAGATGCGATCCGGTAGTTCGCCGATGCCGTAGGTCTCGCGTTCGGTCAGCGGGATTCCGTCGTAGAGCCCGAGGATGCCGGGATACTCCCCATGATCCTCGATGAGGAAAACGACATTGTCGATGAGGGCAAACAGATCTTCGGGGATCAGATCGATCGATTGACTGACAAGCGTTTCGAACCGCTTCTCGGATATCTCCAACACAGCGCTCCGAGCTTGTCACACCCACTCGGTAGTGTCGTTGTCATCATGTCCGATTCATCCCTGAACACCGACGCACTGCTCGAGGGCCTCGACCCCACGCAGCACCAGGCGGTGTCATCGACGGACAACCCGCTGGCGATCTTGGCAGGCGCCGGCAGCGGCAAGACGCGGGTACTGACCCGGCGAATAGCGCATCGGGTGGCAACGGGTGCAATCGACCCGCAGCGCACCATGTCGGTCACGTTCACCCGCAAAGCCGCCAGCGAGCTTCGCACCCGACTGCGCCAGCTCGGTTTGCGCGACAACATCGCCACCGGCACGTTTCACTCGCTGGCCTACGCCCAGCTACATGAACGGTGGGCCGAGCGAGGCGTCCGTCCGCCCGACATGCTCGATCGTAAGTTCGCGGTGATCGCCAAGCTGCTTGGCCGTCGAGCGAACACGTCCATGATTCTCGACACCTTGCACGAGCTCGAGTGGATCACCGCCCGCAACATCTCGCTGGAGCGATACCCCCACGAGATCGATCGGCTCGATCGCAAACCGCCGCTCCCGGCGGCCGACATCGTGCAGACCGCCAAGCGTTACGCCGAGGAAAAGCGCAACCAACGGGTGATCGACTTCGACGATTTGCTGTCGCTCGCCACCCGCGACATCGAGTCCGACCCCGACTATGCATCGATCATTCGGTGGCGGCACCGACATGTCTTCGTCGACGAGTTCCAAGACGTCAACCCGCTGCAGTTTCGGCTACTCAGAGCATGGATCGGCGACGAGCCCGACCTGTGTGTGGTTGGTGACCCCAACCAGGCGATCTATGCCTGGAACGGTGCCGACTCGTGGTACCTGCGCAAGTTCACTCAGCATTTCCCCACCGCGGGGGTCATCAAGCTCGGCCACAACTACCGGTCTACGCCCGAGATCATTGCCGCTGGGCACTCGGTACTCCCCAAGCCCGACCGAGCAGCAGATCTCCCCCAGACCGACCGGCCGTCAGGCCCCGAGCCCAGCATCATTGCGTGTCCCGACGATGCATCTGAAGCAATTGCGGTCGCCCGCGCGGTTCGAGATCATGCCGGCCCGGGTATCTCCTGGTCCGAACAAGCCGTGCTCGTGCGGACCAACGCCCAGGTGGCGATCATTGCTTCGGCTTTCGAGCGCGCCCAGATCCCCCATCGGGTGCGAGGTCGCTCGAACCTGATCGACCAGCCAGAGATCAAAGCACTGCTCCGTTTGCTGCGAGACTCCACAGGCGAGTTGAGCAGTGTGGTTCCCGATATCCGGGCGGCCGTGGCCGAAACCGCAGTCGAAGAAGACGGCGGCGAGACCGCGGCCGAAGCCGACCGCCAGCGCAACCGAGAGGCGCTGTTGCAACTGGCGGTCGACCATGCTGCATCGTTTCCAACAGCAACCGGATGGGACTTTGCGAACTGGCTCAGGGCCTCGGCGGCCAAAGAGGGTCTCGACCTGGGAGCGAATGCCGTCGATGTGCTCACCTTCCATGCCGCCAAGGGTCTCGAGTGGCGCATCGTGCATCTCGCGGGTATCGAGTCTGGTTACGTTCCCATTGCCCAAGCCAATGGTCCCGCTGCGCTCAGCGAAGAGCGTCGGTTGCTACACGTCGGCATAACTCGCGCCAAAGACAAGGTATTGATCACGTGGGCGACCAAGCGCACCTTCGGCGAACGCACCGCCAGGCGGTCGCGCTCGCCCTACCTCGATCATGTCGATGGCACCGACCTGGCGCCGGTACTCGAGTTGGCATCCGACACCGAGACCGTCAACGAACGCGGGAAACGCCACCTCAGCAGCATTCGCAGCAGCTACGAAGATTCCGAGCCCGACTCCCCGTTGTACATCGAGCTCAAGCAGTGGCGATCCGAGACCGCCAAAGAGCAGGGCGTGCCGGCATACATCGTGTTCAACAACCGCACCTTGGCCGCCATTGCCGCCCAACACCCGACCACCCACGACGAACTCCTTGAGGTGTCCGGGATCGGTCCGGCCAAGGTCGAGCGCTACGGCGACGAACTGCTCGACTTGATCACCACTCGCTGACATGGCGACCGGCCTCGGTCGGTGTCGATTAGCCTGCGCCCACGATGTTCGACGACGTGCTTTGGCCCCTGGCCTCCAACAGTGGGCTTCCGCTCTCCATCGCGATCATCGCCTTGCTGGGCGTTGGCGGCCAATGGCTGGCCAATCGGCTCCGCATCCCCGGCGTCCTACTTCTGCTGACGGCCGGCATCCTGGTCGGCCCCGTGTTCGACATCATCTCGCCCGAAGAAGAGTTCGGCGCCGATGTGCTCTTTCCCGAGGTCTCGTTGGCAGTCGGGTTGCTGTTGTACGAAGGCGGCCTTGGACTCAAGCTCGATCGGCTCACCGCCGGCCGGTCGGTCGTACTTCGTCTGGTCACCATCGGCGCGCTCGTGACGTGGCTGATCGGCTGGGGCGCTACTGCGATGTTGTTCGACGTATCGACCGGACACGCAGCCCTGATCGGCGCCGTTCTCGTCGTTTCGGGACCAACGGTGGTCATTCCGCTGCTACATCTCGCTCGACCCCGGGAACCCACCGGCAGCATTCTTCGGTGGGAAGGCATCATGATCGACCCGGTCGGAGCGACCCTGGCCATCGTCGTGCTCGACGCCACGATCGACAACAACAGCCCGGGCGCCGCCGCATTGCAGGTCGCAATCACATTGGGTGCAGGGGCGCTCGCAGGAGCCGCCGTTGCCGGCTTTGCCATGGCGGCATTGCACTTTCACTGGATTCCCGATCAGTTCATCAACCCCGCGATGCTCGCCGGAGCAGTCATCGCGTATGCGGCCGCCGATCAGATTCGCCCCGAAGCCGGCCTGATGGCCACGACCATGATGGGGCTGGTTCTCGCCAACCAGCGACTGGTGCCGAACCATCAGTTCACGGCCTTCAGCGAAGATGTCGGCTATCTGATCCTGGGGACATTGTTCATCTTGTTGGGCGCACTGGTGGACCTCGACGAACTGCTCGGCGTGTTCCCCGAAGCCTTGATCCTGATTGCCATCCTGGTCTTCATTGCTCGTCCCATAGCCGTGCTGCTGTCGACGGTTGGCGGCGGGCTCCAACGCAACGACATTCTGTTTCTCATGTGGATGGCGCCCCGCGGAATCGTGGCCGCCGCGGTCGCCACCGTCTTCTCGCGCCAACTCGCCGACGAAGGTGACCCTCTGCCAGAACTCGTGCCCATCGTCTTCGCCGCCGTCATCGTGACCGTTGCGCTCTATGGCCTGACGTCGACATTTGTCGCCCGCAAGACTCGGGTGGCCAAGACCCGACCCAACGGCGTCGCGCTCGTGTCCAACAGCCATTTCGCAGTCGACCTAGCCGACATCCTGGCCGCAAACGAGATCCCGGTTCTCGTGGTCTCGACATCGAACACCATCCAGAAGGCAGCGTTTTCTCGCGGTCTACTTGCCTATGACCGACCCATTGACAGCCACGATCTCGACCTCACGCTCGATGGCGTGGGAATCGAGCGGGCCATTCTGCTCACCGACGACGAGAACTTCGCCAGCCACTGTGCCCATCACCTGACCGAACACCTGGGTCGGGCCAACCTGTTCCAGGTCCGACCCGACGAAGACGACGACGATTTCGAATTACGCGGACGATCCGCGTTCGGCGACCTGACCTACTCGCTGCTGGCTACCGGGGCGCGATCTGGTGGGTTCCGTGTCACCACCGGCGCCGAACTCGAGGGCGACGCCAAAGCGCTCTTCGTGCTGAACGACGACCGCACCGTCTCGCTGGTGACCGGTGCGCCGGACCCGGGCGAATCCGTGATCGTGGTGACGCCCAAAGTCCGAAGCGAGTCCTAGGTAGTCCGGGCGCAGCAAGCGCAGTCAGATCTCGAAATCTGCGTACAGCGGAATGTGATCACTGGGCTTGTGACCTTCCCAGGCTTTTCGGCCGTTGCGATCGACAAGGGCGCCCTGAACGGTGGACAACAGCGACTCGGTGGCCAAGATCAGGTCGATCCGAATTCCCTGTCGCTTGTGGAATCGCCCGGCGGTGTAGTCGTAGTAGCTGAACAGCCCAGGGTTGTCGGGGTAGACGTGGCGGAAGGTGTCGGTCAGACCCCACTCCTTGATCGTGTCGAGCGCATCTCGCTCGGGCTTGGTCACGTGCGTCTTGCCAGCGAAAGCCTTGATGTCCCAGACATCTGCATCTTCGGGCGCAATGTTGAAATCGCCCAGAATGGCGAGCGGCTGGTTCCGGTCGTAGTTCTGGTCGAGGTCGGCGCGTAGGCGGGCCAGCCATTCGAGCTTGTAGTGATAGTGCTCGTGATCGACCTCGCGCCCGTTGGGCACGTAGACAGAACAAACCCGCACGCCACCGCACGTCGCCCAGATGATTCGCGCATCGACATCGGCGTCGCCGCCGTCGGCAAAGTCCAAGACGACACCGTCGAGCCCGACCTTGCTCAGGATGGCCACACCGTTCCATTGCCCCTGCCCATGATGGGCTGACTCGTACCCCATCGCCTCGAATTCGGAGGTGGGGAACGCATCGTTGGCCAATTTGGTCTCTTGGATGCACACCACATCGGGCTGCATGCGCTCGAGCCACTCTTCGACCCGGGGCATCCGGGCGTTGAGCGAGTTCACATTCCAACTGGCGATTCGCATGGTGCCAGAGACTAGTCCCGAGTTGTTGGGACCCCGCGTTAGCGGTCCATCTTGTCCGCCAGTTAATTCTGTGTTACCCGGCCACAGCGCATTTCAGATCGTACAATGGTGGAATGACCGATTCTGCCGCGCCCGGCGATTCTGCACGCGACCCGGGGCCCAACGCCTGGCTGCTCGAAGAAATGCGTTCGCAGTACGAGAACGAACCCGAACGCCTGGACGACGACTCGTTGAGCTTCTTCGCCACTGCGCCGACCACCAACGGCGCCGCCGCGCCCGCGCCCGCTACCAACGGCACCACCCCGGCTCTCCCCGCCAGCACCACGCCCGCCAGCACCACGCCCGCAAGCACCACGCCGACCAGCACCACGACCCCGGCAACGTCCAACGGCGCCACCCCCGCCGCGCCTGCGGCGCCACCTGCCCCCGCCTCGCCTGCTGCTACGTCGCCCGCCCCCGCCGCGTCACCTGCGCCTGCAGCTCAACCAGAGCCATCCGCTGCGAACTCGCCCCAGGTCACCGCCGAGCCAGCCGAAGAAGATCCGACCGAGCCGCTTCGTGGGGCCGCAGCTCGCATCGTCGAGAACATGGAAGCCAGCCTCGGAGTACCCACGGCGACCAGCTTCCGCGACATTCCCGCCAAAATGCTCGAGGCCAATCGCCGGGTCATCAACGGCTACATGAAGCGCAGCCGCATGGGCAAGGTCAGCTTCACTCACCTGATTGCGTGGGCCACCATTCGCGCCATTGCCGACCATGTACCCGCAATGAACTCGACCTTCGTCGAAGACGCCGACGGCAAACCACGCGTGCACCGCCACGATGAAATCGGTCTCGGCGTTGCCGTAGACGTGACCAAGAGCGATGGCAGCCGCACGCTGCTCGTGCCCACTCTGCGCGATGCTGCCAGCACCGACTTCATGGGCTTCGTCGACAAGTACGACGAGCTCATTGCCCGAGCTCGCATCAACAAGCTCACCCTCGACGACTTCGGCGGCACCACGGTCTCGCTGACGAACCCAGGTGGCATCGGCACCGTGCAATCGGTGCCTCGCCTGATGCCCACCCAGGGCGTCATCGTCGGCGTGGGCACGATCGCACTTCCCGCCGCATGGCAGGCCGCCGACCCACGCACCGTTGCTGACTTGGGCATATCCAAGGTCGTAACGATCACCAGTACCTATGACCATCGCATCATCCAGGGCGCCGAGTCCGGTGAATTCCTGCGGGCGATGAACAGCCTGCTGATAGGCGAGCACGCGTTCTACAACGAGATCTTCGAGTCGATCGGTGTTCCGTACCAAGCCATCAACTTCAACCTCGACCGCACAACCAGCACCAGCGACGAAGCAATGACCAAGCAGATCGCGGTCAATCAGTGCGTGAACATGCACCGGGTTCGCGGTCACCTGATCGCCAACTTGGACCCGTTGGGCCTGCGCGAGTCCTACGTCGACGTCGACATCGATCCCGAGACCTATGGCCTGACTGTGTGGGATCTCGATCGAGAGTTCTTGCACACCGACTACGCCTATGCCGGCAAAGCCGAGCCTCGCAAGATGGCCTTGCGCGCCATTCTGGGCGAGATGCGCGATGCCTATGTCCGCACCGTCGGCATCGACTACATGCACATCCAAAATGCCGAAGAGAAGCGCTGGATCCAGCGTTCGGTCGAGGGAGTCGATCGAACACCGGCCGACGATGAAAAGCGCCACATTCTCGGCCGCCTGAACGCCGCCGAAGCACTCGAGAGTTTCCTGGAGCGCAAGTACCCCGGCACCAAACGGTTCGGGCTCGAGGGCGCCGAGAGCGCGATCCCCATTCTCGACGCCATCGTCGGTGATGCCGCCGACAGCGGTCTGGGTGAAGTCATTGTTGGCATGGCTCACCGCGGCCGATTGAACGTGCTGGTCAACATCGTCGGCAAAAGCTACGAACGCCTGTTCCGAGAGTTCGAGGTCGGCGTCGAAGAAGGCGCCGTTCAGGGAAGCGGCGATGTCAAATACCACCTCGGCATGGAAGATGTCTTCACGTCGCGGCACGGCAGGGACATTCCCATTCGGCTGGCGGCAAACCCATCACACCTCGAAGCAGTGAACCCCGTAGTCGAGGGTCTGGCCCGCGCCAGTGCCGACCTGTATCCGGTCAGCGAAGACAGCGCCGCCTATCCGATTCTCCCCCTGCTCATCCACGGCGATGCGGCATTTGCTGGCCAAGGCGTGGTCAGCGAGACGCTCAGCATGTCTCAGATCGATGGTTTCGGGGTGGGCGGAACCGTGCACCTGGTCATCAACAATCAGGTCGGTTTCACCACCACCGCCGAGGCCCAGCGATCATCCACGTATCCGACCGACGTCGCCCGCATGATCCAGGCGCCGATCTTCCATGTCAACGGCGACGATCCCGAAGCCTGCGTGTGGGCTGCTCACCTGGCCTTTGAGTACCGCCAACGCTTCAACAAAGATGTCGTGATCGACATGTGGTGCTACCGGCGCCGCGGTCACAACGAGGGCGACGACCCCAGCTACACCCAGCCGCTCATGTATCGCGTGATCGACGAACTGCCTTCGGTCCGCAACAAGTACCTCGACCTTCTCGTGGACCGCGGCGATGTGGACGCCGAAGAAGAACAAGCTGCCCGAGAAGACTTCGACAGCCGGCTGCAAGCTGCGCTCGATGCAACCCGCCATGCGGCACCTCCGAAGGACCTCAAGGCCGCAGCCCCGTCTCCTGCGATCGGTGTACTCCCGCACGTCGACACCGCCATCACCCAGCAACGCGTCGAGGAAATCTATGCGGCGCTGCAACGGCTGCCCGAGGGTTTCACGCTGCACCCCAAGCTCGCTCGGCAATTCGAACGACGAGACGACCTCTTCGCTTCGGGAATGGTCGACTGGGCCATCGCCGAAGCCATGGCATTGGGTTCGTTGATGGCCGAAGGTACTTCGGTCCGCCTCACTGGCCAAGACAGTCGTCGAGGCACGTTCTCCCATCGGCATTCGACGCTCGTCGACTACAACACCGGTGCCGAGTACCGCCCACTCGACGACGTTCGCATGGTAACCGCACAGTTCTCGGTGTATGACTCCATGCTCAGCGAGTACGCCGCCCTGGGATTCGAATACGGCTACTCGGTCGCCAACCCGAGTGCGCTGGTCATGTGGGAAGCCCAATTCGGCGACTTCGTGAACGGCGCTCAGATCGTCATCGATCAATTCATCGTGAGCGGCGAAGACAAGTGGAAGCAACACAGCGGCCTGGTCATGCTGCTGCCCCACGGGTTCGAGGGTCAGGGCCCCGAGCATTCCTCGGCTCGTGTCGAGCGCATTCTTCTGGCGGCCGCCGAGGATAATATTCAGGTGGCCAACGCCAGCACCGCTGGTCAGTATTTCCACCTGCTGCGCCGCCAAATGCACCGCAACGTGCGCAAGCCGCTCATCATTTTCACTCCCAAATCACTGCTGCGAGCCAAGCCAGCTCACTCCAAGATCGAAGACCTGACCGACGGCACGTTCCAGGAATTGCTCGACGACCCGTTCGTCGACGACTCCGACGCAGCCGCGGTCACCAAGGTCGTGATCTGTACCGGCAAGATCAGCCACGACATGATCGAAGCTCGCGACGAAGCAGAGGCGCCCATCGCGGTGTTGCGCGCCGAGCAGTTGTACCCGTGGCCGGCCGATGCCCTGGCAGAAATGCTTCGCCGCTACCCCAATGCGCATGACCTGATCTGGCTGCAAGAAGAGCCCGAGAACATGGGCGCCTGGAACTTCGTGAAGGGCCGCCTCTACGAACGCCACGGCGACGACTACCGCATAACCCGCATGAGCCGCCCCGAGTCGGGCTCGCCCGCCACCGGCAGCAACATGATTCACCAACAAGAACAAGCCGAGCTACTCCAACGAGTTATCGACTTCGGGTAGAGCTGCGTTCCACCGCTCCGCTCGGGGCGACGTTCGTCGCACATGGTGTCAGCTCGGCTGGGGCGCTCCGTCCCTCCGCGCTCTTCGCTCGTCCCTCGCTCCTACCTTTGCCGTGCTCCGCAGGGGCGCCGAATACCCTGTGATCTGGCTCTCACCTCGGCGATCCCCGACCGCTTCGCTACCTGCTCCGCTCGGGGCGACGTTCGTCGCACATGGTGTCAGCTCGGCTGGGGCGCTCCGTCCCTCCGCGCTCTTCGCTCGTCCCTCGCTCCTACCTTTGCCGTGCTCCGCAGGGGCGCCGAATACCCTGTGATCTGGCTCTCACCTCGGCGATCCCCGACCGCTTCGCTACCTGCTCCGCTCGGGGCGACGTTCGTCGCACATGGTGTCAGCTCGGCTGGGGCGCTCCGTCCCTCCGCGCTCTTCGCTCGTCCCTCGCTCCTACCTTTGCCGTGCTCCGCAGGGGCGCCGAAAGCCCTGTTTCCTGGCTCTCACCTCGCCGATCCCGGACCGCTTCGCTACCTGCTTTGCTCGGGAGCACGCATTTCGACCTTGGTGCCGTGTGACGGGTTTCCGGGTGGTCTGACCGCTGGATCTGGTTGATTTCGTGGCATCTTTAGGGGTGATGACCAACGACACCAGCTTCGGCGCTTTCACCGATGTGGGCCCTTGGAACCTCGATCTGGACCAGATCACGTGGCTACCGGGACTCGATGCCAAGCGAGAAGCGATCCGAGCCCAAGTACCCGAGATGACCCGCAGGCGGCTTCTGCCTCCGGGGCGTCGCGTTATCTCGATCGTTGGACAGTTCGCATGGGCGATCGGCCGGTGGAAGTTCAGCAAGCTGCGCGGTCTCGAGGGCTCGGCGTCGAAACAGGAACTGTCGCTTCGGCTACGACAGGCGTCGGAGAACCTGGGATCGACCTATATCAAGCTGGCGCAGATCATCTCTTCGGGCGAAGGTGTCTTTCCCCAGGAACTCGTGACCGAGTTTCGCAAGTGCCGCGATCAGGTTCCGGCGGAGCCATTCTCGGTCGTGAAGCAGATCGTCGAAGAAGACCTGGGGCGCAAGCTGCACGAGGTGTTCTACAGCTTCGATCGTGAACCGCTGGCAGCCGCCAGCATCGCCCAGGTCCATCGCGCGGAAATCAATATCGACGGCGAACCCACCGAGGTCGTCGTCAAGGTCCAACGACCCCGCATCAGCGAATTCGTGCACGCTGACATCGCCGCATCGGCCTGGCTGGCCCCGTTTCTCGTCGGCCGCATCCCTGTAGCAGCGCTCGCGAATCCCCCAGCACTGGTCGAGGTGTTCGCCCAGTCCATCGTCGAAGAACTCGACTTTCGGCTCGAAGCCGGCAACATGCTCGACGTCGCCCGCTCGCTGAAGTCGCTCGAACAGACCGGCTACGTGGTCCCTCGTCCCCACCCCAGCCTGGTGACCAAACGAGTCTTGGTAATGGAACGGCTCGACGGCTTCCAGTTCGACGACATCGAACGGCTGCAGGCCGAGAACATCGACCCTCACGACATCGTGCGCACCGGCATGATCGGGTTCCTCGAAGGCGCCATGGTCAATGGCATCTTCCACGGCGATCTTCACGGTGGGAATCTGTTCGTGCGGCCCGACGGCAAGACCGCACTGCTCGACTACGGCATTGTTGGGCGACTCACCGAACCCAAGCGCGTTGCATTCCTGAAGCTCATGATGACGACGATGAGCAGCAACGTAACCGGACAGGTCGAAGCAATCCGCGATCTGGGAGCGCTACCAGGCGACGTCGACATCAACGAGGTCATCGCTGAGCTCGGCCTCGACGGCTCTGGTTTGGATCCCATGCAGCTCGATCAAGCCGAACTCGTCGATGAGGTCAACCGTCTGGTCAAGGCCATGCTCGGCTACGGGGCTCGTATGCCGCGTGAACTCATGTTGTTCGCCAAGAACATGGTCTTCCTGGAGGGAGCGATCTCCACGCTGACACCCGATCTCGACATCTTCGACGAGGTCCAGCACATTGCCATGTGGTTCCTGAAGACTCACGGCAACCAACTCGCCGCGGACATTGGCATCAAGACCGATGACTTCGGCGTGGACCTCTCGGCCATGAAGATGCAATTCGGCGTCGACCCCGCAACCGACGAGTTCACCTACCGAGAACTACAGGAACGGCGCGAGCTGATAGCGCGCCGCTTCGCCGGTCGCGAGTAGAAGTCATAAATCCATCCCGAGGACTTGGCTCAGCTCGGCGAGCGCGACGTGTGGGTCGACAACCTTGATCGTCGTCATGCCCATGGCACGAGCCGGCTTGAGGTTGATACCCAGATCGTCCAGGAACACGCACGCTGACGGCGCGACCTCGAGTGCCTCGCAGGCCAGCTCATAAAAGCGAGGGGTCGGCTTGCGCACCCCGGCTTTCGACGATTCGATGATGACTTCGAACAGCGCTTTGGCGTCGCCATGTGAGCCACTGCCAGGGTCATCGCCTGCGCTGAAGTTGTTCGTGAGCATGGCCGTGCGGAAGCTCGTGCGGATCTTGCGGACAGCGTCGATCATGAAGGGGCGGATCTCGGTCTTGAGACAGTCGAGCACTTCTTGCCCAGGGATCTCATAGCCAAGTGCCATCGCTTCGGCCTCGAACAACTCACAAAAGCCGGCCACGTCGACATCATTGCGCTCGTACTGAGCCCATGCATTGCTATCGGGATTCGTGGAGTTGATCTTGCGGATCGTGTCTGCCGGAACACTCCGGCGTTGTTCGAGCAACGCAAAGTTGTCGAATGGGCTGGTGGTAATCACACCACCAAAGTCGAACAGCACAGCTTCAATCACGCTGCGAACTGTATTGCACCGCTCGGCTCGGGCAACATTCCCAGGTGGCTGCCGCCGATAGTCGACCACGGTCATCCAATCGATCGGGGCTGGGAGCCGTGCCCGGTGACGTCGACTCAGTCAGTACAACAAAACCAATAACCATGGAACACAGAAGCCGCCATATCGAGACCCAAGCGGTCGGTCTCAGCCCGCCGCCTCGCCACCTGCCGCGGACCACACGTCAACGAGTACCAGCCTGGGGTGCCCGAGCCGCCGAGTGAGGCGAGGAAAGGCGACACCATCGACTCGACAGCACGCTGAACCGTGGTCCAACAGCCCGTGAGCACAGCGAACAACAGCGGGAACGTGAGCCTCAAGGCTCTCAACTTGTCGCTATCTGCGCAGCCTCCAGGCATCTACACGTTTAGCGGCCGTTAGGCTCTGGACCGATGGCTGACTACATCATGACAATGCACAAGGTCGGGAAGTTCATTCCACCTGACAGAGACCTCATCAAAGACATCACGTTGTCTTTCATGTACGGCGCCAAGATCGGCGTCTTGGGGCCGAACGGCGCGGGTAAATCCACGTTGCTCAAGATCATGGCCGGCATGGACACCGACTACAACGGCGAGATGCGACTGACGCCCGGCCATACCGTGGGCATGCTCATGCAAGAGCCGCATCTCGATGAAACCAAGAACGTCTACGACAACATCCTCGATGGCATCGGCGATGTGGCCGAACTGCTCAAGGACTACGACGAGGTCTTGGCCGGCTGGGCTGATCCCGAAGCCGACTACGACAAGCTCGGCGCCCGCCAGGCAGAGATCGAGAAAGAACTCGACGCAAAGGAGGGCTGGGACGTCAAGCGCACCATCGAGATCGCCATGGACGCGCTGCGCACTCCCCCGGCCGACGCCGAGGTCACCACGCTGTCGGGTGGCGAAAAGCGCCGAGTAGCACTCGCTCGCCTGTTGCTCTCCAAGCCCGACCTATTGCTCCTCGATGAGCCCACGAACCACCTCGACGCCGAATCGGTTGCATGGCTCGAACGCCACCTGGCCAACTATGCCGGCACCGTCATTGCGGTAACACACGATCGCTACTTCCTGGACAATGTGGCCGGCTGGATTCTCGAGCTCGACTATGGCAAAGCCATTCCTTTCGAGGGCAACTACAGCGCCTGGCTCGAGGCGAAACAAGAACGCCTGGCCCAAGAAGACCGCCGCAACGTGTCACGCAAGAAGAGCCTGAAGACCGAGCTCGAGTGGATCCGCATGGCCCCCAAGGCACGCCAGTCCAAGGGCAAGGCGCGCTTGGCCAACTATGACAAGCTCGTGAAAGAGGCCAAAGAGGCCACCATGCGCGACGAGAAACTCGAGATCGAGATTCCCGCCAACAAGCGACTGGGCGACGTCGTCATCGAAGCCAACGACCTGAGCAAGGGCTTCGGCGACCGACTACTGATCGATGAGCTGACGTTCACGCTTCCGCCCGCGGGCATCGTTGGTGTTATCGGCGCCAACGGCGCAGGCAAGACCACCTTGTTCCGCATGATCACCGGCACCGAAACACCCGACGATGGCAAGCTGCGAGTCGGCGAGACGGTGCAGCTCGGCTACGTCGATCAGAGCCGCGATGCACTCGACCCGGAACGAACCGTCTACGCAGAAATCTGCGACGGTCAAGATGTCATCGAACTGGGCGGACGCGAGATCAACGCCCGCGCCTATGTTGCATCGTTCAACTTCAAGGGACCGGATCAGCAGAAGCTCGTGGGCCAACTATCTGGTGGTGAACGCAACCGTGTCCATCTGGCCAAGGTGCTGCGCAGCGGCGCCAACGTGTTGCTTCTCGATGAGCCCACCAACGACTTGGATATCGAGACGTTGCGCTCGCTCGAGAATGCGCTCGAGAGCTACGCCGGTTGTGCCGTAATCATCAGCCACGACCGCTGGTTCCTGGATCGCATCGCGACCCACACGCTGGCATTCGAGGGCGACTCGCAGGTCCGTTGGTTCGAAGGCAACTTCAGCGATTACGAAGCATTCCGCCGTAAGGAACTCGGCGCCGCTGCTGATCAGCCGACGCGAATCAAGTACAAGCCATTGACCCGCTGAGTCTCGCGCTACCCATCGCTTGGCTCATGGCCAAAAGACCGGGGCGGAATATCCCGGGCTACCTCGCTCTGGACGCTGCGCCATCTACCCTCACACGGGTGAGACGACTAGCTGGCCTCGTAGCGAGCGCATCAGGTTGGCTCAGCCGCAAGCTCGGCCGCGGCGGCGGTACCACCCTTCCGGGTGTTGTGCTGCTCAAGCTCCGGCCAGATGCAGTCGCCGAATACGCATCCGATCTCGGCCATGGCACGGTGCTGGTTTCGGCCACCAACGGCAAAACGACAACTACCCGGCTGCTCGCAGCAGCCACCCGGGCTGCGGGTTACCAGCTCGTGACCAACACCGAGGGCTCCAATCTCGAACGCGGTATTGCCGCAGCTCTGCTCAAGGGTCATCGGGGCGCCGACCTGGGACTGTTCGAAGTCGACGAGGCGGCGCTGGCCTCGATTGCAGAGTCGGCTCGCCCGCAGGTGGTCCTGTTGATGAACCTCTTTCGTGACCAACTCGATCGCTACGGCGAGCTCGAAACCCTGGTCGACAAATGGCGTGATCTGCTCGATGAACTCGAGGCCCATCACGAACCACCCGTGCTGGTCCTCAATGCCGATGACCCGAACATCGCTGCGCTCGGCGAAGGTCGCACCAACGTCGTATGGTTCGGCGTCGACGACATCAGTCATGCTATTGGCGAACGTGAGCACGCTGCCGATGCAACCACCTGTCGGGACTGTGGGGCACCGCTCCAGCATCAGGTAGTGCTCGTTGGTCATCTCGGACATTGGACGTGTCCGAACTGCGACACGACCAGGCCCATCCCGACCATCTCTGCATCGGCCATCGAGTTGAAGCCGACCGGGCAGATGGTCACGCTGCTCTATCCAGCGCCCACAGGACCGCGGGTCGAGCTCACGGTCGAGTCGCCGCTTCCGGGCTTGCACAATTCGTACAACATCGTTGCTGCGTTTGCGGCGTCGTGGGCCGTTGCCGAGCGTACCAAGCGGCCACAACAGGCGCAGTCTGTGGCCCGGGCCATTGCGCAGACGGCGCCCGCATTTGGCCGGGGCGAGCAGATCGAACTCGACGGCAAACAGATCCAGCTCTTGCTGGCGAAGAACCCAACGGGGGTCAATCAGAATGTGCGCACGATCTTGGCCAGCCCCGGCGATCTCCATGTGCTGGTGCTGCTCAACGACCGCACGGCCGATGGTCAGGATGTGAGTTGGATCTGGGATGTCGATTGGGAGACGATGCGCACGAGAGTCGGGTCGCTGACGCTGGGCGGTGACCGAGCCTGGGACCTTGCGCTGCGCTTTAAGTACGGCGGCTTCGACATGGACAACGTGAAGGTCGGACCTGATCCGGCCAAGGCACTTGACATCGCCCTGGCCGCAACTCCACTGGGACAAACCCTGTTCGCATTACCGACCTACACGGCCATGCTCGACCTTCGATGGGAGTTGACCCGGCGGGGTCATACCGAGGCGTACTGGAGTGACCAGACGTGAGCTCGATCCACACCGTGCGTCTCTGCCATCTGTACCCGCACATGATGAACATCTATGCCGATCGCGGCAACATTGCCGTCTTTCGCCAGCGACTTGCGTGGCGAGACATGGCCCTGGTGATCACCGAGATCGGTCTGGGCGACGACATTGAACCCGGCCAGCACGATCTCTATTATCTGGGAGGCGGCCAGGACCGCGACCAGAACTTGGTGGCCAAGGACCTGGTGGCAAAATCGCCTGCGCTTCAGGCTGCTGCCGATGCAGGAGGCGCCCAGCTCTACGTGTGCGGCGGAATTCAACTCGCCGGCCATAGTTATGTGACCGCCGATGGGACGCAACTACCGGGGCTTGGCATTCTGGACCTGACGACCGAAGCGGGTGACAGCCGTCTGATCGGTGACCTGGTCATCGATGCCACGATTGCAGGCACCACCCACCGCGTGGTCGGCTATGAGAACCATGTGGGACGCACCCGGTTGGGACCGAGTTGCGTGCCGCTCGGGCGTGTGGTCAGCGGTCATGGAAACGATGGCGAGAGCGGCAGCGAAGGCGCCATTTATAACCATGTCATCGGCACCTATCTACACGGCCCCCTGCTGCCGAAGAACCCATGGCTGGCAGATCTGCTGCTGGGGTGGGCGCTCGACCATCGCTATGGCCCCGACGTGGTGCTTCGCCCGCTCGAAGACACCATCGAGACCCGCGCTCATGACGCCGCGATCGCCCGTGCTGGAGTGAACCGCTAGAAGGCAACCCTGCTAGAAGAGGCGTGGTTCTTTTGGCTCTATGCCACGCAGTTCGTCGTAGTCGACCACCTGCCATTCGATCTCACGGTCGGTGGCGAGCACCTTGGCCTGCGGCTTGATCTCCTGCGCCACGAACATGCCTCGCACCGGGCGCAGTTGTGGGTCGCGATTCAAGAAGTCGAGATACCGCGTGAGCTGCTCGACCCCGTCGATCTCACCACGACGCTTGATCTCGACCGCGATGGTGGCGCCGTCGGCGTCTTTGAGTAGTAGATCAACCGGGCCGATATCGGTCGGGTACTCGCGGCGGACCAGCCGCATTCCGTCACCCATGGTCTCGGGCGCCGCAGCCAACAGCTCCTGCAAATGAGACTCGACACCGTCTTTCTGCAATCCGGGGTCGATGCCCATCTCGATCTCGGTGTCCGATAGCACTTCTTGCAGTGCGATTCGCAGAGTCTCACCCTTGGGGCTGGTGACGGTCCATCCTTCGTCGTCGAACGTCAGTCGATTGGGTGCGTTCATCCAGTTCAGAGGCTTGTACGCGCCACCGTCGGCGTGGATGGCAACGCACCCATCGGCCTTGACCATGATCAACCGGACGGCTTCGGGGAGGTGGGCGGTGAGTCGACCGTCGTAGTCGACAGTGCAACGAGCAATCACGAGACGCATTGCGCAGACCCTAACCGCGCCAAACTGGTCGATGAGGGAGCCTGGCCAGACACCATCAGATGGGTAATCCTGCCGTCAGTTCACTACCCCAACGGTCCAACCCGCTAGCGTCGCCGACGCATGCCAGCTACGCCAACCGCTGCCGAAAAGCAGATTCAGCGATATGGAAGACTGTTGACCTTCTTGATGAAGGCAGTGGCGGTTGTTCGCATCGACACCGATTTCGAGATCGACCCAGTTCGGCCCACTTTGGTCGCCGGGAACCATCAAAGTCTGCTCGACGTCTTCATGGCAGCAGCGTTTTGCTACCAGACGAACCTGTCGTGTCGGTTCTTGGTGCAAGCTCGCTACTTCGAGAACAAGCTGGCCGGCCGCTGGCTACGTCGAATCGGGTGTATTCCTCTGAGTGCGCAGAACAAGGACGAAGCGTTCTCCGAGATTCTGGCTTCGTTGGAGCGAGGCGAGATCATTGGGATCATGCCCGAGGGCCGACTCACCAAACCCGAAAAACGTCGGCCGCAGGTCGGCCCGTTTCGCGTCGGTGTCGCCGAGATCGCACGCGAGTCGGGTGCGAGCGTTCGGCCGATCACGTTCCATCGCAGCGGGCTGGCGTGGCCACGCGACAAGTGGCCAAAGATCCGGTTTCGTAACCGACCCATCGTGACCATGCGCCTGCAGGACGAGGTCGAACTCACGGGCGCGACCGATCGCGAGAACGCAAAGCTCATCGAAAATGCCGTCAGCGAGGCGCTCGACAAACTCGACATCGAGGTCGCCGCCCTCGGACAGCCCCCTGAACGCATCGTCCTCGAATAGCCCCGAGAGACCCCCACCCTTACTCGGTTTTGTGCGCGCTGCCGCCAGCGGCGCGCGCCCAGGAATTAACATCGAGCAATCGTGGGCCCTACGCAATCAACGGACACGTCCTCGACCCCTACGCCGGTGCAGCTGGGCGAGAGACGCTCGAGTAGTGGCCTGAGGTGGACGCGTCGTCGGCTCATCTTTGCCGTACTTCCGCTGCTTCTTCTTGCTGCGACCTATGCCGCAGCCACCATCGACATCCGCAATCATGACGGTCGCGTCTTGCGGGGAGTGGTGCTGGGTGATGTCGACGTGGGTGGCATGTCCGCCGAAGAACTCGACATCGAGTTCGATCGCATCAACTCGTTCATCTCCACCACACCGGTGTACATCGAGACACCTGGCGCCGCCTACCAGATCGATGCCGAACGCCTTGGCCTGGCCCTCGATCGCCGGGCAACACAAGCAGCGTTGCTCGATTCGGGGCGCAGCGGCACCAGCGTGTTGCGGCCATTTGGTTGGCTGGGTGCGCTGGTCTCCAAACGCGAGGTCGACGCGATACTCCGTCTCGATGCCTCCGCCGCCGAGGCTGGTCTGGCTGCGGTGTCCAAGACCATCAGTGTGCAGCCCGGCGAACCCATCTTGATATTGTCCAATGGTCGGCTACAGCTCGAGCCGGGCACCGCCGGAAGCATCTTGGACGTTCCCCAGCTGGTTCGAGACCTGAGCGCATCGTTGCCCAGCGAACCCGGCCAAGAGATCTTTGTCGATGCCGTCACCACCACCGACTCCATGATCGACGTCGACATTCAAGCACTGGTCGACCTGATCAATGGACAGACGCGAAACGGGGTGGAGTTCGTGGTGAACGGAACCTCGATCCAGGCTCGGCGCGACGAGTTCCGCAGCTGGGTCGAACTGGACCTGGCCGGCGACGAGCCGCGAGCTCGGCTCAACGCCGAGGTCATGTACCGGTGGATCAATGCCGCAGCGGGCATTGCCCAAGGCGATATCGATACCAGGGCCTTGATCGTCGAAGGTGCCCAGATCCGACTACCGGTCGCCAACGCCATCATGTGCTGTCAGGCCGACGTCGCCGAGCAGGTTTTCGAGTCGGTCTTGTCGGGCACGACCACCATCAACCTGGAGCTCATTGCCGATGATCTGACACCGTTGGCCGACCTCGGAATCTCCGAATTGATAGGTGAGTTCACCACCGAACATCCGGCCGACGAAGACCGCGTGATCAACATCCAGCGCATGGCCGACATCGTGCGCGGCGCCGTGATCGAACCAGGCGACACGTTCTCGCTCAACAGTTACGTCGGTGAACGCACAACGGCAAAGGGCTTCGTGCCTGCGGGCGTGATCTACGACGGCGTCTTCGACGAAGACGTCGGCGGTGGCGTCAGCCAGTTTGCGACAACGCTGTTCAATGCATCGTTCTTCGGTGGGCTCGATTTCGTGGAGTACCAGCCTCACAGCATCTACATCGACCGGTATCCCTTTGGGCGCGAAGCAACCGTGAACTGGCCCACGGTCGATCTGAGGATTCGCAATCCGAGCGATTTTCCGGTGCTCATCTGGACCGAATACACCCCCACGACGATCACGGTCAAGCTGTTCGGCACGGCCACCGTCAGCGGAGCGCAAACCGATCAGACGACCGAACCGCTGAACGAATGCACCAAGGTTCGCACCGAGCGCACCCGCACCTATGCCGACGGCCGGGAAGAAGTCGACTACGTCGGCGCGACCTATCAGCCAAGTGAAGGGCGTGACTGCGATGGAAATCCGACCGAACCGGTACCCGGGTGCGAAGACAGCGAAGGTCTGGTCGACAGCGACGATGACGGATTCGGAGATCTTTGCGTGCCCATCGAGGCTATCTGCTCGCTTGATACCACCCCGGTCGACGAAGACGATGACGGCCTGATCGACTACTGCAGTGCCGAGGAGTGCCCCGCAGACACCAAGGCGGTCGACACCAACGGCGACGGCAATCTCGAGTGCCTCGCTCTCGACGCAGAGCCAGACGACGCCGAACCAGACGACGCCGAGCCAGACGACCCAACTGAATCCGACGCCGAGAGCGGGTAGCGCAGGCGTCTGCAGTGACACCCATGCAGAACGTGCCGCTAGCGGCTTCAGAAGAACAGATCTTCGCCTGCGAGCGAGAGGTCGATCTGGTTCGTGGCCAGGTTGAAGTGTTCGATGAACGTCGGACCCGATGCGCTGCGACCGGTCTCATCGTCTTTGGTGATCGTGAAACGACCGACCTCGAGCCAGATCCCGTTGGGGTCGCCCGCCAGCAAGTCTGCCGAGGTGTAGTCGACGCCAGCGCCCAGGTTGACGGGGGTCTCGGTAACTGCCCCGGTTGTCGGATCCAGGGTCAGAACGGCACCGTTCTCGCGACTGTCGACGATGACCAGTCGACCATCGAAGTAGCGCAGTGGGGCCTGCTTGATGGTGCTCAGATCGAATTCGTCGTCGAGCAGATATTCGCCCAGGCGAGCGCCCAGTGGGTGAACAGCTTCGATGCTGCTCGTGGCAATGTCGAACTGCACCACGCCACCGACTATCGCGTTCACGCCGTCGACGGTTCGAATGTCGGCTTCGATCCACCAGAGGTCACCGTTGCCTTCGACGAAGCCGTGGTCGGGGTCGATATCGGTTTGTAGCAGACGGTCTACTTGGTCAGCTGTCGGGGCTGGGCCAGCGGCGAAGACAGCAAAGTCGTTGATGCGCTCTGGGGCGACGACATCGGCCAGCTGCGGATCGTCTTGGTCGCAGCCAATGGCGAGTTCGACCTCTCCCGATGACGGATCGACGTAGGCGGGTGTGCCGAGCACCGTGCCGACCAGGCGTCCGTCGCTCAGGCCGATCAAGTCCGTGACTGCCCCGCTGCAGGCGCCGCTGTCCGAAGCGAATTCGTAGAAAGGGGTGACAAACGCTGCCGTCTGATCACCGGTGTTGGCATCGAACACCCTGAAGGTCCTGTCGCTCGAACCGAAGTCGCCGATCGACACGACCACATTGTCGCCGGCTACGGCTTCGAGTCGATGCGAAGTCAGGTCTTCGCTTTCGTCGGTTTCGCGGTCGAAGCCGAGCGCGACCAGTTGGCGGGTTTGACCCGTTGCGTAGTCGATCTTCACCACGCTGATGTCGGACGCAAAGGTCTGACCGGGCCTTGGCGTGGCTCCCAGCGCATAGGCAGCGCCGCTGCTGACGACCAGGTCGTTGTTGCGGTCAACGGTTTCGACAGACGCAATACCGGGCACGGCGCGGGCTTGGCCGGAGGCCAGGTCGACATCGAAGACACCGAACCCGAACGAGGGCTGGACCGTCAGTAGCCCGGTGATCGGCCCATCGACGACGCCGCCGCTCGCCTCGTCGATCTGCTCGATTGGTGCATTCGCTGGGTCGTTGGCGATGTCATCGGCGCTTGGCCCGGGTGCATCGTCGCTACTACAGGCTGCGACCAGCATCACGAGTGCGAGCGCCATGGCTATCAGTCGTGATGCATATTGCATACTTGGTCCATCGTTGTTGGTTCTCACCGGCTTCGTCTACTGGGCTGCGCCGCTGCCAGCAATCTAGCGCTGACCAGAGATTTGCCCGACGGCGACCAGGCGATCACCGAGGCAAATCGTTGCGCCTGGCTCGCTTGTCTGCACCTTCAAGAGTTGGTCAAACGCGTTCGCGGTCATTCGGCGATACCAGTCTCCGCACCAACCACTGTGGATCGACCCTGTCCCCGTTTACGTTCCGCTTTCGACTCGAGCATGCGCTCATCAGCGACGAGGAACAGCGACTCAAATGTGCTCTCCTCGCTGGCTTGGGCGGCGCCCCAGGTGATGCTCACGCGGAGCCCTTCGCGTACATCGCTCCATTGCGTGCCTGCCACGATGGCACTGAGCCGCTCGGCAAAGACTTCCGCGCTGGCCAGCGTGGTCGATGGCATCAGAATCAAAAATTCGTCTCCACCAAAGCGGCACACAACTTCGGACTTTCGCACCGACCGCAGCATCAGCTCAGACAGCATCTTGAGTACGTCGTCGCCGACGACATGCAGGTATTCGTCATTGACCGCCTTGAAGTCATCAACGTCAATGAGCAGAATCGATAGCGGCCGTCGCTCATCCCTGACAGTTGCGAGAAAGCGGTGCACTTCCTGCTCGGCGTGGCGGCGGTTGTGTAGCCCCGTCAAGAAGTCGCGATGGGACAGCTCCAGCGCCTTGGTGGTAACGCTCTGCAACTCGCTCACGACGCTGCCTAGATGATCGTTTCGAGTCGCCAGCTCCTCGGAACGCACTTCCAACTCACTGGCGTACTGGTGGATCAATAGCCGATTTACCCGGTGGTTATTGCGCTCTAACAACTCAACCTGGGTGTCTGTTACTCGCTGTTGCAGGAAGAACGCCGCTCTGTAGTCGCCCCTGGCCTCAGCCAGTTCAACCCGGAATCGCAGAACCTCAAGATTGCCGCCGCGATAGCTGTCGCTGAGCTCACCGATCTCCTGTTCACGAATCATCTGCCTCATTACCATCTCAGCATCGTCGAGACGGCCTCGGGCGAGATACAAGCGGGCCTCGAGAAAGGTGAGTCGTCGTCCGGTCCGGTCAAGGGCGGCAAGACAGTCCTTGGCCAGCTCGAGATATCGCTCAGCCTCGTCGAGCTCGCCGACAGCCAGAGCGGCGTCGCACTGCGTGGTCAATCCGAAATGGCGAGCTTGGGTGGGCGTTGGGTCTTCCCATAAGTACGCCGCTCGTTCCAGTACAGCTCGCGCGTCGTGGGGACGTTTGGCAGCGAGATACGTATTAGCCCGATTGAAGGCGACAAAGTGTAGATCGTCGGTTGCGGGGTCGGCCAGGGCTTCGGCGAGCGCAAACCTCTGCTGAGCACGCTCGACGTCGCCCACATCGCCGAGCGCTGCGGCCAGGTTGTGGTTGATGGTGAAGAGACGGTCTCGATCGCCTACCTCTTCGGCTAGCTCGAGCATGTCGAAGAGATGCTCGATCGCGTGGTGATGAAGGCCCTGTGTAAGCATGACGCCGGAGAGCACAGATTTCGCCCGGAGCACCCACAGCATCAGATCTGTTTCTTCCAACACGGAAATAGCTCTCGTTGCGAAATCTGTCGCTTGCGTGAGCTCTTCGCACCGCCATTTCTGAAAAGCCGTCAGCACATCGGCACATGCCAATTCGTGGGCTTCGGTGCTCAGGAGATGGAGTTGATCGATGACCTGTTGCGTTACCTTCGGTTCCCGGTCCCGTAGATCGAAGCCCAACTCAGCCAACTCGAGACCATCGGCCGGCAAGGGTCTTTCATGTGGTGAATCAGAAGCCATGTCTCAGAGGTAGTACTCGGCGACACTCTAGCGGTACCCACCCGATGCGTGCTTAACCGATGGGTGGATCGACCCGACCCAAATAGTTCCCCACGACCACTGGCGAGTGCCACCACAGCCTCTCGATGCCGGGGGAAAACCCGGGGTCGTCATTCGGGTCACACGTCGTTGAGATCGACCAGAATGACGTAGGGCATAGCGTCCACGCTAAGCAGCACAGAACATCGAGCGGTCGAGTGACAATTCTCTTGAGACTCGGGCCTTTGCTTGGGTAGATGTCGATCGCGGATACGAACTACTCACGGGAGTATTGTAAACCGCGACACACAAGCGAGGGCTGTGACTGCTACGGTCTCGGCGATCAGGCGCGGGCGCGCTAGACGACTACTAGTGGAGAAAAACATGCAAACACCTTTCGAGACCTACTTTGCCGCGTTGCGGAAATTGGCGGTGTTTGGGGCTGTCAGCCTGGCCGTTGCTGTCGCAGCTATCTTCGGGGCCGTGGGTATGTCGGCCGCACCAGCCGAAGCCCAGGCCACGACTGGTTGTGTGGCGGGTAACCCTGCGCTCCCCGATAGCGACTGTGACACTGTTTCTGACTTGATCGACAACTGCGACGCTGACGCCAACTCCATGCAAGAAGACGCTGACGGCGACGGCCAAGGCGACGTGTGCGACGCTGACGCCGACAACGACAGCCAGAGCAACCTCGACGAAGCAGCGTGCGGCTCGGACCCACTCGACTTCTCCAGCACTTCACTCGACACCGACGGAGACAGCAGCCCAGACTGCGTTGACCTCGACGACGACAACGATGGCGAAATCGACGCCACCGACGCTTTTCCTTTGGACCCAGCAGAGAGCGCCGACGCTGACGCAGACGGCACTGGCGACAACGGCGACCTCGACGATGACAACGACGGCCAGAGCGACCTCGACGAAGCAGCATGCGGCTCGGATCCACTCGACGCTGCCAGCACTTCACCAGACGTCGACAATGACGGCATGCCCGACTGCGTCGACCTCGACAGTGACAACGATGGCGTGAACGACTCCATCGACAACTGTGTCAATGATTTCGACCCGACACAACTAGACACCGACGGTGACGGCCAAGGCGACGTTTGCGACCTCGACGACGACAACGATGGCGAAATCGACGCCACCGACGCTTTTCCTTTGGACCCGGCAGAGAGCGCCGACGCTGACGCAGACGGCACTGGCGACAACGGCGACCTCGACGATGACAACGACGGCCAGAGCGACCTCGACGAAGCAGCATGCGGCTCGGATCCACTCGACGCTGCCAGCACTTCACCAGACGTCGACAATGACGGCATGCCCGACTGCGTCGACCTCGACAGTGACAACGATGGCGTGAACGACTCCATCGACAACTGTGTCAATGATTTCGACCCGACACAACAAGACACCGACGGTGACGGCCAAGGCGACGTTTGCGACACCGACGACGACAACGACAGCCAAAGCGATGCCGACGAAGCAGCATGCGGCTCGGACCCACTCGACGCTGCCAGCATTTCACCAGACGTCGACAATGACGGCAGCCCGGACTGTGTCGACGCAGACGACGACAACGACGGCATCAACGACATCGACGACAACTGCCCCAGTGATCCCAACCCATCGCAACAAGACACCGACGCCGACGGCATTGGCGACCTCTGCGACGCAGACGACGACAACGACGGCGTAGACGACATCGATGACGCATTCCCGCTTGATGACACCCGGGCGGTGTCATGTTCGCCAGGCTCCTACGGAGCATTCGAATGCACTCCTGCTGCGCCCGGCGAGTTTGTCTCAGGTTCGGGCGCATTCGCCCCTGACGATTGTGCCGCTGGTAGCTATCAGCCACTGAGTGGTCAAACAGAGTGTCTGCTCGCCGACGTCGACTTCTTTGTCGACAGCACTGGTGCAGACGCTCAGACGCCGTGCCCTGCAGGCACTTCGCAGCCACTCACCGGTCAAACGAGTTGCGTCGATGACGCACCGGCTGGCCCAACGTGTAACGGCCTGCCGGCAACAATTGTTGCCGACGGCTTGTTCACCTTCGGTACTTCTGGTGACGATGTCATCGTGGGCACCTCTCACAAGGACATCATCTTCGGCTTTGGTGGAAACGACATCATCTGCGCCGGCGACGGCAACGACAAGGTGTTCGGCGGCAACGGCCACGACGAAATCTACGGCGAAGGTGGCCACGACCGCCTCTACGGCAACAACGGCAACGACAAACTGTTCGGTGGTGATGGCTGGGACCGGCTCTACGGCGGCCGAGGCCACGACACCAAGGTCTACCACTAACCCACCCAGGTAGATCCCAAACGACACCTCGGCCCGGCCTCATTTGGGGCCGGGCCAAGCTGTTTTTACGTCACGGCCACGCCGGCATGAAGCAGCGCGTAGCGACAACGAAGACGACTGCTGCGCCTAGCTCTCGATGTCAGACAGGATCACGCCGCTGGTGTCGGTGAGCAGGTCCACGTAGAGCGACTGGTTTCCATCTTCGAGAAAGATGGCGCCGATGCCATTGCAGTCGGACAGCAAGGGTGCGCAATCGATGAGCGTGATCGTCCAGCCGGGCAGTCGTTGGCGAAGTCCGCTGGTGAGCTCTTCGGGTGTGTTCGAGTTCGTGAGCGTGAAGTCGATCGGTCACCATGGCGTCATCGCTGAACAGGCAACTGTCAGATCGGCAGTATGTCTGGCTGGTCACCCCGTTGACATCGAGCAGGTCCGTGTGGGCGGTGAGGACAGCAGCTACTTCCAAGTTTGCCTCCTCGTAGTTCGCTGATCCACAACCGGCGATCGCCAGCAGCCCGAGGGTGGTCAACCCAATGCGAATTCCAGCAGCTCTCCGCACGCCTAGATCAGGGTGCCGCGTGCAACGTAGAGCTTGCGAGCGAACCGGTCGACGTGCAGCAGCGTGCCCTCGAAGCTGACCGAGCGGCCCGGGTCGGCAGACTCATGGCTGCCGAGCTGCAGCACTGCGTGCACCTCGTTCGAGATCAGTGAGCCCGTGCCCGACGAGCCGAGCAGTACGGTGACTTTCTGGCCGGGTCCTTCGCCGAAGTCGTTGTCGTGGCGATAGGTGTGCGCTTGGGTGACCGTTCCGCTCCAGGCGACCCGCTGGTTCACGTACTCGGACTCGAAACGTTCGACGACCTCGAAACTCATGTGCGTGCCGCCAAAGAGATCATCGATGACTGCTTGCTGACGAAGACCGCTCGGCTGCGGCTCGGTGTGCGACGGAGCTGGCAACAGCACGGGAGCCGGTCCATCGGCAACCTGCTTCCAACCGTTGGCCTCGGGCGGCCCGGCGTCGAGCACCGGGGCCATGATCTGGCTCGCCCGCTCGTGCTCGCCGTGTTCGACCAAGGCTTCGGCCTCGAGCATCTGGGTGAAGATGTTCGGGTTGTGTTCGTTGATGTCGTGTAGCTCTTCGATAGCACTGCCGAGTTCGCCTTGCTGTTGCAATGCCAGCGCAGCATCGACTTCGGCCGGATGACCCATCACCTGGGCGATCGAGACCAACCAGTTAACCGTCTCCACGATCTTGTCGGCATCACCCTGATAGCCGGCCGTTGTGATCCGGATGGTGTCATGGGTCAATTCGGCGGTGTGTTGTCGCCCGCTGAAGAGTGCCAATATCGCGGCTTGACGAGAAGGCGTCAAGAACGCACGTACTTGATCGCGATGAGCGGAGTCCACTATCACCTGCTCATCGAAACGGGGATCACCGACCTCGACGTCGTTACCGCCAACAAACCTTGCGAACCGGTGCAGTCCGCGCTGACGTTTGATCTTCACCGGCGGGCCATCGGGCGGATGTGTGATTCGGTACTGGGTATATCGCTTCTTGTTCCCCGAAAAGGTGCTGATCTCGACCGACACATCAGCAATCCGTCCTCTGATCGTGGGAGCGGTGAAGCGTCCGCCCGGGTTGATCTCCAGGCCGAGTCGCGCCGCTGCGTCGGACCAGGACTTCTTCAGACCCTCGAAGACTGTGGAAGAAATGAACAGGCCACCAACGGCAAAGAGTCCAAAAAGAATGAAGCCCATACGTCCAGTATGGCCGAGCCTGCTTGTTATGGAGGTGTGTCCGTCTCCGCTTGGCTCGCCGATGCGGCCGGCCATCGCATCCGCAATCATTTTCTCGGTGAGGCCGTGGCCGCAGCGCTCAGCGAACGACCGGACCTCGACGCAGAAGCGCTTCACGAGCTCGCAGCAAAGGCGCGGGCCACGGCCATCGTCGTATCTCCAGCGAGCTGAGGCAGACACATGGCCCTCATCCTCGACGCAGGTGCGCTCATCGAATTCGAGTCTTCGAACCCGGTCGTGCTCGCTTTGCTCAGCGATGCCCACGACCGGTCTGTGCCCGTGAAGACAACATCGGGTGCAACTGCGCAAGTCTGGCGAGACAGAGCCAAGCAGTTACAACTCACGTTGTTGCTCCGAGGGGTCGACGAGCAACCTATCGACACCGAGTCGAGTCCGAGGATCGGGTCGATCCTTGCCGCCGCATCAGTCACCGACATCGTCGACGGCTCACTCATTGAGATTGCCTCGGACGGTGACGAGATCCTGACAACCGACCCCGACGACATCGTCCATCTGGCATCTGTTGCTGGCCGACGACTTGTCATCATTCCACTGAGCACCTGACCACGACGCGATCGTTCCGAGAATCACATGATTGCTGCCGCTTTCTTTCAGCGGCGCGCTGCTCGGTAGCGTCGGGGCATGACCAAGATCGCCGATGATGACCGACTCGACCCGCGCATTCGTCGCATCATGGGGGTCACGCCCGATGCGCGGGCGGGTGCTGACGTTGCCGATCGCGATGAGCTGATGGCCAAGGCACACAGCGAGAAGGCGCTGAAGATGCGCGCCGCGGTCGATGCCAACCTCGACCGCATCGACAGCACCGATCTGGCGCCGCTCGAAGGGCTCGACATTTCGACGCTCGAGTTCACGTCGGCGCCTGATGGCAATCAGATCAAGGTGTCGTTCATGCGACCCCAGGTCGAGGGGCCGGTGCCGTGCGTGTATTACATCCATGGCGGTGGCATGCAGACCATGTCGGCATTCCTGGGCATGTACCAGTGCTGGGGTCGCCTGATCGCCCACCAAGGCGTGGCGGTGGCGATGGTCGACTTCCGCAATGCGCTGCACCCGTCGTCGACGCCCGAGGTGGCACCCTTCCCTGCCGGGCTCAACGACTGTGTCTCGGGGCTGAACTGGCTAGTCGATCAGGCCGACGAGCTCGGTCTCGATGCCGACAAGATCATCGTGGCCGGCGAGAGCGGCGGCGGGAACCTGGCCATCGCCACCGGGATGCAGCTGCTGCGCAAGGGCGACATCGACAAGATCAGCGGCATCTATGCGCTGTGTCCGTACCTGGCTGGTGAATGGCCACAAGCGCGCTTCCCGTCATCGACCGACAACAACGGCTTGTTCATCAACACCTGGGGCAACAACGCTCGCATGGCCTACGGCATCGAAGCGTTCGACGAAGCCAACCCGCTGGCCTGGCCCATCTTCGCTACCGCCGACGACCTGACCGGCCTGCCCACAACGGTCATCAGCGTGAACGAATGCGATCCACTGCGCGACGAGGGCATCGAGTTCTACCGCATGCTCAACCAGGCGGGCGTGAGCGCTCGCTGCCGCCAGGTCATGGGCACACTGCACGGCAGCGAGATCTTCTCGGTCAGCTGCCCCGAGATCGCCACCGAAACCGCAATCAGCGTGGCCCATCTGGCCCTGACTGGCTGATTGGGACGCACATCGACTACACGGCGCTTAAGCCAACGACTTCGCCGGATACGGAGTGTCTATGCGCCATTCGAGCGACGGTGATACCGAGCGACCTGCCGTCAGGGGAGTTGATGCTCGTGGATCCCGTTATCTCGGAGAGCACACGCAAACACGGGCTGCAGACGATGACATGCTCCACGCCTACCGCAACCCGATCCGAGTGTTCGATCTCGACGACCTCATCATGCTCGTCGGCGCTGGAGTCGATGGAGGCGTGCTCGAAGTCGGTGTCGCCGAGGCAGAAGAAATCGAGTTCATCGTTCACGCCATGTCACCCGCGAGCAGTTCGTGAGGTAGCCACCACGCCCCGCTCGGTCCCAGAGATACTCGACCACGCGGCCGAACTGGCGAAGCGGTTCGAGGAACACGAGCCCGCCGATGGCGACGAACGTCTCGTCGCGGAGTATCTGCTCGAAAGGGCTGCTCCGCCCGAGCGCGCAGTGAGCGTCAAGTCGTCGACGCCGTCATCGGCGCCCGCTCAGCCGGAGCGTCATGGCAGAAGATCGCGGACCATTGGGTACCTCGGCGCAGGCAGCGCAGCAACGAAACGGATCGATCGCAGAGGCCGTCTGACTACCGAAGAGTGCGATTGATCGAAACGCAGCCACCCGGGCACGAAGGGCTGATTGCATCATCTCGCATCGTTCATCTGGCTACTGTGTCGATATGGCGACACTCACAGATATCAATGGAATCGGCCCTGCGCTTGCAAAGCGCCTGGCATCGAGCGGCATCTCGACGGTCAGCGCGGTTGCCTCGGCCACCCCCACCGCGCTTGCCGAGGTACAAGGTCTGAGCGCCGAGACTGCGAAGGCCGTCATCGCCGAAGCAAAGAAGGCGGCCGCCACTCCCGCCCAAAAGACGCCAGCGAAAAAGCCAGCAGCAAAGAAGGTAACTGCGTCAGCCGCTAAAAAAGCGCCAGCAAAGAAGCCAGCGGCGTCGAAGGCGACTGCCTCGCTTGAAAAGAAGGTGTCCAAGCTCGCCAAGCGCATGAAGCGGCTGGAAAAGAAACTTGCCAAGGTGGACAAGCGCACGTCTGCGAAAACCAAGTTGGCAAAGGTCAAGAAGAAGCAGAAGAAAAAGAAGACGAAGAAGTAGAAGCAAGAACACAGTCGTGCTGTGGTGCTTGGACGCCGCACGGATAGCGAGTCATCGCTGTGCCATCTGGATCAGCCACAGATGATGCACCGGACGCACCGCGATCAGTGGAGGTTGTATCCGCCGGGCCACAACGCCCACCTCGACGACGCGACACCGTTGGCCGTAACGCCCTGGTAGTCGTGCTGAGCGGGAACGACCTGTAGTCGGAAATTTCCCCCGGCTCCAGGGGTGATCAGCCCTCGCTGGACTGCAGCGACGCACACCGCCGAGTCGTCGGAGTAGACCGCCCCAACGCCTTGGATCACCGCACCACCCCAGACCGGGGCGGTGAGCGTTCCTCCAGGTGGGCAGTACATCGTGAGGATCCTTACGATCTGACCGCGCAGATTGACGGCTTTGTCGCTCCAGCTGAGCTCGATGCCGGGCGGCCTGGTCGGCGTCGGGGTCGGCGGGACCGGTGTCGGTGTCGGCGTGGGCCGTATCGGCGTCGGGGTCGGCGGTATCGCGTCGTCGGAGGCGGGATCGGTGTCGGCGGGACCGGTGTGGGGGTAGGCGGGATGGGCGTTGGTGTTGGAGGGACGGGTGTCGGCGTGGGCGGGATCGGCGTCGGGGTCGGCGGGATCGGCGTCGGCGTAGGCGGGATGGGCGTTGGTGTTGGAGGGACGGGTGTCGGCGTGGGCGGAACCGGAGATGCGGTTGATGGAACACTCGTTGCCGACGGAGCGGTCTCGACACCGCTATCGCCATTGTCAACCCCTGCAATGAGTGAGGCCGAGTTGGCGGTCTTGGCTCCGGTCTCAAGACCATCGCCGTCTTGGTTGGACCCAACGTTGGCCGCCTCGACGTTGGCACTGTCGGCTGCATCATCAACGATTGAGGAAGCGAGCGCGACGCCTCCGATGGCGGCGCCAATCACCGTCCACCACCAGGCAGGGCTGCTCGACCGTGACGGCTCGGGCCGCTGAAGGACGCGAGGGCCATCCGTCGGGGTAGTTGCATCGACAAACCGTAAACCGAACGGACGGCACCAAACATGGGGTGGGCACCCCATGTTTGGTGGTGCAGGCACCCCCGTTTGCTGTGTCACTGGGGCATGGCCCACCGAGACCGTGGTCCACGCTTTGTGGTCAGCGGTGCAGGCTAAAGGGGGGTCAGTCTTCGTCGTTGACCCACACGACGAGTTCCGGCTCCGACGACTCCTGGCTCGTAAAAGTGTTGTCTGGCGTGGATACGTCGATCTGAGCGGCGGACGGTGGCGGGGGCGCCTCGACAGATGGGGGCTCGGCTGGGCCACGCAGAGGACCCACGGTGTTGGTCGGCGGGCTCGGTGGTGGCGGTGGTGGCGGTGGTGGCGGCGGTCGAGATGGCGCAGTGTGCTGGGTGATCAGCGAGGCCAGTTGACCGCAGGATCGGTTGAGCTGGCTGCGTCGTAGAAAGCGGTCGTCACCACCCAGGTTGGCGGCTTCTGCACCGCGCCGGTCGATCGGAAGGGTGTGCAGGACCTGCAGTTCGAGTGCCTCGGCGACTTGCTCGGCGTTGTACGGCGTGCCGCCCACCAACACGATGGCGACATTGTCGGGCTGGGTGCACTCGGCCAGGCGATGGCGCAAGACCAAGAGTTCTTCGCGTGTGGGGCGCACGAACCACAGCAGCAGGTCGGCGGCGGTCAGCGCGGGAATCACCTTGCTGTCGGGCACGACCGTTCCGGCGTCGAGTAATACCGGGTGACGTGACTCAGCCAGATACGGACCCAGGAACGGCCCCGCAGATCGCATCTGCGCGCCAGCGGCGCTGGCCGATGGCGACAGCGGTACACACGCCACACCCGACGGCAGCCGTTGCGCATTATCGAGCAACGGCGGCGCTTCGGACTTGCGAAGGCTCTCGGCGAGCGTGACGAAGCCTGGTGTGAGCGCCAGCTCATAGCGCGCTGCCAGCACTCCCCCGGCCCCGTCGGCCTCGACGACCACCGGGACCGCTGGCGATTCACCCATCGCAGCCGCCACCAGCTGCAGGGCCGTCGACACGCCGGGCGAACCATGGGCCGAAGCGCCAACGACGAAGGTCACGAACCTTCCTCTTCCCATGAGGCCAAGCCATTGTTCTCGACTTCGATGAGCACGACCTTCTCGGCAAGCAGTTGCACTCGCTGGGCTGCGGTCACGCCGAGCCGCAGTCGCACGAACAAGAGATTGCCGTCATAGGAAGCAGACTCGACCAACGCATCGGGCGACACGATGTCGGCGGTGCCGTCGCCATCGACTGCTACCAGCACCTGTACCCAATCTCCTGTGACCAGGCTGGTTGGGGCTCGGGTGCCGCTCAGTACCAGTCCAACGAAGGCTTCACCCGATCCCAGCTCGGCGCCGGCGACGAACATCTCGGTGGTGATAAGCGTGCCTGCCGACAGGTCAGAGATCGGACGAGCGCCTACGAAAACGCTCGCGTCGGCGGCGGGTTGCACGTTCGCAGGAACGTCGGAGCTGATATAGATCTCGGTCATCTGATCGAGGCGGAGTGGCTCGCCCTGCGTGATGTCGGCAGCCAACGCCAGCACCGGTGTTCGTGACGTGGTGCTTGCTTGCCACCAGACGGCAAGCAATGCAAACACCGCGACAACGAGCAGCGACAGCAGCAACTGTGGTAGTTGGATGCCACGCTGTTGCCGCTTCGGTCCGGCAGGAGCCAAGTCGCCCGCAGCGTTGGTTGGAGCAGTCACGAATCTGTCCTTCTTTCGGAGTGGTCGGCCGCAGTGCGGTCCAAGCCGTAGTAGGTCGTCATGGGCTGAAGGGGTCGAACGCCAATGCGCGATGGCTGCCCACGCCATCGATGTTGAGGCCAGGTACGAACGAATCGCCACTCACCCGAACGACAACGGTCACCGAATCGCCGGTGACGATGAAGTCTTCGATCGATGCAGCGGGAACGACCGCCACCACCTTGGCGGCTTCGACTCGAGCTCGGTTGTCGCCCTCGTCTACGACCGCGAGCCCGGCGGCGAGCTGGTCCACGTCGATTGTCGCCGCGGCAGCGCGAGCGGCTTCGGCTGCGATGTCCTCGGCCTGACTGAGGTTTCCGAGCTTGCGCCCGCCTTCGGCAACAACGGAAATGATCAAAACGAGGAAGACGGCCAGCACCGCAAACATGGCGGTGACGACGCCGCGCTCTCTGCTGGGCGAATCCGAGGTCGTCTTCATGGCGCTGACAGCCAATATTCGATGGCCGAAACCGCAACACCGGACTCGGTGCGCGTACCGTCGCCCGCCAACGGAGCGAAACCTCGAAATGGTTCGGTACATGTGAGTCGGACACCAACCCGGCCAGGGACGAACGAGGTCAGGTCCGGAGCGTCGTACTCGAAGTCGTCGAGGATCACCACCGTGCCGTTGCACACCGCCTCGGCCGCAGACTGGGCGGCGGTACGAGCGTCGTCGTAGGTGCGAGTGAGGGAGGCGGCCCGGGCGGCGGCATCGGCTGCTTGTTGGGCCCGCGAACTGTGGCGTTCCACCTGGACCACGTAGACCGCCAGCAGTGCGAGCATCAACATAACGGGCATCAGAATCGCCAGTTCGGTCGACAGCAGACCTCGGTCGTCAGTATCTCGGCGCGAGAGACGGGTCATGTGTCCGGCAACCGTTCTCGGATGGTGGTGGCGGAGGCAGTCACAGAGAGGGACCCGAAAATAGTGGGATAGGTGCCCGTGATCTGCATCTCGACGAGTTCGCTGCCGTCGGCATTGTCCGCCGACACCACCACATTGCTCAGAGTTCCTGCATTGCGGGCAAAGTCTTGGGCGGCGGCGATGCCGGTGGCGTCGTCGGAACCCAGCAGGGCCGCGACTTCGACGCCATGATCAGCTGCTGCCTGGGCCACCGCCCCGGCATGGGCCCACAGGGCTGCTTGGACTATGCCCAACACCACCGCGATGATCACCGGGAAAAGAATCGCGACCTCGGTGGTAGCCAGCCCTGCCTGTGATTCAGGAACCCGAGCGTCGCCCGGCTGGCGGCGAGCTACTAACCGCCGGAGATGATCGTGGGCGTCGTGTCTTCGGGCAGCGCCTCGACCCGTCCCTCGGCGTAGGTGTACAGCAGTCCCCCGATAGCGACCGCGGTGGCGACCAGAATGAAGGTCAGCACGGCGATCTCGGTGGTTGTCAAGCCCCGTTCGCGGTCGACCTCGCGTATTTCCCGGACGCGGTTGGTGAACGCTACGTAGGCGGACGTGGTGAGACGTTCCATGTTGTTTTTCCTTTTTTAATTTGACTACGAGAATGACTGCCATGCGTCACCCGCCTCGCAACAGCGGATAGTTCAGCATGCTCAGGACCTGTGTGTCGAGATTTGGTGTGGTTGGCGTGCCGATCTGTTGAAAAACGGCAAACCCGAGAAAGAGAAAAAGGGCAACGAGTAGCAGACCGACCGGCAGCAGCATCTGCTCGGTCAAGGACTCAGATGTCTGCTCGACCTCGGCTTGAAGGCGTGAACGCAGGACCTCGGCCTTGGTCGCCACCGAGTCGGTGACCCGGGAGCCCTCGGTGCCGGCAAGTTCCGCAGTCGCCACCAGGTCTCGAAGTTCCGCAATGTCGAATCGTTCGCCGAGCACGCCGAGCTGGGACCACGGTGTGCGGTTCGACAAGCGTGCCCTGTCCAGGGCAGCACGGATCTCGGCGAACGCCCAGCCGTCTCCCGAATCAGCCGATGTCTGCAGGGCAGTGAGTAAGCCGCCGCCCCCCGACATGATGATTGTCACCAGGTCGAGGTATGCCGACAGTGCGTGTCGAAACGCGACCCGTCGTTCCTTGGCGCGAGCGCGCAGCCGCAGGTCTGGCATCACGAATGCCACCAGGGCGCCAGCGAGCGCGATCAGGGTGGGGATGGCCGGATTCACCGCGGTGCCGATTGCGCTGAGCAGCACCCAGACGACATACACACCGCCCACCGCTGTTGCCGGCCACACCGTTTTGACCAACCCGTGTTGTTCTATCGACGAGTTCGTTACCGCCAGGTCCTTTCGCAGCTGGGCGTGATCATTTGTCGCCAGCGCAAGACTCGATCCAATCGATCCCAGGGATTCACGTAACGAGCGATGCGGCGTATGTGCCGTCTCGGAAAAGCCTTGCCCCGGAGACGATACGGAATCGAAGACGTCGAGGATGGGCTGGCTTTTCGGGCGAAGAGCTTGGCCCAGCAGCAACACGCCCATGCCTATTCCTGCGCCGAGAAACATCATTACGACGGCGTTCATAGCTGTGCCCTCTTCATAACGGTGCCCACTTCATGATCGAGACCTGTTCATGACTGCGACCTTCGGGCAACGAAGCGCTCGGGTTGCGGAATCTCCGCCAGCTTGCGAGTGGTCCAGATCGCCAGGACGACAACCGATCCGACGACAAGCAGCCAGATCTGACCCGCAGCCGACTGATACCCGATGAGGAGATCACGACCGACCACCACCATCAAGAGCATCGTCAAACCCACGAAGAAGCCGACGATCTTCATCGACGTGCGCACTCTGGCACGACTGACTTCGATGCGCACTCGCATCTTGGCTTCATCTCGGATCGAACTTGCGAGTCGAGTGAGCAGCGGCACCAAGCGCCCAGCATCGAGTTCGGTTGCGCTCAGCAGCCCAGCAATGACCAGGTCCGCGGCCGGGTGCTGCAGATCGATGCCGAGTTGGCGTAAAGCACCCGCCAGGTCACCTCGAGGTGCTCGCCTGGCAAACGCGTCCAGCTCGGGGCGAATGACCGCCGGCCCATTGGAGGCCGTGGCAACGAGAGACTGCTGCAAACCAGCCGAGGCATTCATGGTGTCTCGGATTTGCTCGGTCCACGTGGCTATTGCCTCAACCTTTTCGATCTCGTCGGATGCGCTGTAGCTGTCGCCTCTGAGGAGAGGAATCGAGAGCACACCAGCAAAGGCCCAGAGCCCACCGACGGGCCAGCTGGTCCAGGCCCACACGACGGCTGCGGCAACAAACGCGCCGAAGGTCCAGATCAGCAGAGTCTGTGCGTTCTGCTGAGCGCGAACAAAGCCACTACCAAAGCCGGCAAACAGGCGCACGCCCATCAACGTGAACATCGTGGCGAGCAGTCCCACGGCAATCATGGCGCCGAGCGCAGCCATTACGAGCGCGTCCATTACGAACGGCTTCCTGCGGCCCAGCGGGCATCGAAGCCCTGGGCTGCGAGGGCTTCGATGTGGGCCCGACCCGAGATTCCAAAGGCGGGTGCGGCGCAACCATCACTGCCGGGCGCAAACACTTCGGTGGACAACATGTTCACCTCGCTAGTCGGGTCGACCTCGCGTATCGATTGGATCACGCGTTTGTCCTGGGAGAAACCCAGGTGAACGACGAAGTGCACCGCATCACGAATCAACAAATTGGCGTGGCTGGGGTCGATCGGTGGATTCGCCAGTGTTGCGGCATACGTCGTGATGCGATTGAACACATTCTTGGATGAGTCTGCATGGATCGATGTCATCGAACCGTCGTTGCCCTGTGACATGGCCAGCAACATGGGCACGGTTTCGGCGCCACGACACTCGCCGACGATGATGCGATCCGGGTCCATCCGAAGTGATGCCACCACCAAGTCAGCCATGGAAATCCCGCCGAGCCCTTCGATGTTCTCGCTGCGGGCCTCACACTCGACAAGATTCGGATGCGCGTCGCCGAACCGAGACACTCCCAGTTCGAGATTGTCCTCGACGGTCACGATTCGCTCACCAGGCTCGATCTCGTTGATGAGCGCCCGCAGCAGTGTCGTCTTACCGGTGCCGGTTCCGCCGGAGATCACCATGTTGCGGCGCGAGCGCACGGCTGCGCGTAAGAACCGAACAACCACGCCGTCCATCACGCCCAGTTCCATGAGCTCGTCCAACGAGCTGATGCCGAAGTTGTGGCGACGAATGGACATTGACGGTCGCGACGAGACACTGAACATGGCGTTCAGGCGATCGCCGTTGGGCAGCTGCATGTCGATGATTGGATTGGCGTAGTCGAATCGTTGCTCAACACGACCCATGCGGCGAGCGAAGTCGGCGATCAGACGACGTAACTCCACGTCGGAGGCCGCAACCTGCGAAACCTGCTTCCGCTGCCCATCTCGTGTCTTGATGAAGACCCGATCGAACCCATTGATATGGACATCCTGAACCGTCGGGTCTTGCAGCCACCGTTCGAGTTCGCCAAAGCCGAACACCGCGTTCAGGGTCTCGTCGATCAT
>Ga0209831_1000289_pt1 | contig 49166 bp, 48 predicted proteins | sample Maine_Asex4_meta_FD_187451 | JGI IMG/M metagenome (GOLD analysis project Ga0209831, IMG submission 187451) | Marine algal microbial communities from Maine, USA - Maine_Asex4_metaG (SPAdes) (version 2) | ecosystem: Host-associated > Algae > Red algae > Unclassified | place: Maine, USA | collected... | reverse complement strand
CACAAACTTGCCGATCCTTACAAGACTTTTGCCATTGTCCATTTAAGCAACGATTTATGATGCACAGAAATTCTAATTTCGAGTTATAATATAACATAATTTCTCATAAGATACATTATGCGATTTTTATGTTGTAGCAGCAATGTAGAACTGTCACCCCTAAGCAATTTAAAAATGTCAGGGTCGTCATCTGTAATGATGATGGAGAGCCGACGTGGAATGGGTGATGATGAGCCAGCAAGAGCTGTGCAAGGTGGAGGTTATAGCGCAGGCCTCTGATGGTAGTATAACGAGGAAGCTAGCAGCCGAGACACTTTGATGTGCCCCTAGCTTTGTAGACACCTTGTTTGGTAAAACTGGAAACAAGGAGAGTGTCTTATGGGCGGTCGTGTTCGATATACAGAAGAGTTTAAATTGGGGGCTGTGGCTCAGGTCACAGACAGGGGCCACAGTGTCACATCAGTTGCCGGGCGGCTAGGTGTTAGCACCAAGTCGCTTTACGATTGGGTCAAGCGATATGGCGACCAGCCTGGCAAAGCGGTCAGTTCCACAGACGCGACGGAGATCAAACGGCTGAAGGCCGAGCTGCGCCGTGTCACCGAGGAACGCGACATCTTAAAAAAGGCCACGGCGTTCTTCGCAAAAGACCACGGGTGAAGTACGTCTTTATTAAAGCGCATCGGAATGAGTTTTCGGTGCGCGCCATGTGCCGCGTATTGAAGGTTCATGTTAGTGGATTTTATGCGTGGCTGAAGAATGGGTTATCGGGCCAAGCTAAGCGCAGGCGCCGCCTGACGGGCCTTATCAAGCAGTCTTGGCTTGAGAGCGGCTGCGTGTATGGCTATCGCAAGATACATCACGATCTGCTAAGCCTTGGCGAGCCTTGTGCGCCGAACACGGTCGCAAAGCTCATGCACGGCGAAGGGTTGAGAGCTCAAGTTGGTTATAAGCGTCGTCCTGGCAAGTATGGCACCAAGCCCGCCATTGTGGCAGCCAATCAGTTGCAACAGAACTTCAACGTTGATGTTCCTGATACAGTTTGGGTGACGGACATCACCTATATTCTAACACATGAGGGCTGGCTCTACCTCGCGGCCGTTATCGATTTATACTCACGTAAAGTCGTGGGGTGGTCTATGGCGTCACGGATGCAAACATCACTGGCTTTGAACGCTCTGCTGATGGCCGTCTGGCGACGTAAGCCAACCGACACTGTTATCGTGCACTCTGATCAAGGTTCACAATTTACAAGCCATGAGTGGCGCGAGTTCCTGACCGATCACAATCTGGAAGCCAGCATGAGCCGGCGTGGCAACTGTTACGATAATGCTGTCGCGGAGAGCTTCTTACATCTGCTCAAGACTGAGAGGATCAGGAGAAAAACTTACAAAACCCGTCAAGAAGCGCGGCAAGACGTGTTTGATTACATCGAATTATTCTACAGTCCAAAACGCAAACATGTATAGCTATCCCCTATTCCGCTTTGAAGCCTGCCACTTATTCGACCAACGCAAAAAAGCCCTGCTGCTGACGATTTGTCGGGAACAGGGCTTCTTAGTTTTTCTTATTATCTCTTGGATCCTACCGGACCGGAATAAACCTTGAGGCGGTGTAAGAGACAAGCGCATGAAGTCTTAGGACATTTCGGACGCAATAGATCTTTCAATATGGTGTATTGAAGAATTGATCAGGGTCTTGTTGAGCTCACAAATAATTTTGTTGGTCACTTCGTCATGAAGCAGTGGGCGAACTTCGCCTAATGTTTCAGGGTCTGCCGACAGCACGAGCTTATTAAATTTGCCAGCATGGGACATGCTATATAATCTCTCGGCCAGCTGCTTGCTGAATGTGGCTTCTATAGATTCTTTGGGCGAGCGCTCGGCGGGTGATTTACCCGACGGACCTTCATCAGCCAGATCCTGCGGCGTCCAATCATCAGTAGTCTTCAAAGTGTCGCCCTTAAAGCGGAAAAGTTTGGCCTCGGCGCCTGTGGCAACGACAACCAATGTGTTCTGGGGCAAGTTTAACTCTGACATGCCTATTCCTCTTCCTCGTGCGCGACTTTGGCTAAATCATCCTGAGACTCGACATGCTCAGTGTCCTTACGGTACAGTGCTCCGCGCTTCTTATCTGACGATTTAAGGACTTCGTTTTTATCATTTGGCATGTATGTCTCCACTTTTTTAATATTATATAATATAAGCGTTCGCCTAGCGATTTAGTTCCTAATCGCTGACCTTTAACTGCGATCAAGTTCGAGGGTCTTAAGTCAATGATATCAAACTGAGAGACCTTACTCACATATCTGACAATTTGCGCCTCATGTGACTCGGGTGGAAGCTGCTCTGAGCTCTTCTTCCACAAGATATAACTCTATCACCAAAACGAACGCACGAAGTCTGGAGTAGGATGTGCATGGGAACTGGATCTCCCTGACCTATCAATCGCCGCGAAACAGTGCGGCGTTGTGGCTAGTCTCCGACGTTCCAAGTATGCCTGACTCAGTTTATTTACCTAAGAACCTGCGCTTGAAGTGGGTTCGACTAAACGATCTCAGGGCCATTGAAGAATGGGTTATTAGACGCATTTTCCTCACGCCTTACAATTGTGCCGCCAACATCTACGGGGCATTCGACGCGGGCTATGTGGAACATCGCATCCCCGCGGCTGACGACGGGCAGATTTGTGCGCCCAATGATAACACCGGCATGTTTCGCGAGGATGTCAATATCGACGTCGCCCAGCGGATCAGAGATCCCGCCGATGCGCTGGCCCTTTATGACGCTATCGCCGAGAGCCGATGAAGCCCGCATCAAGCCGCTCGACTTTGCTCGCACCCAATAGCTTCCAGAGGGCTGGACAGGTGTGATGCGCTTGTCTCCGGGTTTGAGCTTTGGGAGCATACCAATTTTGCGGATTACGCCGAGAATTCCGCGCACGCCGATGCGAACGGCAGTTTCGTCGAATCTTAACGCCTCGCCCGCTTCATAGACGAGCACTTTACAGCCCACATCGCCCGCGGCACCTCGTAAAGAGCCATCGCGCAATTTCGCATCGAGCATGATCGACGCGCGAAAAGCCAAGGCTAACTCACGAACCTCTGGATCTGAAAGATCAGCTCGAATTTGCGGCAGGTTTTCGCGGTGAACAGCACCAGAATGTAGGTCGATACCGTAATCGCAACGGCTGACGATTGTCTGCATGAATGTATGTGCCAGTTGCGAGGCGGAAGAGCCACTCGCACTGCCTGGAAAGACGCGGTTAAGGTCACGCCGGTCAGGTAAGTAACGCGTCATACCTAAAAAACCAAATCCGTTGACAACTGGAATTAACACAAGCGTGCTTGCCATTCGCGACAGTAGTCTAGTGTTGGCCAAGCGGCGGATGATTTCCAATCCAATGATTTCGTCGCCGTGAGCCGCGGCGCTCACAAATAAAACAGGGCCAGGCTTTTTCCCGTGAATAATTCTTACCCGCAGCGTCATGTCCGTGTGGTCGGGCAGTTGTGAAAGGGGGACGAGTGCAGTTTCGCGCTCGCCGGGTGCGATGCTCACCCCTCCAATTTCAAACGCTTTGTGTTTAGACGAATTTTTTTTGAGGTTTTAGTGGCCATGCTTAGTTTCGACCAGACAGCCTAGTTTCAATATGCTTGATGACTTTCTCGGCTACATCTATACCCGTCGCAGTCTCAATACCTTTTAGCCCTGGGGATGAATTGACCTCCATCACGACAGGGCCGCGCTTTGATCGCAACAAATCTACGCCGCACATTTCCAGTTCCATTGCTCTCGCGGCAGCAATGGCCGTACTGCGTTCGGCATCAGTAATTTCAACAACTGTAGCACTGCCACCCTGATGCAAATTGGAACGAAAGTCACCCTCTTTCCCCTTGCGCAGCATTGCAGCAACGACCTCATCGCCCACAACAAGGCAACGAACATCCTCGCCGCCCGCCTCTTCGATAAATTCTTGTAAGATAATATCGCTCTCCACACCACCAAATGCTTCCATCACGGCTTCAGCCGCGCTATCGCTTTTCAATAGCATGACGCCGACACCGTGCGTTCCTTCTGTCAGTTTTAAGACTACAGGCGCTCCGCCTAAAATTTCAATTTCCTCGCCCGGATAATCATTGCTGTGGGTGAATATCGTACGCGGAAGACCAATTCCGCGCTCGCCCATGAGCTGAAGGCTCCGAAGTTTATCGCGTGACTGAGCAATGGCAATCGCCGGATTAAGCGTAAACACACCCATGACTTCCATCTGGCGCACGACGGTGGTTCCGTAATACGTCACAGACGCGCCAATCCGCGGAATTACAGCATCAAAATTAAGGAGCGGTTGACCTTTATGAAGAAGCCTACAGCCCTGTGAGCTCACATCAACGAGGCATTTCATATGATCAATGACATGGACTTCGTGACCTCTCTTTTCTGCGGCTTCGCGCAAGCGCTTATGCGAATAGAGGTTTCCGTTACGGGTAAGAAGAGCAATTTTCATATGAATTCCGATCGAATCGGCTACCGAGGTTGGCCAATTTTAAAATTAAGTGTTCTGCCGGCTTGCTCGCAGAAGAGGTCTTCTGCAGATAGAAATTTGATTTCGAGGGATAGATTTTCAATGCGTCTTGCCTCGTATAATGCGCGCCTAAGACATAGGTTCCCCGCTGACAGCACTACATTGAAACCGACAAGGTGCATTGCTCGTCAAAACGAACAATGCAGATTGGGTGCTAGGCTCATTAGCCGCCGCTCATAACGTGATCGATGGTCTGGAACGTGCCGTTCCTAGTTTGGTGACCTACGAGATTAACAGACGTTAATCGTCCATCTAAATCCGCGATTTTGAAATAAACACCTAATAAGTAAAACTTCATCCGTGTGCCTGCTAGAGACGTCACAGTGTAGGAGTTCGTTCCTCTTGCATTCATGATCATGCGGTACCAGGACGTTGGGAAGGCGATCTCAATGCGGGATCCAATCTGAGCTTTGTAGCGCCACTAGTAGAGCGCCATTTGCGTTATGTCATATTGGTCAAAGTCCCCGATAAGGAAACGCTGACGGTTGTGAATGCGTTAATTAAGCATTCCAAGAAACTCCCGGCGGAGCTTTACAATTCACTGACATGGGATAGGGGTAAAGAACTCGCGGATCATAAACGCTTTACACTGAAGACCAATATTGATGCGTTTTTCTGCGACCCGCAAGGCCTTATGCATTTCGCTTACGGTTTCCGTGCATGAAGCCCGAATCTTACACTTTTGAGAGTAGCACCTTACAGCCTGATACAACGGGTCTTGAGCCGCCTATGGTGCTCGTCCGCAGCGGCCAGCTTGCTGTGACACACTACATTGATTTTCTGCATTTGTCTATCAAGTCAGACAATAGCCGCCAAACACACCGATCAGCAATCAGCTTGTTCTTTCGGTTTTGCGATGGCCGGGAGATCAAAGAACTCATTGACATCGAGCCAATTCATGTGCGGGCTTACCTCGATCACCGTACGAAAGAGATTGGGCTCATCGCCAGTGCGCGAACGCACTATTCGGCCATAAAAGGGTTTTTCCAGTATCTCGTTGAAAAGGATTTCATTGCGAGCAATCCTCCGGCGTTGGTTTCCTATTCATTCGTAGACGCCCGCAAAGGTAAAATGCCAGTGATCTCTGCCGAAGATGTCCGGCGGCTCTTATTATCTATCCCTGACTATCCGAATGATGAGGACTGCCGGGCGAAACACACGGATCTACGCGACCGCGCTTTAATCGGTCTCATGGCCTATACTTTCGTGCGTATTGGCGGTGCCCTCTCCGCGAATGTTGGAGACTTTCGATATGACAATGGGACAATGGGGCTGGATATGATCGAGAAAGGCGCAAAAGAACACAGCCTTTCATTATCCGGTGCGCCTTGCGCTTTCTTAGAGGATTATATATCAGTTTGCGGGTTAACAGATAGAAGCGCTCCCCTCTTCCAGTCGGCCAATAGAAATGCCCAGCTTACAGGGAAACACTATGACGGTGGTAATTCGAAACGTATGATTGCGGCGCGTGTTGAAGCACTCGGCATTGCCGGCAATACTAAAAACCATACCTTTCGAGCCACAGGGAATACACATTTCCTTGAGGGCGGCGGCAGAATTGATGATGCACAAGACATTGCCAATCACGCCGACAGCTCAACGAGCGTCCCAGAAAGACCCTCAAATATGAAACACCGGCTGAGAGGTTCAGCCAATGTGTTGCGGCGACCGCTTGAATCCGCACCCAAAGTAGGACACTCAGTTATTTCGGCTAGGGGCATAGCGGATATTAGCTCAGACTGTTCAAATTGCCCAAAGTAAGCCGCAGAGCCCATACCCATCAAGAAGATGAGACTATGTCGGTGAAATTGCGGAGAGGATTAGGGATCTGATACCCACTAAGCTCTCTAACCCCTAGCGGCAGTTGTGGCGGTGACTGCCTTAGCGAACAGCGAACTAAATGACGTCATAAGCGGAAAAATTCACGTCATATTTAAAGCGAAAGCAATTTTTCGATCTTCGACTCAAGCGCCGCGTCTACCTTATCAGCGACATCTCCGCGGTCATTAGCGCGCAAGGTCTGCACTAACTGCCTTATGGCGGTTTCGAGCTGATAAGTTAGCACATGTGCATTCCATGTTGATAAAGAGCGAATTACCATGTCAGATATTCTATCCAGCACCTCAGGGCGCATCCGGTCCATCGTTCGTGCTATTAAGCTGTATATGCTAGCCACCGGCATAGGCTGCTTCGACCCACTTGCCACCACTAGCTGGTGTTCGAGCGCGTCTATTAACTGCAGCAGCGCCGTATCGGGATAGACAATGGCCCATGTGCCCGCCGCCTCAGTCAGCAAAGGTTCGTCGTGCAGCCAGTGTACGAAGATGTCCGACATTGCGTTAATGGCGTTCACTGTAGTTTCCTGATTATGCTGAGCGGCTGATCCGGTCCTCCATGCCATAGCGTAGAGGTTGGTCAATCCTGCAGTCGGGTCATGCTCTAACGAACGTTGGCTGTCGAGGCTCAGAGCGTTCCGCACGCTGTCTGCAACGTCTCCCAACCCCCGAACACGCGCAACAGGATCACCAAAAACCATATAGTCCCCAATTTCGCAAACAAGCTCAACTTCCTGTTCACTCCCGCTGATTAACTTAGACAGAGCGGAGAAGTCGATTTGACTAATGTATCCTCGTGCACGGCAGATGACTTCGTCGTATTCCATCTCAGGAAGGAAGCTTACGCGTCGGGTGTTCCGTAGCATGTCGTGGGAGCTCCTTCGCGAGTGCAAGATCCTTGCGCGCAAGTCGTCTACCACAAAATTGGGTCGCGATTGGTTTGTTGTCATATAAAAAAGCGCTGCGAGTAGTACGATGGATATTAAACTAAGAATAAGCGACAAGAACGCCCCTAACGCCGGGTTAGAGTCTGGCTCCCCAATGGCTCGCGTCAGCGTTACAAACATAACTACGCCCAATAGGTAGCCCAGGACCGCTTGATTGCGCTTGCGACTTACGAAGCCGTCCACAACCTGTATGCCCATCGATCCGCCGGACTGTTGTAATGCTATTAGGAGGAGTGAGAAAGTGAACGTGGTCAGCGTGAACATCGAACCCGCAAGCAGCTCTAGCAAGGAAAACGTTTGGTCCGCGTCAGTTTGCATGTGCGTCGTAATCCAACCCCGTACTCCCAATAGCAACTCGGGCGGGTTGCGGTCCCAGGCCGACACGGTCACCGCTAGGAAAATTGCTACCACGCACATTAATATAGGCAGTCCTAAAAACTGCTTAAACGCCCGGTGAATAGTTTCCCACCACGTCGGCTGCTGAATCTCAGGCTTATCTAGTCTTGCGGGAGGGCGCTTAGCTTTAGCTGTATTTGCCACCTCTGAGTTCTCGTAGGTCGCCAGCAATAGGGACTGCTCCGCGTGCGGCGCGACTTTCAATGTCGGGTTCGTCATTCGTTAGCATCCTAAGGTGAAGTTAATCTGTAAATAAATGCCGCGCTTGCGACTCCGTTCCATCCATATTTGTAATGTTCGATCGAAATATGGCGAAAGGCCCATTTAAGGTGGTGGATAACGCCTTTTCAAAAAAGATTTTCTACTGCTGAGTAAGGTTTCTTTGCCGAGATTGTCCTTCCTCTCTTTTGCACAGCCTAAAATGAGCATGGCATGTGCTGTCGCAGGCTGCACTGCACGAAAATCAAAACATCACCGGATCAATGCGATCGGCGCGATATTTTCCAAACAAAGTTGCAGGATGGTCGTGTTGAGTTAAACTTAGAAGTTAATTTGAGTAACAAGACCGCATAACGTATCTCAAAACACCCAGTTCTTGGGATGGCTATTCGGCCACATCTTCCAAGAAAATTTAATCGTCTTGAAACAAAACATAACCAACGGCTTCTTTTGTCAAGCCTGCCCTGTTGGTGGTAATTGTTTATATGTCTACGACTGCATGCCTATACGTACTTTAGTCCATAGGAAGCTCTGGCTGTAGGGTTTGCGAGGAAGGGAATATTTCGGGTAACATCGATTGCGAATTTAGTATTTGATCCCAAATAGAGTGGATCGCACCCTGTTGCACTATATGCCAGACGGAACTGATAACAATTACCCGCCATACATCCAACTAAACGTTAAAAATTTTTATGTGTGAGGCATCATTTTGCGAGATGAACTGATCTGATTTTGTCATATGTACTGAGTTACGGAACCAGGACTTTTTCTGCGCGTTTATGAGGCACAGCATATAGGAAAGCTTATGTCTCAAACCACTGGAACAAGCCTTTACCGCATGGGTATAATGCGCGCCAAAGTAGCGGGCGGCGACGACACTGCATTCACGGCTTTGGTAGACAAGGCTTTGGAACGGTTCTCCCGCGACGTAGCTGACAAACTTACCGATTTTAGCTTAGAAACTCACAGCTTTTCTACACCGCACCTTGTACCCTCAGGCGGCAGTTATAATCCCCTCGACTTCGTACAACTTGGTTTGGGCGAGAAAGCCGAGCGTGGTCTATCTTTTCTAATCATTGTGACGGATGTCGATCTGTCTCCGTCTAAGACATCATATACCCTCGCCCTGCCTTCGCGAGTGACTAACGTCGCGATTGTGACGACACGGCGATTAGATCCGCATTTCTGGGGTGAATTATCGGATCCCGATCGTGCGGCGGAACGGCTCTCGACTATCTTGATACACGCGTTCGGGCATTTGTTAAACTTGCCATATTCGGATGACCCCAAGAACGTTATGGCCCGTATTGAGGGTGTAGAAACGCTCGATCGCATGGTTGATTTTACGCCATCACAAGTCGCCAAAATGGCCGATACCTTGCCTTTGGAAGCCTTTGAGCAGTCGTCGAAAGACAGCAGCGTTGTCTTCGGCGTACAAACATTCTTTCGGCGCTTGCCTGCAATATTTCGTGCCGTGCGAAGGGCCAATCCTGTATTACTAGTCACACGAATGCCCACGATGTTAGCGACGGCTTTTTCTGTCATTGCGCTGCTGCTATTCGGAGCGGAGATATGGGACTACGCAGCTGTGGCATCTAATGTGCAGGTTGCAGGACTGACTATCTTTTCCTTCCTAATTGGCACCTTTGTGCTGTATCGAGCTTTTCGCTTCACTCCGACCGCTTCGCGAGACGGGCGGATTATGGAAAGCTCGCTTGTGACAGCGGCGGCGACCATAATAACTTTGTTCACGACATTACTCGTCATGTTCTTCGTCTTCGCGGGGTTAATGTTGCTCTTCGTCGAGACAATATTCCCGAGCGCGTTGATGGAAACTTGGACGACAGTGGAGGACGCTAAATCGCTGGACGATCATTTACGCCTCGCAAGTTTCTTGGCAGCGCTTGGGGTGCTTTCAGGCTCGCTGGGTGGATCTGCAGATACAAGATCCATCATTCGGCGCGTTTTGTTTATTTCGGATGAATTTTAATGGAGGAGATTTGGTCGACTGCGGAAGACGTCGCCACCAAGCAACCGGACGTTACCGGTGAAATAGACGTAAATCCGTCACTTCTAATGGAACGGATTGATAGTTGGATCGACAGCCTTGTTGTTTCGCTACCTAATCTTGGCATTGCGGTAATGCTTATTATTTTGGGCCTTCTTGTAGGAAAGCTCACACAAGATTTTCTCTCGCGCAGTCTTCGCAGCCGTGACCGAGAAGACCTTGGCCGATTGCTCGGCGGGCTTGTCAGATGGGGGATACTACTTGCTGCGCTTGCTTTCGCGATGACGATCGTGTTCCCATCGCTTGCGCCTGGGGATCTGTTTGCTGGGTTGGGTGTTACATCTGTCGCGATTGGCTTTGCATTTAAAGATATTTTGCAGAACTGGTTAGCGGGCTTATTATTACTGATCCGCAGGCCGTTTCATCCTGACGACCAAATTGAGGTCAATGGCTTCGAGGGTACCGTCGAGAAAATAGAGACCCGTTCTACGTTTATTCGCACTTATGATGGCCAGCTGATCGTCATTCCCAACAGTGATGTGTATGCAAACGCAGTGTTGGTCAAAACTCACTCTGACTTACGCCGCAGTCAATTCGAAGTGCAGGTTGGCTTTCGCGAGAACATGGACGAGGCTCGCGAGCTCTTGCGTAGTTGCATCGCTGACGTGGAAGGCGTCGAGTGCGATCCGCCGTGCGATGTGCTTGCTTGGGGTTTTGGCGCCACTCACATCACTCTACGCTGTCGCTGGTGGACGCGCGCGTTTCAGGGAGATGTCGTCCTAACACATGACCGCATCGTCACAGCCTTGCACAATTTGCTGCGCGAATCCGATCTAACGCGACCCTTAAATACGACAGTCTTTATAAACAGTCAGCTTCCCGAGGTCAACTTGCCCATTTGCGCGAACCAAGCTTCAGATGCAGACGTTATAAACTCGTAGACTGGCTCCTAAGTCCGACAATCTACAGTACAGTATCTAGGAGCTCACCCTTAAGCATACGCGCCGATGTCGAACGCCTCGACCTGCCATTGGGCTGTGCGGTGCATATAGACCTGCTTGGCCGTGCGCCTTAACGCAGTGATCAAGCGGAAATGGACGGTCGCCGGTCGGCTGGATGTGTCAGAGAAATTCACATGGTGATGCGCCAGCACAAGCCGGGAGCCAGTGCTAAAGCTAAGGCGGGAGGCCAGACATTCTATTTCACGCGGCGTTAAATAATACAGCATCTCAGCTATTACTACGAGGTCGAACGTCTTACGTGGCAAATCGCGAGGCAATATAGCGAGCTGAACACTCACGTTATTGGACTTTACATTTTTTCGCGTTACCGAGACGGCGCTAGCTGCACCGTCGACCGCGAGTAGGCGTAATGCGCGATGTCGCAGAATGTCGGTATTTGACCCATTTCCGCAGCCTAGCTCCAATGCACGGCCTCGAGTATGGCCACAAGCCCTCATTAAACTATCGCGCTTGTTCCGCTCATCGCGACCAGCCCATGTATCCCACGGGTCATCGGAGCCCGAGAACAGCGCGTCGAACCCGACGACCCGCAATGGCCCTCTCATCGCTTAATACTCATTCGTAGAATATTTCAGGGCCAGACGTAAAGCGATCAAAAAGCACAGCGTCGATTGCAAAACCACTCGGACTATCGGTGATTTCGCCAAGCTGGCTACGGTAGTGGTGCAAGGCATCCACCTTCCTTTTCTTAAGAGCGGAAAGGTCCAACGTGTGCCGCGTACCAGAAGGCTGGGTTCCATCATCCATTGGCCACACGATATATGTTAAAACTCGCATGGCTGGTGTGCGCCGCAACCGAGCCATGATTATGGTGTAGGTCGCACGGTGATCGGGGTGATTATCAACAGGCGACGGGAGCGCAATTAGATCATAAGCCTTGTCGAGCAATTTGCCGAGCTCACCAAATTCAGACCATTCATCTGAGCGGCCATCCGGTAGGCCTAGCATATGTATCTGAGAACGGTCGACCCCAAGGTGGGAGAGGCCCGCATAGCTCTCTATCGCTCGGATGGCCACAAGGCGTTCGGGCGGATAACTATCTGAACCTGGATGGCTAGCCGCGCCGTCACTCATTATGATAACAGTTACCTGCCCGTCCATTGCCAAAACCTGTTGGATCAGCCCGCCGCAACCGATTACCTCGTCGTCGGGATGCGGAGCCACAACTAGCAGGTGACTATTAGGCAGCACTATCATGCTATGTTCAAACCTAGGTCAGCATCGATGACCGCATCAGAGATTGTCTGCAGGCTGCCGTCCGGGTTAGGTTGGCGAATATAGACGGCAAGATCCGATAATTGGGTAGCTAGCGGATGAGGGTGCATCAATCCGCTAAGGCCCACGGCGCGCTGAACCCTCATTATCTGCGCCTCTGCGCACTCCAGCACAATGTGGCGTGCTGCATCGCAGCGCAGTATGAGGTCAGGATTATCTAGCGCGTAAACTTGCGCCACTCGCATAACAGCGTCGATCGCCGTTTGCGCACAAGTAAAGCTCTCCGCGATACGTCGGCGCTGTAGCGCATGGTCGGTTCTGTTTTGCGCAGACAGTGCCGTGACCAAGCCGTCATGAAGACCTGCTATAGCACCCGCCTGAACCGCCGCAAATCGTAACCCGCCACCAGAAAAGTGAGGTTGCAACTGATACAGGCCTGGCTTGCCAATCGGCACCGCCTCCGGGGCCTTAGGCTTGTCCCAACTCACGATGTGTGTTTCACTGCGCTGCATACCCACAGGTTGCCACCAGTTCGTGTCGGTCGATGAGGTTTCTGGATCGAGTGTGACTTTCCACATCTGTACATTTTCAGGACTATCCGCGCGGGTCGTTACGAGCGCATGGGTCAATACGCCTGCACCGGAAGCAAAGCTTTTTCCGCCGCGCAAGCGTCCGTTTTCGAAACGGAGTGGATTTGGAGTATGGTCATTGTTCCAAACGCCGATGCGGTGCGCTGACGATTGCGCTTTCTCTGCCCATGCCTGAAGAGCGACATCGCCGTAAAGCGATGTTAGTTGCAGGGCGTTGACGTGTCCCTCGAACAGCCGACCAAGTGCCGCGTCCTGTCGACCAACCGCGATCATTCGTGCAATCGTTCGGGTCGTGCTTTGCGGATCATCGTATTGCAAAATGTCGCAGGCGTCATGACGCTCGAACGCGCTTTGCAGCGTGACTGGAGTGAACCGTTGTCGAGGGTCATGTTTTGCGTTCATGACTGCCATCGTAGGTCTGCTGGTATCTTAGTGACAGTAGCTGTCCAATCGGATCCGTATCCTAGACTCTTCATCGACGCACTCAGTAGTAACCCGGCCTCTTCTGCTAACATGGTCTCAGGGACGACCAATTCCGGAAGAGCGGCCATTACAAATGCATCGGGCGAAACGGCATCACGCCATTGTTCGACAAGGATTTGCGGATTTAAATCTAGCTCTAACGCTAGACTGGAAAGTAAGGCAAGCGCTGTAGACTGGTCTTCCGCAAAGAGCCCCCGCAGCCGCGCTTCAGTTCGGTAACGATGAAGAAAGATACGGGGATCAGATAAATGTTTAGCTTGCCCCAATGCGCGTTCAGCATCTTCTTTAACCAAAGCCGCGGCCAGTCCGCCGTCCGCGCGGCCATTGCGACGCGAGCTGGTGACGACACGAACACCGCGCGGTTGACAAACCCGCAAACCTGCTGCGCGCACAGCTCTGACCATTTGTACATCCTCATCAGATGGAAGGTTTGGGCAGCCACCAATCGCTTTATAGACATCTCTGCGCAAGGCCAGGGATGCCCCGAACCCCTGCGGGTGTTCACTAGGAGCGGCGTATTCAAGTGGATCAATTATGCGGCGGGCTTGGTGCAGGGCGTGATAGTGACACTCATGGGAAGCGCGAATAACATTACCGTTCAAGTCATCCCGCCAGATATCGCCGCAAACCATCTCGGCGCTCGCAATGTTCTCGCGAGTACGCACTAGCCAGTCCGGCGCAACGCGCGTATCAGCGTCAGTCGTGCAAATTATTGACGGTATCTCTGGGAATAATGTCATGCCCATATCCATCGCGGCTCGCCTTACGCGACCCGCGTGGGGAGTGTCGTATGCTGAGACTGTTGCAACATGAATCGGGACAGGAAAGCTAGCGCGCCACGCATCTAGAATGTTAAGGCTGTCGTCTCGATCTCCATCAAGTGCAACGACTAAGGCACCATCGCCAACTGCGAGCGCGTTGAAGGCTGAACGCATGGCTGTAAGAAAACCTGGTAGATTTTCAGCCTCTTTTTTCGCTGGAACGCATACAACGCACGGTGCAATCCTGTACCGAGGATCAGAAGCATCAGAAGCTGCCGCACGAAGGATTAAGTTTTCTGTAGCAACGTGCGGTAAGTTAATCATCGGTACCTCCTGCCCTTTGGGCAAAAGGCCTTCGGATTTTCAATGTGAATATAAAGCAGTATCGCCGCCATAACATAGGGCAAGTTAAATCCATTTATGTCGTGGCGCATGTGGAATTTCTAAGTGCTCGAGCGAGACGTAGATTGTCGCCCGAGCAGCTGAATGAATAAGGTTGTTATTTGGTTTTACCCGAAACGGATAGGGCCTGCTCATTAACAGTTTCAACGGCCATATCAGTAAAGCTCCGATCACCTTCATAGGTCTCGTCAAGAAGACCCTTCAGTATTTTGGCGCCTTCAGTGTCACCTAGTTGTACAGCGTAGGCGTGGGCTGTGCCGTACCCGGAAAGCGCGTAATGGGTCATGCGTTGAAATTGACTAATCGCAACAGAAGCTTTTAAAGAGTCATCAGAGTAATCGGAGTGCAGGACATGCTTCTTGCCCTCGGTACACAGGCCCTCCATACCTTTACAATGCATGCCGGACGCTTTCTCGTCGTGCAACTTGGCAATCGTTTCTAGGTCGCCATTGTTAGCTTTGATTTTCTCTTCAGCTGAAGACAACTTCTGGGACAGAGCTTCATGTTTTAGTTCACGGGCAAACATCCCCGTGGTTTCAGCCGCTTGCTTATTCGCGGAGTGAATATCCTTTATTTCGTGAATATAGAGATCTTTGAGAGAATTCATCATCGACAGTCTTCCTTAACTTTTAGCTCGCGCACGCCGCACAGCTTCATATATACTAAGCGTTCCAATTCGCATAATGTTCCATAGTTAGAAGATTTGGGCAAAGTTGTTGCCATCAAACCAATCGGCTGATTTGACTTACACGGTGAATGGAAACCATCAAACCTTGTCTAAACGATAGACCCTGAATTTATTACCTCGATAAAAAACCAAACTAGTTGCCTATTAAAATACCGGAATATCACTGCGAAATCCGAGTTTGGGGTTAGCTCCGTGCCATTTAGGCTCCATGTGCAGTCTCTCAGAGTAGTCGACGCGTCACCATTCGAGGGTCCGCCAAGCTTTCTCTATTTCGGTCCTGTCTACGTCACAAATTACAGCGTGATAGGACAATGATCGACCGTCGAGTCGCCTCGCGAATGTACGTACATCTTCTGCATTATGTAAACCGACCACTCTCACCATTTTCCGCGTGATTTCACCAAATGACTAGACGGATACCCCGTCACTGGCTTTGGCTATGAAATAAACTTCTGACTCGGTCGCGACGGGTTCGGCCAGAACGGGTTCAGCCAGTTTTGCATTGATGGAAACTGGAGGTTGAGTAAAGGCTGACAGAATGAGAACGCTACTGTCATTAATTTGCGAGATTAGAGAAAGGGTATCGTCGAGGTTGTAGGCTATACTGGTCAATCGATCTCACTAAAGTTTTACACTGGAAGGTGTGTCCAGGCCTTTAAAGGGGCGCAATATCGGTCTGGACACACCTTAATTTTAGCTGCGTGAATTCTGCGTTCAATATACAGAGATAAGTTTTGGCGCGCCGAGTTGTCGCAACTTGTGTACCAAAGGCGCCTGACGGACTCTAGTTAACTCGACGATAAACTTCTGATGCAAAATATCTCCTTTGACGCGGATACACTCAAATAAAAACTTGTCGAATTCTATCCTGCCTCATTCTGCCGGGAGCTCAGCGTTCGCCCTACTATAAGCTGAGTATAATTCATCAAGGAGCAGATTGTGGTAGCGCCAGTTGTAACATGCGTAAAATAATTATGCGGCGTTGGATCTCAACCTGTCGATATAGGCCTTTCGGTTTTTACTCATCATATTGACGTTCTGAGAGTTCTAACCTCATGGATTGAAGTGAAAACTCCCCGCTTAATCTTGCTTTCCTAAAGCGACGGATTTCTACTGAAATGACGCTCGTGAGCAGAAAGAGCCCGACAAGGTTCGGCACAGATAGTAAGAAGAAAAGGCTGTCAATAATTTTGATCAGGGTAGAAAAGTCGACGATTGCACCAAGCGGTAGGAGCGCGCAAAATAGTACGAGATACAAATTCACAAACCATTCTCGCCCGTTGGAAATATAGCTCGCTAATTGTCGCCCGTAAAAGCCTGCCGCAATCATTGTCGAGAAGGCAAAGACGCTGACGCACACAGCCAGCATGACCGGAAACCACGACGATACAGTCGCAAAAGCTGCCGACGTCATGGCGATATCGCCATATCCTTCATCCCAAACCCCCGTGCTAACAATAAGTATGGCCGTCGCCGCGCAAACGATGAATGTGTCGACGAAGGGTTCAAGTATTGCGACATAGCCTTCGGACGCCGGGTAGTCCGTCTTCACAGTCGCATGAGCGATTGCAGCTGATCCAATACCGGCTTCATTTGAGTAAACGGCCCGACGCATGCCGATGACAAATGCCCCTATGACACCACCTAATCCTGCCTCACTCGTGAAAGCGCTCGTCACGATTGTCAGCATTGCCGGTCCAATTTTATCGTAGTTGACAGCAAGGACAATCGCGACACTACCCAAATATAGCGCGCACATGAGAGGCGTAAGCCGAGATGTGACTCGTGCCACACCCTTGACGCCCCCAATGAGGACAAGACCTACTAAGGTCGCAATACACATTCCGTAGACCAGTGCGAAAGTGCGATCGTTTTCCAAGCCGAGAACGACATTGATTTGGGACCAAGACTGGTTAACCTGAATGACTTGGATGAATGCGATAAGCGCGAATGCAGCATATAAAATACCCATCAAACGGCCGAAACGAGGCCAGCCTTTTTCTGCAAAGCCGCGCTCAAGATAGTACATCGGTCCACCCTTGATATGCCCATCCACTCCAATCTCGCGGTACCGAACGGCCAATGTAACTTCAGCGAATTTTAAACTCATTGCAAAGAAACCGATGAAGATCATCCAAAAAGCAGCGCCGGGACCACCTATTCCGATTGCAATTGCCACCCCGGCTATATTGCCCAATCCTACCGTAGCCGAGAGCGCAGTGGACAGCGCTTCAAACGGCGAGAGATCACCCGGAGCATCTGTACGAGAAAAATCACCTCTCAGAGCTTTCAAGCCCGTGCTGAAACCTCGGACATTGATGAAGCCCAGTCGAAGCGTAAAAAATACCATGCCAGTAAATAGCCACAGCACGATCCAGTTTACATCCACACCGAGAATGGAAATCGTGCTGAACACGAAGCCGGATAAGCTTGTCGCCAGCAAGTCGATAATTTGGATAAGCGTGTCCATGAAGGACCTTTTTTGACTATTTCTTACGTAACCGGCTCTTAAAGGTAAATTCGTCCCGGCGATAGTCGAAGATATCTACAGCAACTTCTGCCTCTTCCGTAAAGGCTTCGCGAATTGCGGCCACGCTATCAGGATCGGTATCCGCGCCTTGCAGAGAACATCAATTTCGACCGACGACATCGTTCCAAGAGGATTTTGTCGTCATCTCGAAAGCGCGATTGACGAATACGATTGGATTTCCTGGAATTCTCGGATCGGACAAAACCATAGAAAATAGATATTTATGCGCGTCACCCGTGATCCGCGGCTCGGATGCATTTCGTGCTTCTATCTGATCAATGGTCTCGTCTTGGCTTATGTCGTTAGCGTATCAGCCCAAGCTTACCGATGTTATGTCGAATCTAATTACACCTCTTGCTCGGCATACCGGGTTGCAAGGGCCTGACTTAGAACAGTCGGCACTGTAGACGGCAATACCGGAGCTGAAGCCGCCTCTTCGAGCGAGAGCTTCGGCGGTTTACGGCTCGTGAGATCTGCCCAGTTTATAGGGTAGGCTATCGGTAAGCCTCGTCTGGCTCGCAAACTCCAGGGCGCAATCGCCGTCGCACCACTCCGATTGCGCATCCAGTCGAGATAAATCCTTCCGGCCCGCTTCGACTTGGACTGGGATGCTGTAAATAATTTTGGTTCCGCTGCAGCGATATCGTATGCGAGCCCTTTCGCGATTCTTGAAAAAACTCGCCATTGAACACTAGGCTTCAAGTCGCAAACAAGGTGCAATCCATTCCCACCTGTTGCCAAAAGGGACGGCGCAAAACCTGCGGACTGCAGTATTGCGCGTATGAGCGTGGCGGCACTCGATATGCGTTCCCACGACAAACCTTCGTCTGGATCCAGATCGAAAACCATTCGGGTTGGAAGGGCTGGAGACGCCACTGTTGAACCCATCATGTGAACCTCTAGCATCTTATTTTGTGCCATGCGAGCGAACCCAAGCGGCTCATCGACAGCTAAAGCCGATAAGCCCCTGATTGATCGAACTCCTGTTGGCAAACGTTGGGAAGCATTGCGCTGAAAGAAGGTTTCACCTTCAGTCCCATCTGGAGCACGCACAAATATAACGGGCCGCAACATCGCGCTCTGCGAAAGCTTTTCCGCGATGGCTTCGTAATATGCTACAACATCGCGTTTTGTCCTGCCACTTTCTGTATCTACGATTTTCAACGGCGATGTCACTCGGATTAGCGGCAACGGCAATGCACCTACTCTTTCATCGACTAGGTGGGTTATGGCCTGTATATCCTCTCGGAGACCAATAAAGCGACCATGCCGGATCTGGCCGGTCGACGTAAGTTCAGCGAACTCTACCTGTGCTCCCAACTCAGGCTTGAGCCAGACCGCGTCGCGCCGAACAAGCCTTGGCACAGCGTCAAAAGGGCAGTCCTTTATTTCCATCCCCTTAAATCGAGACGCGAGGTCTGAAAGTGTTTTATCATTGAACCCACTGCCAACCCGTCCGCGGTATTGAAGACTGCCGTCCTGGTTTTGTGTGCCGAGCAGGAGAGAAGCGAAGGGTCGACCCCGCGTTCTTGATAGTCGAAAGCCGCCAATGATGAATCCGTCAACATGGGAGAGTTTCGTTTTTAACCAGTCTGGTGATCTGCCCTGTGGGTACGGCGCGCCCCGGCGCTTTGAGACTATGCCTTCCAATCCGAGCTGCTCCACCTGTTCCAAAACCGCCGGACCGTCGTCTTTAAGAAAATCGACCACGATGCCCGGTGTTGTCTCTGCAGCCAAGTTTCTGAGAATAAGCCTTCGACCTAATAAGGGCTCGTCCCGGACATCCCTGCCCGCCACGATGAGGGCATCGAAAAGCATCGCCTTTGTGTTGTGACCCCCCTGCTCCAAATCGGAGTGTAGTGCCGAAAATGTTGGGCGACCATCTGGGCCGTTTGCGATGATCTCGCCGTCCAAGACGCATCCTGCGGGCAGGTGCTTTAGCTGGTTTACTGCGCCCGGATACCGGCTTGTCCAATCGAGCCCTTTGCGTGTGAACATGCGAAGTCCATTGCGGGTGTCGACCTGTACCCGATAACCATCATATTTTATTTCGTGAACCCATTTCGGGCCGCTTGGGGCTTCAGAGCTTGATTCCGCGAGGGCGTAAGGTAGTAGGTCAGTTTCATTCCTTGGCTTAACTAACCCGACCGCGCTCCCTTTTTCTGTCAGCGCCTCAGGGGCTAAGCCTGTAACGACGCTGCGCGTGAACAGCTCGGCGGGATCGAATTGGTCTGTCGCATAAACGTCCCTGTCTTTAATCATCAGCCAGTTCACGCGACTGCTTTTCTTTTTCTCCTTCAAGCGGACAAGCGCAAATTGGCCGTTCAGCCTGTGTCCCCGCAGAATGAATTTGATCTCGCCTTTTGGGAGGCTGGTCTCTAGCGGAACAACAGCCTCATACTCACCGTAATCCCAGAGGATCATTCGGCCTTTGCCATATCCGTCCGGGATTATGCCTTCGAAATCAATATAGTCGACCGGATGGTCTTCCGTGCGAACGGCCAGCCGTTTATCGGCTGGCAATAAGCTTGGTCCCTTCGTGATCGCCCATGATAAGAGCCTACCTTCATGCTCGAGGCGCAGATCAAAATGGGTACGCGTCGCCAGATGCTTCTGGATTACAAATCGCGACTGTCCAGTCATTACGAACTCGCCGCGAGGCTCGGTTGTTACTCTAAAATTTCTTTTGTCGTTGTAGGCGTCGAGCGATAGCCGACCGGGTGACAAACTATCGCTCGACATGCGCGGTTACTCGCTCGCCGTCTTGCGCTGCTTTGGACCAGCAGCCTTATTTGGCTTTTTCTTTGCTTGCTCCACGCTTTTTCGCAAAGTTGCCATCAGGTCGACAACGTTATCTGCGCGATTCTTGCCATCTCCTTCATCGATACGAGTAATCTTACCAGTCTTGCGCTTCTCCTCGATAAGATCGCGGAGGGCATCTTCATATTGAGAGTCGAACTTTTCCGGCTCCCAAGGTGCTGACTTCTGTTCAATTAGCTGTAGGGCCATTTGGGTCATCTCGTCAGACCCTTCAGTCTCAGGAATAGAGGCGAAAAGCTCGTCTTGGTCTTTTAGCTCGTCTCCATATCTCATTGTGTTAAGTAGCAGCCCTCTACCACATGGGCGTATTGCAATGAGTGTGTCGCGGCCACGGGCAGCGAGCTGACCAAGGCCGACTTTGCCCGAGTCCTGCAGAGCATCACGGATGACAGCAAATCCCTCCTCGGCGACTTTTCCGGAACCAGGCGTGACGAAGTAAGGTTTCTCGAAATAGCGCGGATCGATTTCGCAATGGTCCACAAATTGAACCAAGTCGATAGTCTCCTTACTCTCAAGTTTTAGAGCGTCGAGCTCTTCTTTTTCCAACAAGACATATTCGCCGTCCTCGACCTCATAACCTTTAACGATCTCGCTTGACTTCACTTCGCCCTCACCCGCTGCGGTCTTTTTATATTTGATCCGTTTGCCACTTTCGCGATGTATCTGGTTTAAACGTATGGTCTCCCCATGGTCTTCAGCTGTGTAAAGTTCAATTCTAATCGTAACAAGGCTTAGTCGCAAGTGACCTTTCCAATAAGCGCGTGCGGGCATAGGTTTCTCCTTTGAGTAATTGCTGATAACACGACGCGTATGATACATCGAGACCTCACCAAGGCTGCGAGAGCCTTAAATTCTTGAAAAGTTTTGTCATCCAATTGCGTATTTCGCTTCGCCGACTGTGTTTAGTGTGAAAAATCCGGTCTATTGCGCTCTCCTTTAGTTCCAAAAGATTTACTGTGGGTATCGTACCAGCTGTGCATTTGCCAAGCCTGCCGCTTTGCTTGCTCTAGATTTAGTGTGCTGCTTTCTGTGTCCTTCTCCTAAGTCGTATATGTAAAAATAATGCGCAGAGATGACGACTGTTCCCTCTCAATTGCAGCTCACCCTCCACAAGAAAATTATTTTACGAGAATAGCTCTGCGCTATCGCAATTAAACATTTTAAGAGATGCTCACTCTTGGGTAAGGATGTTCACAATACTTTCAAGGACCGAAAAAATATTAGGACTGTAAATTTCAGCTGGTACATTAGCGAAGTTAGTCCGGCCGACATTCCGCTCCTTTTAATCCTTAGTAAAGCCTCGTTGAGGGCGCTACTAGACCCAGTAGGTTAAGATGGGCCGCGATTTCTCGAAATAGCTTGAAAATACGAGCCAAAATGACTGCGATCGTCCCCAAAATTGTAGAACCTTGGTCACCCAAAGCAATCTGTGCGATCCCCAACGCGAGCACCCTAAGAGATAAAACTTGAAAAACTTGAACTATGACCATGGTAAGCTCTCCGTTTTTAAGGCCTTTTCACTCAACTCAAATTAAAATCTGAAATCCCATAAGCTATGGGAGCTTCCCTAAAGCCAGGGTCAATCTTATCAATGACGTCGTTCCATGCCCCCACGTTTCCGTAGCGGGACGCAACCCTAGACAGATTTCTATAATAGACGGCCCACTTTAGTCTCACCAATCGTGAAACTTCTTGGTCCCTTTGCAGTGAGAAAAGAAAAACTTGATCTCTAATATCTTGAGCAAATTTTGCTGATTTCCGCTTTCCGAAGACGTTTTGGAAACGGTCCATATAATCGAGACCAGACCGGCTGGTAGACACGTACCTGGCGCGCTGAGCCTCTTTTCCAAACTCAAGCGGTTGAATACCACTTGAGATAAGGAGCTTTTTTTGATCGGATGTTCCTACGGACAACCGCGCGGCTTCATCCACTATGTACCTATGTAAGAACTGGTCTTCAGAGTTAACCACACTGAGCCGTGCAGCTAGTTCAGAAATTAAGAGAGTTTGAGTTGTCATCACTATATCTAATGAATGGCGACGTTTATTCCGTCCCGCGTCCCGTCTTGCTCTGTAATTCATCGATACGCTCGCTCGCCTCGGCTTTGGTAAGAGTTTCATCAAAAGTTACATCCGCCTCCTCGCTCAAGGTCATCAAGTAACTTTTTTGCGCGCCTGTCATTTTCTCATCGCCAGTGACCCAGTTGGAAGGGTCTTTCTCAGCGTTACCGCCGATATCCTCTTTGCGCGGTTCGGTAGCAGTCTCGGTTTTATTGACTTTGATCATAATGCTTACCTGTTCTATGTTTGTTCTACAATGGAATGCCTGTTTCCCGTAAAGGTTCCACTACTTTGTCGGTTGATACCTTTAGCGCTCAACCCACTTGGAGCGAGGGAGCCAGATCAGGAAACTTAGAAAATGGTCAGAACCAAGCCAGGGTTCATGCGTAGTTCTATGACTATAATTAGCCGAGAGAATGTAATGCAAAAACCTATCACCAAAGCCATCTTCATTGGATCACTCGGCGCGCTCGTCGAGACCTCAGATATTCAACGCAGAGCCTATAACGAAGCTCTCAAGGAGAGTGGCTTGGATTGGAGCTGGGATACAAAAACATACACCGAACTTTTAGAAATGTCAGGCGGAAAGGATCGATTATCGATGCTGTCCGCGGCGACAGGTAGACGTCTGAGTGCTGATCAGATTAGTTCCATACACGCCCGGAATTCGAGTTAGCGTGCGCAGAGGTCATTGAATCAGAGATTGGCCTTCGCCCTGGCGTTAGCACACTCATCGAGGCTGCTAAATCTCAAGACATAAAAGTCGGATTCGTGACAACCACCTACGATCAAAACATTGACGCGGTGATGGAAAGCACTGGGGTGAGCCGTGATGATTTTGACATCATCATCGGGAAAGAAAAGGTGCAAAGAGGGAAACCTTCGCCTGAAGCCTATCAAATCGCGCTTTCAATCTTAGATCTTCCTGCTCAGTTTTGTATCGCCATTGAGGATACAGCCAATTCAGTAATGTCCGCTAAACGCGCAGGTATTTACACGATTGCAACACCCGGCGCACTTACCCTTGGTCAGGATCTCTGGCAAGCGGATGTTGTTGCAAGGTCGTTGATCGACAATGAAGACCGCCTGCTGCCCGAGCTCTTAGAGCGTTTGCGAAAATAAACGAACCGCAGCGACGAGTAATAGGTTCGCGACCCTGATGGCATGATCGCGCTTTTTGACGCAGGCACCCCTTTTGAATCTCGGGTGTTATATCTCTAACGGACGTAACAATGAAGAAAACCTCATGTCATGAATGAACTGCCGAAAACGCTTCGATATAGTAGCGACACAGAGTCTGGGTTCTCATGCCGCTTGGTCGACAAATCTTGGCAATTTCTTGGGCCAAGTGGTGATATCGTAAAAAATAAGAAAGCTCTGGCTAGGCTTCGGTCTCTCGCGGTTCCTCCCGCTTACCAAGATGTCTGGATTTGTTTGGATGATATGGGCCATCTACAGATGACCGGTCACGATGCAGCTGGCCGTAAACAGTATAGGTACCATGAAGATTGGCGTGTTTTTCGCGATGCAAAAAAATTCGAAGCGCTTCCGGATTTTGGGCACGCTTTACCTAGATTGCGGAGGCGCATTGCGCGCGATCTCAGAAGAGAAGATACGGATTTTAGGTTTTCCGCCGCCGCTCTGCTGCGGTTGATAGATAAGAGCGCGTTGAGGGTTGGAAATTCTCAATATTCCAACGCAAACGGTTCCTATGGAGCGACAACTTTGCGAGGAAGGCACGTGAAGATTTCTGGCGATTCCGTCCGTCTAGATTTTAGCGCTAAGGGAAAGAAACGGGTCCGGAAAACGATTAAGGACAAAACGCTCAACAGGGTATTGGAGCGGATACAAGACCTCCCCGGCAGAGAAATCTTCAAATATGTTGGAGCAGATGGTGAAATATGCTCTTTAAGTTCCGCACAGGTGAATGACTACTTGGGCCCAAACTTCACGGCGAAGACGTTCCGGACGTGGCATGGTACTGTTGCCGCGTTTCATGCAGCTGAAAAAGCGTGTGGGGATCTGACACTGAAAACAATGGCCGAAGCGTCGGCGAAAAGGCTTCACAACACTCCAGCTATATCAAAGTCCAGTTATATCCATCCGACCGTTTTGGATTTAGCCAATCTGCCGCCGGAGGTAAGAAAAGAGATATTCACCGACTTGAAACAGAACACCGAGCGAGTACCTAGGTTGAAAGCTATAGAGGCGCGCTGCCTCTCTTACATTGAAAGGTCGAGTCGTTAGCGGGCGAAGGCCAAACCATTTTAGCCTGAATACAGAATTCTTAGGATTCATCGTCAGGCAAAACTCTTTTGGCCGAACCTAAAAATACAACTGCGCAGAAATTGAGCGCGGCTAGGATGATAGCGATGCCAAACATATTTAGGGCTACCGCGCTACCAATCGCACCCGTAATCCATATAGAAGCTGCTGCGGCAGTTCCCTCAACCTCATTCTCTTTCTTCAAGATAGCTCCACCGCCGATGAAACCAATGCCTGCTAGTAAACCTGCTAACAGGCGGGCCATAGCATCCGGATGATCCGGAGGGATAAATCCTTGACCAATCAAGATGTAAGCGCATGCTCCTAGTGACACGAGCGGAAAAGTGCGCAAACCGGCAGTTCGTGATTCCTTCTCACTCGTCCAACCTGTTGGCAATGCGAGAACAAGTGCAGCGACAAGATGTGCTCCGAGAGATACCTCATTCCAAAAATCCATATCTTTAAATCATCCTTTAAAAAAGTGCTGCTTTTGCACTTTAGACTGGATCGTCTTGTAGAATTGAATTAGTAAATTAGCTGATAATTGAGTTACGGGATATAGGCCTCCTGAAGACAGCCTCCTAAATTTGCATGAGCTGAATCCCTAGTCAGAGACGCGAATGTCGGACATTTCTAGCTATGCGGTGAGCGTCTGCACTAGACGCCCTAACTTTTCCTGGAAAGCTATTATCTGGAATACTCGTCGCGGTTAGCTGCATGACGACGGTGATTTTTTATACTGACTCCGCACTGGGCATAGATCACAACTTATCTGACGCTCAGTTACTCTGAGTGAGGCGATCCAAAACGACATTCAGCGGGATAATGTTACGCTTTTTGCTCGCGTCTTTTAACACCTGTACTGACATGCTCCGTCGAAACGTTCAGCCTATCGACAAAATCAGCGCGTTCGGTGAGTTTCGGAACATCTAAAAGCCTGTAGTTAGGGCGATCAGAAATCAGTAACCCCGCTTTGCTCAAAGCACTCAGTCCACGGCTTACAGAAACATTTGTCAGCCCTAAAGCGTCGCCTATGTCGCTCTGCGTCAATGGACAATAACATTGTGCGAAGTCGCTAGCTTCTAAAAACGCCTGCCGAGAGCGAAGTTGGAGAAAGAAAAATGTTAGTCTGTCTTTAGCTCGAAGTTTTCCGATAACTCTATTTAAGTCCGTTGCCCAAACGTAATCAATCGAAGAGATGACATGTAATACCCATGACGTTTGTTGACTTAAACGAAATATGTCGTGAACCTCCATCTTAGGGAAGGCTGTAAGAACGCTGTCGACAGATGCCGTAACGGTAGTTGTCGCATAATCCCAATTTATGTCCTCCCAACCGACTAAATCACCTGGGACAAAAATTCGAACGATAGCTCGCGTTCCATCTACTCCGTGATATGTCGCAATGAGCCACCCTGATTCAAGGCAATACATACGCCGCTCTGTATCTCCGGCTCTATGCAAAGTTTCGCCGGAGTTTAAAGTGCAAATTCTGTGATCCACTTCCTTGAGTGCGATCAGAGTCGATGGTTCCATGCCGTATTGTGCGGCAATGCGCCGTTTTAAAGTGTAGAAGGGCGTCGGTACGTGTCGCGTCATATGACTTGGCTCTTTCGTGAGGCGGGATGAAACGATGTTAACCCAGCCGAGAGTCTCGTGTGACGCAGGCGGTGCGATTGGTAAAGCTGAAAAGAACAAATCTAAATTTGTTCGTTGAAATCCACATTTGCACATCTCTTATCGCATGATAAGGTCGACCTGCTCCGTTCCCTATATGTTCTATCTCTTGACGGCATTTCGCTTGATAGCGGAGACCTCTACATGTTGATCAACGGCCAAGAGTGCACATTTACTCATCACACGAAAAATAAATTAAAAAATAAGAGTGATGCTTTCAAGGCCTTCATAAGATCAGCCGAATTTCCATGTGTCGGCGCAAAGTCGGCTTCAGTTCGCGACCAAATTGCGGTTCATGAGTTCAGAGACATTTCCGCGACCGATGAAGACCACTGTCTTTACAGCGCCCTCACCTCCTACATTTCTAAGTTAGAGAGAAATTGCCCGACCGTTCAATCTTTCGCGGCGATATTTTCAAACATAACTCTCATGAACGAGAGAACTTTCGAGAGGTATTTATGGAAGCGCCTGCAGTGCCTTCATGATATTGACGCGCAAAATGGTGAAGGGTGGGACAATCGAACGACGTCAGATCCAGCATCACCTCATTTCTCATTCAGCATTGCCGGAGAATCTTTCTTTGTCATTGGTCTTCATCCTAATGCGTCACGTCCGGCGCGTCGATTTAGCCATCCGACATTGGTTTTTAACTCCACTGAACAGTTCTCTCGATTACGAGAGGATGGACGCTCCGGTGTTATGCAGAAAGTTATAAGGATACGCGATGCAGCCCTAGCAGGCTCAATTAATCCCATGCTCGATGATTATGGGCGCTCCTCTGAAGCGCGCCAATATTCTGGCCGGAAGGTTCAGGATAACTGGACCGCGCCGTTCCATTTAGCATCCTAACATCAACTTAAAATCCACTATTAGCTAACTTATTAACATGAGAACCCAATGTCGAAACACCCAATTTATTATAGCGACGATTTTTACGTAGGTGACCCGCCATATGTACAATTTGGGTCGAAAAGCAGCGGTAACTCCAACAAGTGTTCCGTCCTGAACCACTTTGTTAGCTATCTTTTGAGATAGCCTCCACATCGTTTAGAGTTTTACACGCGTTGAAATTTTTGGCGCTATCTATCTTTCCATATCTTGGAACGCCTTTCGAAGCGACGCATTGGTCTTATAGAAATGGAGACTACAATGAAATTTATAATCCGGACTATTCTAGCGGCGGCGCTGTCTTTAGGCGTGCGAAAGGTTCTTCAAAACCAAAATTCAAGCTCGAAATCAGACTTCGATGCGTAATAATAAGGAGGACAAATCATGACTAGTAATGAAACGAAAATCGCGAATCCGGCGGCTGTCTATGACGATCCGCAACAAATCGTCGATGACGTAAATCTGTCAACGGAAGAGAAGTTGAAGGCGCTCGACAGTATGGAATATGATTGCAATCAGCTACTAGTAGCAGCTGACGAGCGACTTCACGGTGGTGAACAGCCTCTGAAAATTAGCGACATTCACATGGCTCGGGAAACTTTATCGGGCGTCAAAGCGTCCTTGGATAGCGCGAACAATTCAAAGACATCTGTCTGATGGTATTTGGCTTTAGCCACATGCCAGATTGAGCATCAAACGAGAGCCGAATATGCCTACTAAATTAGTACGTCGGCCGCTGCCGGCTCTCCTGTCCTGCAAGACACCAGAAGTTGGAGACACAGTTGTCCATCTCGACTTTGGCATCTGCCGGCTCGGGAGGCCTTCGAAGTTGAAAACCTCTGAAGGTCACGCTGATTTCGTTGAGCTTCGCTTTGCGAAAGGAGAAACTCGTCATGTTCCAATAACAGACTTGGTGAGGATTTGGAGTTACGGTGCCAGCCTCCCTAAGAAAAAACTAGATAAAGTTTCTGGCAGCGATTGGATTGAAAACCAATCCGTGCGTCTCGCTTCAGCCGTGCAAGAAATTCGACATATTAAAGCCGCCTATAAGATGCGCGACGCGACTACTGGATGTGGCTTAAAGATTGTCGACGAGGACCTCATCAAAGCAGCGCAAGGCTTTGCTCATGATTTAACGGAAGACCAACGGATGGCCATCACCTCGATCTCTGCGGATTTGCGAAGTGAAACACCCGCCAACCATTTGGTTCTCGGTGATGTCGGATGCGGCAAGACTGAGGTTGCCGCGAGGCTTGCATTCGCAGCGGTTATGTCAGGCCATAGTGTTCGCCTTGCAGCACCAACACGCGTGCTCGCGCGGCAACATTTCGATGAACTTTCGGATCGAGCTCAGACACTCGGCATTGAAATTGCCTTGCTAACTGGTGACACGCCAAAAATCGAGAAGGCTCGTATAAAGGCTTCTTCTAGCTGCAAGCTACTGATTGGAACACATGGTGTATTATCAACGAGTCATTCAACGGATTTTGATCTTACAATAATTGACGAGGAGCAAAAATTTGGGCGAAAAATTAAGTCCCATGGGTTGGACGTCAGCTCAGGACAAATCTCAAATTTAATTCGGCTGTCTGCTACTCCTATTCCAAAGACGATTGCTGAAGTTAAAGTTGGTCTCGCGAACGTTTCCGTCATCACAGCATTCCCCGCTAGCCGGGGTAAGCGAAAGACTATTGAGCTTTCAAACGATGACGAAGAGGTTAAATCTCTTATTCAATCGGAACTTGCACGAGATGGACAGGTTTTCTTTATCGTTCCGCGCGTCAAGGACATAGAGCACGCTCGCACTCGGTTGAAAAACCTTTTTCCTGAGGAAAGCATTTCGCACATGCACGGCCGGCGCAAAGCGCGCCAAAATCGGCGCGCCATCCGAAAATTTCAAGGCCAGCAATCGCGCACTATTTGTGCAACTTCGATGATGGAAACCGGGATCAACGTACCGAACGCTAATTTAATGATAGTTCAGCGCGCAGACCGTTTTGGGGTTGCTCAGCTTCACCAACTGAGAGGCCGCGTAGGCAGAGGGGCTCGGGATGCAACCTTCGCAGTGTTATCACATGCTACAACGAGTAAATCCTATAAAAAGCGCCTCCGCTCGCTTCGACGCTTCAACACATCCGATGCCGGTATCAGGTTAGCTCTGTCTGACGCGTTCCTTCGCGGAAGCGGAAAGTTTTCTGACGCGACGCAGACAGGCCATTCCTCAGCCATTGGACTCGAGCTTTTTGAATATCTGCTCGCACAAAGCAGTGTTGAAGACGGCGAAATCTCATTCGATACGATTCCCAAAATTGTTGGTCGGGCGGAGTGGGGCATTAGTGCCACGAAGAAGAAACGCGTAGCAAATCACTTTATCCGATCAAGAGAAGCTATTTCTGTGCCATCTAAAGTTCTTGGTAGAGGCGACGCTACGTTTTACGACTTAGCTATTGCAGCATGCGTATTAAAGCGCTCGTCGAAAGTTGGCGCGGTAGATGGAAGGCTTATCTTCGTGGACGACCGCAGAAATCAGTTTTCCTGCCCAGCTTCGCCGGATGGCATGATTGGATTTTTAACTAACGAGCTTATCTCGTGATAATGTCAACGTGTCGAGGACAGCATAAACTTGAGATGCTAATGCCGGTCTAGCCGGTCATATTTAGGGGTCGATGATACTACTTACGACCGGTACTTGCTAATCACACAGGCAATCGACGATGAAGATTTCCTCCCCCATCCTTTCTAAGGTATGTGTAAGGATTCTTATCGCTCTCAAATCGAACTGCTATAATTGCACAGATTCGTTCTACTGGTAAATTGGCAAAGACTTGTCTTAAAACGCAATTAAAAGGAAATCTTTAATGAGCGACTGGAAAAACCCCCTCGCGGTAGGGCTTAGTTTAGTTGTACCGACAATCGTAATAGTCGCGCTGATCGCTCTATTTCCTGCGCGTATGATTGAGATATGCATTGTCTCGTTAATATTGATATTTGCTCTTCTTGTGACCGCGTTTCAATCTAACAAGCGAAAACGATAAGTACGATTGTTTGTTCGACTTGCGTTCATTTGAGTTCAAATTATTTTAAGTGCTCGTAGATTCCAACTTCTGGCGCTCTGATGATTTCGGTACAGTTGACTAAATAAGGTAACGGAGAAATTTTAAGATGCTCGGCACCTTATTAAAGAATAAAATCTCGATGATATGCTTTCTTGCAATTGTGGCTCTAGGCGCGCTTGCAAGATATTTAAACGGTTCCGTATATTCTGAGACTGAATTACTGGAACTATTTGGGACCTTACAACAGAGTGGTCTATACCTTGGAAGTGCGATTGCGACCAGCTCGGGAACAACGTTGGCACTAATGTTGACAATGGTAGGACTAGTTAGGCGTCTCGACCACGATTTCGACGTAGACGTTTATAGAACAGTCGCATTGATCGGCGTGGTCAGCACTATATGCCTAATCATGTCGGTCGTGCTCCTGATGATTCTTACCCTTCCCATTGGAGAATTTGACGGCATCCCGCAAGATTACTATCGCTGGCTTTACAATATAACGTTCGGTTTGATTGTTCTGATTAGTGCGCTCAGTGTCTCAATCGTGACGATGCTTTTAGGAACAATATTGAACGTAATTTGAAAAATCACTCCCACCGATGAAACTTAGGTAAAAAAGAAACCGCTTTATAGCAGCTTCTAGATATTCTAGGCATGTTCTGGAAAATTACTTAAGGTGACCCTGCAATCTAATCTTTGGGCTTGTCGTAATGATGAGCGCGAGTAGCGCAGATATCATTCCTCTTCTTCTAGGCACCGCCCTTGATGTGATTGGAAACATCGTCCTCATTGATAAAGCCCGACAGAGCCAGAGGCCGCTTTGAAAGGAGCTTCTGGCCCGATAATTTGCCTCAAGCAGTCCGAGGGTGACCATGTGAATAGCCACCTTCTGATCGAAGGATATCGAGATAAGTTAACGTTTCAGTGACTTCGGCATCGACGTCAACAATCAAGAGGACCCGACCCGCCGAGAGCTCTCGCTCGTAAAACTCAGCATCCGCTTGCTCGATCCCGTGTCGCTGAAGTGCGCCAGCAATTCCGCCGGCTACCGCACCTGCTACTGCACCTGTAACAGCTGCGCCGCCAATTGCAGCTTGGGCAATTGCGCCTGCAGCAACAAAAGGACCCACGCCTGGAATAGCGAGAGCGGCGATGCCCAGAATTGTTCCCGCACCCGCGCCAATGGCAGCTTTTCCAGCAACGGATGCAGCCGTACTACCTTGCAGGTCGCCCTCGCCGTCCGTGACAACTGTCTCGCCTTCATGTTTCTTAACCATTGATATCTTGTCTTTATCCAAGCCTGCATGAATTAGAGTGTCCACCGCTCCCTGAGCAAGCGTCTCGTTATCAAATAATGCTGAATATGTTTTATTGGTCATAGGAGTTCCTTTGTGGGATGGTTGAGTAGAAATAACGGATGACGGGTTCTCATGTTCCACAGTCTTTTAATTCAAAAAAAATTTTGCGTTAACATTTGATGGAAATACTCATTACGCTTCGGAACAGAGCATAAAAAAAGCCCGCTCCAAGAGCGGGCTTTCGCTAAAAAAATATGTAGTTATTCTACTGCGTCTTTCGCATCACCAATTGTATCTTGCACTTTAGCTTTCGCTTGTTGTGCTTTGCCTTTGGTTTCCAAAGATTTGTTGAAGGTTGCGTCGCCAGCTGCTTCTTTTCCTGTACCGGCAACTTCATTACCTGCTGCTTTTATGTGCTCACTTTCCATAATATTCTCCTTGTGGGGCTATAAATACACAACGTTGGCAATCGTAAAATCGTCCCAAAAATTTTAATACGACGTAGTATTCTACGCAGTACAGAAAACGGTATCAGATGCATTTTATTGACTTCAGGCTGTCTTTAAATTCCCGGCGCAGGATTGGTCACTAGAAAATCAATCGGACCATATTGGAAGTTATTTGACTGTCCTGCTGAGCACGCCGTCATCGCTACTATCATATCCATTTGCGCTTCAAACGTTATGGTGTCCCCAGGCCCACTCTTAGGCGGGAGGACCGTTATCTCACCGGTCTCACCATCGACCTTTGTGTGCATAAAAACGTTAAAGGCAATGGGAATCTCATCAGGGCTAACTCCAAAGGGCCTTAGTGCTTTTTCAAAATTACCTTGGCATCCGTGATGTGGGTTTTCATCTCCGTAGATAATCTTAAACGTCTCTTTCGAACAAGGCGTGAGTAAAAAATCATGCCTTCCGACATCGTCTTCGATAATTTTAAACATTGGGCGGCTTCTATTACTGTATAAGGTGTCGCCTTTAGTCAGGAACAATTTGCTTGCGTAGTCGATAGACCGGCCAGACGAGAGGTATTCCTTTCTATCCGTTGACGAATAACAGAGCATGTCAGAGACCTGCTCACCTTCAGGGTCCATAATCGTCAAGAATTGACCTTTCTTAAGTTGGATGGCGATGCCGCTCCGTGGCATTATACGCTGTATGTCCCCAATCATTTGTCAAAGACCTCTACAGCTCTGTGGCCCGGTGTCAGCCACGGCGCTAGAAGCGGTTTCGCTTTTTCAACTTGTTCTGCGACATGATCCGCGCTTGCATGTTTATCACGTAAGAACGTTGCAATCTCGGCGGCAGCTCTGGGCCAATCATGATTCTCATCCAGCAACGTTGATAGCCACTGGCTTGCTGAGTACAAGTTTCTGGGATGCGTTCCGAAATACAGGTCACGGTCAAAAGACGTTTCTAAATAGTTTATCATGTTTTTGCCTCATGCTGAGAGTCGGCGTTGAGTGCCGGGCGAAGGAGATACCGGTAAACCCCGACAAGGTTGATTAGCGTAAGTACGGCATTTTGGGTCGTGAGAGCAGGTTCTTCATCGATCACGCCAATTGCAATCCAACAGAGTGATGAAATTGTGAAAATTATGAAGCCGATACCCGAAGCTCTGGGCGATATATTTGCCGCAACGAGTATCGCAGCAGCGATCGTTGATGAAGACGCGAACCAGTTGACCATGTCATTCATTAACGTCGCCCCCGTCTACAGAGCCGCTTTCAAGTTTGCCAGCAATGGGACATTTCCAATCCTCGGTAACCTTCCGGCCGGAATATTGCCGCGCCTCTGATGTGTTGCCAAAGTCGTCGAGTGAAGGGTTGATAGTCCCGTGTATCTCAAGGTCCCGCTGCCGGATAATTGTCTTCAGTCTGTCAAATCTTCCGTCCTCACGCAACTTCTCGAACTGCGCATGTGAATTCAGCACGAGCATCGTGAACGGCGATCGCCGCGCGCCTCGGTGAGCAGCAGGATGCATGCCTACGATAAAAAATGGATGGCCACCGATACTCAGGGAGAAGTGAGGATTTTCCGGGTCATCCGAGACGTCTGATGCCCAGTTGATATTTAGTGATCTATCCAGCTCGATGAGGCTGCCAAGTTGGTCCCAGAGAAGGCGCTCGAAATCAATTTCACTTTCAAACGTAGTTTCCGGAAAAATCGCGACAAACGATTGAACACGGGCATCTTCTAAGTTCAGCGTTAAAAGATACTCATGCACGTCTAAATAAAAACTCGTCGTAGATACTTGTTCCGCAAGTTCGCGGTAAACTCGGTACTCAATGAGCTTTTGCGATTGCGCAGCCTTTGCCCCGACGCAAGGGAACTGATCGCTCTTTATGAAGGCCTTCACCTCGTCCACGATGGCGAGGTCTGCTGTAGACTGGACAGCTAACTTTTCTTGGAGCTGTGAGGAGATATTATTCATCATCAAGTCTCCGGACTGAGTCTAACAAAATAGCTTCTAATTGAGTGTCACTACCCGTGTGCAAGACCGATATATCTCCTGTCGTTTCTAAAACAACGGCCCGCACTTGCTCCATTTTCAGTACATTCGACTCGCGCAGTTTGGCAATTAGGTCCGCCTTCGTGACGCGCGCATGCTTCAATGCATCATAGAGTATCTCACCGTCCGTCATCAGCAGAAGAGGTTCGTTCTCAATAACTTTGCTTGCCCACTTTGTCCGAGAGCGCAACAAAGCTAGAAATCCTTGGATCAGAAAAAGCGAGCCAATAGCTACCATGCCTGTAAGTAGAGATGTTGTCTTCGAGATAACAGTCGTTGCTAAGAGCGAACCAACTGCAATTGTCATTGCAAAATCGATTGAGCTCATTTTTGAGAAAGATCTCAGACCTAAAATTCGAGTATAGGCAATCAATATTACAAATATTCCGAGAGCGTTTAGACCGACTTCAGATAGCGGATGAAATTGAATATCGCTGAACAAAATCATGGCAAACCTCTGGTGGAGTCGCGCACTACGTGCGCATTTTTTAAACCGAGCTTAAAAAGATCGACCTATTAGAAAATGTACGAGTCCCTTATTCGTTCCTGAAAAGGCCTCCTTAACTTGGGGCAATCCTCCAGAATTTTGACTGCTTCTAAGACGAGTTTCGTTTTCAGCTTAAAAAGGTCGCCTTTAACTAATCGTTTCGGCCTCATTTGACGAGATCGAGTTCCAATATTTTTATGGCTCGAGTTGCGCGCTATCTTTTAATTTTCATCAGGTGCCGCATCTGTCCACCAAACGGATCCCCTTTCGCCAAGGCTAAGCTTGGCTGCATGGACGCAGCGCCTCGCGTATCGGAGTCTATGGAAATTATCTTTGAATTTTTGAACATCACGCCGTGCATCTATCAGAGCATTAACCAACAGTTGACGGGTGAGCTCGGTGAGGTGAGGATTGGATTTCCGCCAGAGCCGACCTTTCACGACGAAATATCGTCCATCAGGAGTCTCAGGGTATTTCATAATATGCTCTTCGTTACCTAGGTTGAGTAAAATGGAGGCGGAAGCTCGAGAAACTTGAACGGTTCAGGCCTTTACCAAAATTCTATGCAAAACTCGCGTTCCTGGATCTCGAAATTATAATTACGCAGATATACGTGTCATTGGCACAACTTGCGCCATAGTATGCCTGGCGAAGACCTATGTGTAAGTGGTGTTCATTGCCCGTGGAACAACATGACATTTCACCGAGAAACAGCTAGTCCTCACATATGTGTAACCTTTATCGCCAAGACGTCGCGCCCTCGACGATAAATCACTTCTTCCGCGACACACCGCTTCACCTCTCCGAACAAGCCCGTGGCCGCAATGTTGAAGCAGGTTATGTAGGAGCGGATCAAGACGGTCCCGTTCTCGTGAATGGCGAAAACAGCGCACTGGAGCTTGTTGATCAAAGGTGGGGCTTCTCTGCCATACGAGACGGTGCGAAGCCCATCACGAACATCCGCAATCTGAGATCTCCATGGTGGCGCGGTGTGAATGGTGAATACCTGATGAAACCTGAGTACCGTTGCCTTGTGCCCTTCTCTGCTTTTGCTGAGTGGAACGCGGCTGAGAAAAGCAACGCTTGGTTTAAGATTGACTGCGAAGCCCCGATGTTCGCGGGGATCTGGAGGCCGTGGACTGGAGAGCGACTAATGAAGATTGATGGTAAAAAGCGCAGGCAGCGCCAAGACCACGACTGGAGCCTATTTGCTTTCCTGACGACGAAGCCAAATACCATCGTCGCGCCCATCCATCCTAAAGCGATGCCTGTCGTTCTGACAACACCGGATGAGTGTCAGAGGTGGATGTCAGGCGGTGAAGCCACGCTAGATTTGCAACGTCCTTTGCCGGACGCTCTCGTTTCTGTAGATTGATTGATGTTATGCAGCCGTAACTTGACAGACTGCCAAAACTTCTGCGATTCCAGCTTGGTCGGTCGTGTGCGATTAATCCCACAAGTAATCATGCCCCTACATGGCCGATACATTTTAAGCTGTGTGTCTCTCCGTACAAATTCGATTTTTGGTTCCCGGTGTGGATGGGGCACTAATTAATGGACGTATAGTCTTCATTCATCGTTGGAAACCACTATCCGAAGCGATCTACGAACTAAGCGGATATGGGCGAAAGAGAATCAAAGCTAAATCTATCGAACACTGACGCATGTAATAATTGCAAAGGCATTGCTTGATATCAGATCAACCGATGAGCGAAATCTTGTCTAGCCTGGGCCGAAATCTGGGACAAATTATATGACGATGGAAAAAGATTGCGTGCTTCTAGCTTATCAAAAGCATCGATGATCCTACCTGAAAATTTCTACATGAAGACGGATCGAAGCGTCACATCCTCAACTGCTTAACGACATCGGTCTGGTTCGAACTTAACTGCTGTCAGCGTTCGCAAAAAATTTAGGTTACCAACTTGTCGCTGAGTCCGCTATTTACGACCAGCTCGTCTCATAATATATTCCAAATTGACGATTACGCCTGGATGCTCATTCCCGCATTCGCACCCCTTGGCGTGATCGTTAACCCTTTTTTATTTCGCGGCTCCTCGTCCCGTCTTGTCTTGAAGCTTGTCAATCTGCATGCTCGCCTCGGCCTTGTTTAGTGTTTCATCGAAGTCGACGCCTGCCTCCTCGCTCAAGGTCATCAAATAGCTCTTTTGAGCTCCGGTCATCTTCTCGTCGCCTGTAACCCAATTGTCAGGATCCTTCTGCGCATTGCCGCCAATATCGCTTTTATCTGCCGTTTCTTTGGTCATTATTAACTCCATATGTTCTGTGTATGTTCTTAACAGACCAGACTGGAGTTGGTTCCCTTACGTTTTTGGAAATAAACAAAGCCGTCCCCTAAGGAACGGCTTAATATCCGATATTCGATATTTGAACGACTATCCGCGAAGTGGATATGAAGAGGAGCGCCCGCCTGTAGAATACAAGGATTCGTGGTAAGCAGCGTTCCGAACGTCATCATCATCACATTCGACAAGTACGACAACTCGTCCAACTTCCAACTCACGCTCATAATATTCGGCATCAACCTTGTCCACACCATGCTCCTGTAGTGCGCCTGCGATACCACCAGCTACTGCACCGGCGACCGCGCCTGTCGCTGCAGCTCCACCGATTGCGGCTTGTGCAATTGCGCCCGCTGCGACGAAGGGTCCGACACCTGGAATGGCAAGCGCTGCCACGCCAAGAATGGTCCCTGCGCCGGCGCCGAGTGCGGCTTTGCCAACAACATCTTTCGCAGCTTTATGCGTCTCGTCGCCTGCCCCATCTGTGATAACTGTATCGCCGTCATGTTTTGCAATCATCGAAATCTTGTCGTCGTCAATCCCTGCGGTTCGAAGCTGAGCGATTGCGGCATTTGCGGTCGCTTCGTCATTATAAAGAGCAGAGTGAATCTTATTGGTCATAATATATTCCTTCATTATTGTGTTGAGCCTAAACAATGAAACGGTCGGTATTTCGTTCCAGAATCTTTGTCAAAATCTTTTGGAACCTTCTACAGCTTTGGTCGCTCATTTTTGGCGGCGAAATCATGACCGGAAAATCTGTTTGAAAGGACAGTACGGGAAACTTGTTGTCATTAGGCTTCACAATTAAGCTCTGCTGGGACGAGTCAAAGCCGCAGTTTTAAATAATAACCACGGCTGTTATGCTGCGAATTGAATGAGCTCGGCTAACGCCCCCTACTAATCTCGCCCAGACCGCAATGAACGCCTCTAGAAAGATCACGCCAACACACGAAGCAAGACTTCTGACATGCAGCCTTATTCGGAACCATATGGAATCCAGCTCGTTAGTAAGTTATATCAACCTCAAGGAGAATGACATGGAAAGTGAACATATTAAAGCTGCTGGCAATAAGATCGTCGGTAAAACAAAAGAAGCCATTGGCGATGCGACGGACAACAAATCACTCGAGGCCAAAGGTAAAGCTCAGCAGGTTAAAGCTGAAGCGCAAGACGCCGTCGGCGATACAAAAGACGCAATCGAATAGAAAAACCACATAATAACTTTTTAAAAGCTCCAAACCTGGTTTGGGGTTTTTTTCTGCCTGGCTGCGTGAGGTCTCAAACTGAAAGATAGACTCGACGCGCCACCACCCGTTCTTTATTTGTTCTCGTATGTCCGACACAGAAACCACATCAACCGTAAGTACACTCTATATCGACTTTGACGCCTTTTTTGCCAATGTTGAAAAACAGCTCGACCCGTCGCTCCATGCCCTACCCGTCTTAGTTTGCCCTATGGATACGCCGCGTTCAGGCGTAATCGCCTGCTGCTACGAGGCTAAAGCATTCGGAGTAAAACGCGGTATGTCTCGGCAGGAGGTCAACAAAATCGCTCCAAATGGCGTCTTTAGACCGGCGCGGCACGAGATTTATGTGGAGATCCATCATAAAATTATCGATGTTATTGAGACGTTTATTCCTGTTCGTCGGTCTTGGTCCATTGATGAGATGGAATGCGATCTTGGAACAATGGACGGTAAAGCGGCACTGACTCTAGCTGAAAACATACGTGATGCACTTTCAGATGTAATTGGCCCTCTCATTACTCCGTCCATTGGTATAGCCAGCAACCAGCTCCTAGCAAAAATCGGCGCTGAGATGAATAAGCCCCGTGGTCTGGAATTATTAGAGCCACGTTTTATGCCTGAGAAAATCCATAAAGTCCCGCTCAAGGATGTGCCTGGAATTGCAGATGGGATGCTGCACCGGCTCCAACTTGCGAACGTGACCACCCTTCCTCACCTTCTCGCCCTCGCTCCCAAGCAAGCGCGAGCAATCTGGGGGAGCGTTGAGGGTGAGCGAATGTGGCGCGCACTGCACGGTGAGCATGTCGTTAAACCTGAAACAAAACGCGGGATGTTTGGTCATAGCCGCGTCTTAGCCAGGGATTGGCAGGATCCAGTTAAAGCTCATGAATGCTTGCGGCTTCTGACCACAAAGGCTGCGCGCAGACTTCGTAAAGAAGCGTATTATGCCACTAAATTAACTGTCTCGTTCAAGGATTTTCATGGCGGAAAGTTTAAAATCGAGCGCGAGTTCTCGGCTTTACGCGATGACTACAGCTTTCTTCGGATAATGGCCGAAGCCTTTGATAGCTTGATATCCTCTAGTCGCATTAAAAGACTTAAGCATGTCGCCATTTTTTTGCATGGTTTGCAGAAACACGCACAGCTTAGCGGCGACCTTTTTTCGAAACCGGAGGACACTGCCAGACAAGAGACTGTCTCCGAAATAATGGACGTATTAAACGAGAAATTTGGCGGTGAAATGCTTCACTTAGGAAAACGCGTGGAGCTTCCTGGCGGTTATGCCGGAGGCAAAATCGCTTTTGGACGCATTCCGACGCGCGCTGAATTGGGTCTGTCTGCACCTCAGCAGTCAAATTGGTTAGAACGGTTGGAGTTGGACGCTGAGTCAGAGGGCATTCCAACTCAGCGTCCGTCCCAAAAACGACATCAGCCAGGGTTCCCCCCCATGGCTAATCGATGTTAGTAGGCTCGTCACGGTCGAACATTTTGGCGTTACTGTCGCGATAAAAAGCCTCAAATCAAAAACTTCATCAGCTCAAATCTGAGACTCAGGCGCCGTCGTTAGACAGTGTCTGTTCCTCATGGTGAAGAGTTGGATGAGAATTTGCTCACAGGTGTTAAAACGGATTGGGGCAACTAACTAGGTGCTCTTGCGTAGTACACCTGCGATAGTAGAGTAATCAAAGCATTCTGAGAGAGTGCCTGCTAGGCAAAATTTAATTTTCGAAGATTACAAGCAACAAAATCCCGACTGTTGTTAATTACTAGAACGGAATTTTGATGACAATCGAACCCTACAAATTAGCTATCGTTGGTGTTGGCCCGAGAGGCGGATATGCGCTTGAATGCCTGATTGCTGAGCTCGCACGTCAGGACTTCCCTGTGGATGTCCAGGTTATGTTATTTGAAGGAACCAGCACCCTCGGTAGCGGTCCAGTATATAGAGCCGATCAACCTGAAACGAACTGGATAAACATTACAGAGCGCGCGTTAGAGCTTGATGCAAGGCCAGCTATTGACGTCGGTAATATTCATATCCCGAGCTTTCCAAGCTATCATGAATGGGCGGGTTTAGTCTTCGATACATGGCCTGTGGACCAACCTGATACGTTTCCGCCGCGATCCAGAATAGGCAGATATCTCAGAGAAAGATGCGGGTCACTTGTTGAGCCCCTCGTCGCCGCTGAAAAGATGTCGGTCGTTGTGGACCGTGTCATTGACGTACGGGTTCACGACCACAAATGCATACTGCAAACTTCAACTAACAAACAATACTCCGTAGATGATGTTTTGCTGACCATAGGGCATCAGCCGACCCGTGAAGACAAACAAATTAATGACTGGGCGGAAGTGTCAAAAAGATACGAGAATGTCTCTCTACACACGTCACCCTATCCTATTGAAGATGTGGTCATAAAGGGCTCTTCAGACGCAATACCAAATATAGCAATTCGCGGGTACGGTCTGGCTATGATGGATGCGGCGAGGGCATTTGGCGAGACATATGGCTCTTTTGAGGATGCCACTGAGGACCCAGGAAAACTGATTTATCGTCTGCAGGGCACAAAGTTTTGCGTAGCCCCGATCTCCCTTGATGGACTGACAATGGGTCCGAAACCTTTCACTCCTAGGATAGACGCCACTTACGGACCCTCTGACGATACGCTCAACGCCTTGAATGTGGCGCTTAGCGACACATCAAGCCAGATAGAGGCTACGGGGGCTGATTTCTTAGTTGAAGAAATGGTTCCTATAATAGCTAGTATCTATGAAAGTCTTTCACGCCCTATAGGTAGGACGGAAACAACAACAGGTGAATTAGAGGCTGTAATCAAAAACTGGCTTCTCGACCCGGACTTCACGCATCAACTATTGATGCCGAAGGAGGTCCATCCGTCTGTATCGTTACAAAGCTTCATCGATATGGCTATGGACCAGACCAACATTTATCTGGACTATTGCGCCGGGCAAGTCTGGCGGCATTGTCAGCCTATTGTCTACACGGCGCTATCGCACAGCCAGCTCAATGATGATGTGTTAGCTGAGATCATAGAGCTGGATGAGCGCTCAAAACGCTACTCTTTCGGTCCGCCTGTAGAAAGTCTGCAGCAACTCATGGCGATGTATAATGCGGGCGTTTTGAACCTAAACCTACTGAACGACCCTGACATCATATGCGGGCCTGAGGGATGGGTTTTATCAAAAGGAGCAGAGAGCTTCACGGCTCAAACAATGATAAATTCAGTCCTAGACGGCCCGAAATTATTGGAAATTACATCGCCACTCCTTAAAAGCTTGTTGGATAAAGATTTAATCCAGCCGGCTCATGACCAGCTTGGCGTGCTCACCGACAATGCGGGCTACATCAAGTCAGGCAGAGGAAATGAGTTCATTCCGATCGCCATCCTAGGGCGCATAGCCAAAGGTACGGTCATTGGCGTGGATGCGATATTGGAGTGTTTTTGGTGAACGGCCAATGGTCTGGGCCAAATCTGCTGTCGAGAAAATTGTAAATTCACGCGACGCTGCTAAATCTTAGAGGATAAGACTGAACCGCCCTGGGTTTACCGGAGACCGATTTAGGTTAGTTACGCGGCCACGGAACGTTTGTCCAGATTGGCGTAATAGTTTGCTTCAAACTCTGCAGGCGGGATGTTGCCGATAGGGCCAAGAAGCCTGCGATTGTTAGATCAGTCAACCCATTTGAGGGTCGCGAACTCGACGGCGTCAAAGGACTTCCACGGCCCGGATCTATGAATGACTTCAGCTTTATAAAGTCCGTTGATAGTCTCCGCGTGGGCATTGTCGTAACTGTACCGACGCTGCCGACGGGAGGGCTCGATCCCAGCTTCGGCCAGGCGCTCAGTATATTTTATCGAGACGTATTGGCTGCCGCGGTCGCTGTGATGAACAAGACTTCCGCTACCCTGCAGCCGGCGCTGCTGCAAAGCCTGCTCAAGGGCGTCGATCACAAAATCGGTGTGGGCTGTGCGGCTCACGCGCCAGTCGACCAGGCCACCTAGCAGCCGAGTATTTATGCCAAAGACATGAGATAAGTATCAGTTCGGAGACGCTTTGCAAGTGGGTGATGGCAGCAGGCATATGGGCGGATCGCAAGAAGCGGAAGGTCGTACATCAGCTTCGCAACCGCCGCGATTGCTACGGCGAGCTGATTCAGATTGACGGATCAGATCATGATTGGTTTGAGGATCGCGCGCCCCGTTGCACCCTCCTCGTCTTTATTGATGATGCGACAAGCGCCATCATGGAGCTACGATTTGTGCCGTCTGAGAGTACATTTTCTTACATGCGGGCACTTGAGACCTATCTCGAACGACATGGCCGCCCCGTCGCCTTTTACTCCGATAAGCACTCTGTGTTTCGGATAGCGAAGTCGCATAAAAACGGGAACGGCATGACGCAGTTCACGAGAGCCTTTGCGGAGCTGAACATCGACCTCATTTGCGCTGATACCTCCCAGGCAAAGGGCCGCGTAGAGCGCGCAAACCGCACGCTGCAGGATCGTTTGGTTAAAGAACTGCGTATTGAAGGCATTCTTTGTTTATTTAGAGTTCGCCATGCGCAGTGTCTAAAAATCTACTATCCCATCACTGATTAAAAAATCTGATATTCTCGAAAACTGATTAGCGCTATCTTCATCATTCGATCTGAAAATTGAAGAAACATGATCAAAGCCAAGTGAAATAAGCTCTCTCTCGCGAAGAACTAATAGGTTTTTATACTCTTCAAGTCTTTCAAGGTTTTCCTTAGTATTTGATATCGGGTCGTAGGTATTAGATAAAACGAAACCAGCGTAATCTGCAAATTTTCTATTTTTCTTCGATAACTCCACCAAAAAATTTGGTAGGTAAAATTTCATAGCTTGCGGAGATAAGTATATGGGCAATATGTCTATATAAAATTTGTCTAAATCATCTAGATGAGCCGCTTGGATCAAAAAATTCACCAGATCATGCTGCTCATGCGGAGCGTCTTGACGGTAGTGTTTGTATATTAAATTGTCTGCATTTGGTTTATCTATTGAAACTGAGTAATCAGTCAACATCTTGATTATTAAGTTATTTGCCATTTGATATTTTTTTCATTTGTTTGACCTTATCTACAATTTTCGATCAATCTTTTCAGATTTCGAACAGATTCACGATGCCCTCGATCACCACCCTTAAAGCATACATTGTTAATTCTGTCTCGCTTTCCGATGCAACGTGATGCTGTGCCTATTTTAATTCCTCTCTGAATAGCATTATCTTTACTAACGCACTTTCTGACGGGCTTACATACGCTTTCGACTGCGTTTTGGAACCGATTATGCTGATCTGGTCTACAGTCGCCTGTGTTGACGATTGGTGTTATCAATGGAGTAACTGCCGGAGAAGAATTATTTCTGACGCTACAGCTCCCTGTTTCGCAGGCTCCAGCCGCAGCAGCATCGTTCGCCATTATATTAAACCAATTTTTTGTTTCTAGGTAAAATCCAGCCGCATAGCCACCGAAGAAAGAACCGACTCCAAAACAAGCAGCGTAAACATTTTTCCTTTTAACGGCACTCTTAAATGTCGTCGCTGCATTTTGATTGGCAACTTCGAAAGCAAAACCCGGTCGGAAAACCTCGGCTAGTCCTTCAGGGTCCACCATACTCAAGGGATTCCCGCCAACATAAGCAAACCTATTCAATCCGCCCGCAAGCCCAATCGGGTCGCTTTTTAGATACCGCCCTAATGTCGGATCATAGGTTCTGTGCCAGTTATGCGAGAGGGTGACGTTGTCTCCGTCTGCATTCGTCTCCAAATCAGCATATTGCCCCGGGAACATGAGCCTTTGCGCGAAGGCGCCTGCGAGGTTCACGCTGTCCCCGAATGGCGTGACGCCCGCACCCATATCCCAGACAACAGCGCCGCTCGGGTCTGTCGCAAATTGCGGACGGCCCAGATGGTCGGCGTGGAGGTAATAGAGCCCGTCTACAGCGCCAGTGTCGCAATCGGCTTCGGCCTCAATCAGGTCTGCTTCGAACTGCGCGAGCTGCTCCGCGAGGGTGAAGTTGCGGTCGCTGAGAAAATCGATGCGCTCTTCATGCGCTGTGATGAGCGCTGCAAGTTCCGCCTCACGCGTGGTGAGTTCCGCGACGTGCATATCATGCCCATCGCGCAGCTCTGCCAGCTCCGCATTGCGCGTCGTCAGCTCTGCGGTGCGGGTTTCATGATCGGTCATGAGCGCGGCCAACTCTGCGTTGCGCGCGGTCATCTCGGCGATGCGCGTTTCGTGTTCTGTGATGAGCGCCGCGAGTTCCCCGTTACGCGTTGTTAGAAAGGCAACACGTTCTGTGCGGAAGCTCATTCGGTCGGTCAGGACCGTCATGCGCGGCGCATCCAATACGGGGTCCAGCGTTGCCAGCTCGGCTTCATCCACCGCAATCAGCGCCGTTAACTCGTCAATACGCTCAGCGTTATTCGCAATACGGCTTTGCTTATCCGCAATGAGGTCTCCCAGCTCTGTGATGCGGGCGACATGGTTGTCTATGCGGCTTTGCTTATCCGTGATGAGCGCGTCCAGCTCTGTAATTCGGGCCACATGTGCGGCGATGCGAGCAGTTTTATCTTCGCTGAGCGCGTCAAGCGATGTGATCGTGTCCGCGAGTTCAGCGATGCGCGTTTCTTTATCGGTGAGGAGGCCAAAGAGCCGGGCAATGGCTACCGCATTATTATCAATCCGCGTGGTCCGGTCATCAATGAGCGCTTGGAGGGCGGCGATGTCTGCTTCGCAAGCCGTGTCCGGGGCTTCCTCGCCTGCGTCAATCACCGCAATCGGCATCAGGCCAAGCCAGACATATTCCCGAAGGGTCTCGCCCGTCGTCCCGTCGGTTTCAGCAATCAGACGTCCGTCAAGATCATAATGATAATGGAGGGTTTTGCTATCGGCGGTCTTGATGATGCGCTGTTCGCTCTCATCATGGGTATAGGCCGCGACTTGGGTGCCGTTGCGCGTGATCGTGCTGAGACGGCCCCGTGCGTTTAGGCCGTAAAGATAGGCGTTAGGTCCGCGTTGGTCAGAGCTGACTTGGCCGGATGCGTGGTAATCAAAGGTACGGATGGGCGTGAATTGCCCAGCAGTATCTTCAAGAGCGACCAGCGAAAGACGCGCCGTCGTGTCGTCATATGTATATCGCTCAGATTTTTGGTTGCCATTGGGCTGCGTCCAGTCGCGGGCCGTGCGGTCACCACCGGGGTTATAACCATAACTCAGCGTGCCGTATCCGCCCGCAGCGTCGGTCAGGCGCGAGAGTGCGTCATAGCCGAGGGTTTGCGAGCGTTCGGGGCGCAAATTATCCTGCAATCCCGTGATGTCACCGGCCTCGTCATAGGTAAAGCCGAGGTCCATGAGAGACCCTGCCGAGCCCGACCGCTGTAGACGCGTGGCGCGGTAATTGGCGTCATAATTGATTAAGAGGTCATGGCCGTCGCCCAGTTCCATACCGTCAATCGGTCCGAAGGGCTTATAAGAGATGTTATCCGCAAGGATTGTCGCTGTGCCGTCCGGCGCGACCATACGGATGCGAGTTTCGCGGGCAACAGAATCACGGGAATATTCAATACGGCGACCGGATGGATAGATAATGGCTTTTACTTCGCCTGCGAGATCAAATTCATATGCGGTGTCATAGGATACGCCGTTAATGTCGCGGGTCATGCTGACCATCTGCGCCAAAGCATTATAGCCATAGGTGGTTGTGCCAAAGTCTTCGGTAATCGACGTAAGCTCGCCAATGCCGAACGGGCCTTGGTCATAGCCATAGGTAATGTAGTCAGTCAGCGCGGCGGGGTAAGAGACGCTGAGGAGGCGGTCCATACCGTCATAGCTATAGGTAGAAACCACGCCGCGGGCATCGGTCATCTGGATGATGCGGCCCGCTTGATCGCGGAGATATTCTGTTGTGCCCGCTTCAAAGCTGACTTCGCGAATGATTTCGCCATAACCATTGCGGACATAAACGGTCTCAACGCCGCGTTGATCCGTAACTTTACTCAGCGGATTGCGGGAATCCATCTGGTCGTCCAGATCGAAATCCGTTGTTCCGCCGAGCGGGTCGATCTCGCCTTTGAGGCGGTCAAGATTATCGTAATTTTGCTGCCATGTGTTGCTGCGAGGGTCAGTGATTTCCGTGAGATTATTCATCTCATCATAGGCAAACTTTGTAACAGAGTTGACGCCTGTCGCCTCTATGACGCGGTTGATCTCATCACGGGCCAAAGTCATCGAATATTGGAGTGTGCCTGAGCTGTCGGGGATACGCGTCGACAGAATACCGCCCATGGCATTGCGCGTATATTCCACGCGCTCACCTGCGCCGTTGATAATGGCGATCAACTGGCGGCCATCATTATAGGCAAAGGCCAAGCGATTGCCGTTTGGCGAGGTAATATCCGACGTTAAATCCGTCGGAGTATATCCGATCTCAGTAATCGCCCCGGCTCTCTCAATGCGAGTCAGTCTGTGACGCGCATCATAACGGAGGAGCGTCTGAACGCCATTGGGGTCTGTGAAACTGGCCGGCGCGCCTACTGCATTATGAGCCGTGATGTTCGTCTCATGGCCCAGCTCATTCCGCACACGAATGAGTTTTTCATTCACATGATCAAAGGCTGTTACATCGACGGCCCCAGGGAGCGGCCCATTAACGCTGGCGAGATTGCTGCCAAACCATGTGTAGGTCCACTCACGCGGAGGTGCAGGATTAGCCGATGTATCCGTCTGCAGCATGGACCGAATGCGGCCCTCATCATCATAGACGTAATCCGTGGTCAGGCCGGGCATGACGGTTTGAGTCGGACGATTAAACCTAGGATGCCATTCATAGGTGGCTATAAATTCCTCAGACGTGCCTTCGGCGTAGATTTTGGAAAGCGTAAGCCCTCTAGAGTTTGAGGTACGCGATTGCTGCCGCGAGAGTGGATCTTCTTTTGACAGAAGTCCCCCGGTGCCCGGAATATATCGATATGTCTCATTGGTAGGTTTTACATCCGCAGTGCCTTCACCTTGCATACTCGAGACAGAGTAGGTCGATGATCGAGTCCCGACATTGTAAGTTTTGGTATGACCAAGAGCATTTGTTACTTCCCGAGTTGAGCTTGATCTGACCCCGTTTTCAAAATTCGTAACGATATCCACCCGGTCTACACCGCCCGCATGTTCACTCATGTTTGCGCGGCCCTGCTCATCATATGACCAAGTCGCAAAACGGATACCTGCATCATCTGTGACACCCGTTAAGGCATAAGGAATTCTTTCATCCTCATAATGGTAGACTTCTTTGTGAATTTCTGTGCCAGACGGATCAAATTTGGTGGCTTCCAGGAGCCGTTCCTTTTTACCCCAATAAGCATTGTAAGCATCTACCGAGTCATAGCTATATTCAGTATATGTTCCGTCAGGAAAATTAATTCTCTTAAGGGTTCCCAGTTCGGCCTGTCTTACAACACTTTCCCCGCCTGATTGATAACGCACAATGTCATATGGAATGTCATCGACAACAATGTCATTTTCCACTCCATTCGCAACTCGCCACGCAGTCACATTATACTCGAAGGTCGCTTGTCGTCCGTAATTATCCGTTATGGAGGCTAAGGAGCCGTCAGCATTGTAATCAAAAGTCTGTGTATACCCTTCACCGAAATCAACTGAAACAGGCTTCCTCGTTACGTCTCTAAGCGCACGACCTTTCGTGGGTGGGAACACAAAATTATACTTCTTACCATTCTTGTGAATAATAGAGACTGTTCGATCTTCCGTCGTATCATCAGCAACAGGACCATCAGGATGTTCAAGACGGTATGAAGCCGTCAATCGGCCAGCTGCATTACCTCCTTGTACATCACCGTAGCCAGTTAGCCCTACCCCATAGCCAGTTGAATCTGTGAAAAGATAATTACTATAGTCACCTGAGACGCGATGGGTAATATCTGCGCCTAGAGTAGGGAATTCACCAAGATACCAATTTTGCCCAAACTCGCGGGTCATACTGATGGTATTTGTATTACCCCTAAACGCGCCTGCAAAAGGAGCGCTATTGTAATGCCTTTTTATTACGAAGCGGCCATCAGCTGATTTGAAATCAATTCTGACGTCCTTTTTCTGCCCAGAGATAAAATTGATTGGATTTCCAACCTCTTGGCTCGGGTCACATGTTGTACACGCTTCGATAGGGGTGCAAATGTCTCCGGCGACTACATACCCGAATTCACATGATTTACTGACACCGGCTAAATAGTTGGGAATTTCAGTAGTCTGTGCCTTTGTGAAATCGTAATCACACGTGGCGCTGATTGCGGTGACATTTCTTACGCCCGCAAATCTCAAACTACCACGAGGATTGAATGATGAATTCTGTCTTTCGCATGCAGCTTCCGGAGAGCCATACCCGCATCCGTCTTGATTAGGGTCATCTCCAGCAACAACTGTACACCAACCATTATCCCCATCCGGGCGAGGCGATGTATTTGGCTCTCCGGTTTGTCCAAAAGACGCCGCAGAAAAGCTCAACCACGCACCTACTGTAAAAATAACAGCCATCAAAAAACGTATCATTAGAATCCCCTATCCCAAGAGTATTGTTGGAGAATGCAATTATTTGATGCAAGGAGAAATTTGCATTTTTACATGTCGCCCAACCCCACAAGTAAGAATGCGACAGTAAGCCTGTAAACTGACCTACAATTACAAGGTTTCTCATATCTGACATTATGCGATTTTTTGTTATTTTATCACATTTTCTATCTAGACAGCCTATAACAGATTCTCCTTGCTTCCAGTTTTACTAAACAAGGTTTCTACAAAAACTTGGGGCACATCAGTCTAACGT
>Ga0209831_1000285_pt1 | contig 49394 bp, 39 predicted proteins | sample Maine_Asex4_meta_FD_187451 | JGI IMG/M metagenome (GOLD analysis project Ga0209831, IMG submission 187451) | Marine algal microbial communities from Maine, USA - Maine_Asex4_metaG (SPAdes) (version 2) | ecosystem: Host-associated > Algae > Red algae > Unclassified | place: Maine, USA | collected... | reverse complement strand
CGGGAGATGTGATTCCATATATTGTCAAAGCAATGGACGAACTTCGGGACGGCAGTGAAACGGATATTAAGTTTCCGACGAATTGTCCATCTTGCGCTACCCCACTGATTCGATTGGAAGAAGAAGCTGCCTGGCGTTGCCCTAATTATCATTGCGAAGCTCAACTGGTACAGCGAATGATCCACCACGTATCCAAGGATGCGATGGATATTGACGGTTTTGGTCGTTCGTACGTAGAACGATTTCATAAACTGGGCTGGCTAAAAAGTATTGCGGATGTTTATACTTTGGACTATGATGAGATTGCCGATCTGGAAGGGTTTGGAGATCGCTCGGCGACCAACCTTAGAGTGGCGGTAGAGAAAGCAAAAAAACAACCGTTGCATCGGTTTTTATATAGTTTGAGTGTGCACCATTTGGGACGTAAAGTTTCTAAACTCATCGCGGCGGAAATCAAACATGCCATGGATTTAAAAGACTGGACGGAAGAACAGTTTACCGATATCAAAGATGTGGGTCCGGTGGTCGCTAAAAATGTAACGGCCTTTTTTAGGGACGAGGAAAATATTAGTCTTATCCGACAACTGGAAGAGAATGGGGTCAACGTTCAACAGACAGAAAAAGATATTCCACAGGTCGCCGATGCCAACGCACCGTTGATTGGAAAAACTATTTTATTTACGGGCTCGCTCAATATCAATCGCAAGGAAGCACAGCAGATGGCGGAGAAAGCGGGTGCTAAAAATATCAGTGGGGTCAGTTCTAAATTAAATATCCTCGTCGCGGGAGAAAAGGCGGGTTCTAAATTGAAGAAAGCGCAGGCGTTGAAGACGGTGGAAATTTGGACAGAGGAGAAGTTTTTGGAGCGAATTAGTGGGTAGAGGTAGAAAATACTGAATCTCGAATATCCAGTGAGGAATTTTGAATGAAGCCCCTTTTGTCGTTTCATAATTCGATATTTAGGATCAATAAAAGAATAACTTATAACATTTGGCTGCTTAATTGGCTCCTAGTGCCTCATCCCGTAAGTAAATGGTAAGCTAGGCGACGTTATTTTTAGTCTGGTTGAGGCATGACTGAACGTTTCCGAAGGATGAATGTCCATCGGACATTCAAGTGAAGGAACCGCTAGCGGACGGGATGGCCCTTGGAGCTATGCCGTAGCATAGTGAGGAATTTCCTAACCCTGCCCGATCTGACCATCGGTCAGGCGGGGAAAAGCAGGCGAAAAATAACAAGCATAGATTGGTATGGATTTACGGGATGAGGCACTACCCTTCGTTGGTGTCGGTAAGTATTTGTGGAAAGAGGACGACTATTCATAACCCTAATTTTCGTTATCTTTGAATGTTAGGATCTGTACATAAATAAATTGATATTAGACTTGGTTATTTAATCGCCATCTCTAAGTGAACAGCACCTTTCAACACTTTAATAAGCTAAGCGCTTCAACAATTCAACATCTATCACATGATTTTCAGATACACACTACTTACAATTTTCGGTTTATTAATTTTTGGATGTAAATCTCCATCTGCGGTGGTCGATACGATCAGTAAAAAAGCAGAGGCCAATCAATTTACACTCAACGCGCATTTAAAAGGTTGCGAAAAAGAGCCGATTAAACTCTATCAATTTGATGGCGTGGGCTTTAAAGAATTAGCGGCGGCCCGGATTGTTGGAAAAGATAGTTTTCAGTTTGATATCACGAAGACGACCAGTCCACAGTTTTATTATGTTGGCCAATACAGTCAGCAAAAAATGCCTGTTTTAGCAGGAACAGAACACAACATCGCTATGGTGGGAGGATGTAAAAACCTGCGACAAACCACTACTTTTACGGGTTCAGAATTGAACGATGCCTACGGAAATGTTATCAAAGAAATTGGAAGCACAAATAATCAGCGTCAACGACTTGGAAAACAATTCGCACAAAACCGTAATAATCCAAAAGCAGCGCAGACAGCGGTAAATAATCTGGCCGCCCTCGATCAAAAACAAATGGCTTACCTCGATACTTTAAAAAAGCAGAACCCATATCTAGCCCGCGTAGCGGCACTCGGTACGTATCCAAGTTTTCAAAATAACCAGGGAAATTTTATTAATGAAATAGATTATTTCGCGGCTAATTATTTTCAGTTTGCTGACTTGATGGATGCTGATTATGATCAAATTCCTTATTTGTTTGAGGCAGCTAAAAATTATGCGACGGTATTGAGTATGCAACCGATTCCTACAGAAGTTTTCCATGGTTATCTGGATCAAACTTTAGCAAAATTAAATCCCGACGGACGCGCTTATAAATACGCGCTGGGTGGAATGGCCATCGGACTACAATCCAAAACGCACCCCAGTTTTGTAAAATACGGAAACCAGTTTCTCAAAAAATACGGTGCCGAAGCATCGCCCATGATTGACAATTTTAAAATGGCAGTTAACCGGGCGAGCAGTTTTATGACCGGAGCGGAAGCACCCGATTTTGCACAAAACGATCCGGACGGAAAACCGATCAGACTCAGCGAATTTCGCGGTAAAGTTGTACTTGTTGATTTTTGGGCAAGTTGGTGTGGACCTTGTCGTCGTGAGAATCCAAACGTAGTCAAAATGTATCAAAAATATAAGGACCAGGGATTTGAAATCCTCGGTGTCAGTCTTGACAAGCAAAAAGGCGCGTGGCTCAAAGCGATCGAAAAAGATAAATTAACCTGGCCACACGTCAGTGATTTAAAAGGATGGAAAAATGAGGTGGCGCAGTTGTATTCGGTTACTTCAGTTCCTGCGACTATCTTGTTGGATCGCGAAGGCCGGATCGTGGCGCGTAATCTACGGGGCCCGGCGTTGGAGGCAAAGGTGGGAGCGGTTTTGAGTGGAAAAGGACAATAGTATCACGATGGGCTTTTTGCTCTTTTGACATGCTTTAGCGTTGACCAGAAAATTGAAGTTGCCATTGTTTTTTCGTTTTATAAATGATTCAAAATTCTGATGTCCAAAAACTATTTTATTTTTCTGGGAATCTTATTGGGAATTTTTGGTTGCCAGACGTCGCCAACGGAAATGCCTCCGGTCGTTGGGACGGGCCTGAATGATACGACGAAAGCCGTTACTATTATTTCTGATTCAATTGATTCAATAAATAATATCAAAGAGAAATTAGTAATAAACCCGATAGACTACGATACCACATTGTGGACGGAACTAATTCGTCTGGACAAAAATTTCATCCTGAATCTAAAATACGCCACCGAAGACAATTTTGTCGATCGACAACTCTACGATTGTCCCCGCTGTTTTTTACATCCCGATGCTGCGCAAGCTTTGTTAAAAGTACAGCGCGAACTTGCCAAACTCGATTATACCTTGATGTTATTTGATTGCTATCGCCCCTGGTCCGTACAGCAGGCACTCTGGGATATAATGCCCAATGCCAGTTATGTAACACCTCCCAAAAAAGGCTCGATGCACAACCGCGGTCTGGCCGTGGATTTGACCATCGCCCATCTCAATGGCGACACCCTGGAAATGGGAACACCCTTCGATTATTTCGGACCTCGCGGACATCATACCTACGCCCACCACACCCCGACGGTACAAGCGAATCGCGCCTTGCTAAAATCCACAATGGCCAAACACGGATTTTCATCGATCCGCACCGAATGGTGGCACTATAATTATCGGGGCGTTCGACGCAAGACGGCGGATATGCGGTGGGAATGCGAGTAAGGAATGTTGATAAAAACCGTTCCCCCGTCCGTGACACTATAAAAATCGCCTACAACACTTAAAACCCTTATCCATTCCCGATAACACGAAACAAAGCATCTAAAAAAGACGTTTATTAAGGCCGAGTAGACTGGTCGTCGCATATTGCTCAAAAACCAGTATTTTTACCCCATAAGTTTTTAGATGTTTGTAAAAACAACACAATTACCCGCAATTATAAAAAATTATGCAAGATATCTCTTATAAGACCGACGTAGAGGCGGTAGATGGATTAGCAAAATCTTACCGTGATCTTTCTCAGGAAATTGGAAAAGTGATCGTTGGACAAGAGGACGTCGTAAAAGCCGTCATTATTTCTATGTTTAGTAATGGTCACAGTTTACTGGTCGGTGTACCGGGCTTGGCAAAGACGCTACTCGTGAGCACGATCGCCAAAGTACTGGATCTGGAATTTAAACGAATTCAATTTACGCCGGATTTAATGCCCTCTGATATTACAGGTTCAGAAATCCTGGGTGAAAATCGACAGTTTAAGTTTACCAAAGGACCGATATTTTCCAATATTGTATTAGCGGATGAGATCAACCGGACCCCACCTAAAACACAGGCCGCTTTACTGGAAGCGATGCAGGAACGATCGGTAACCGTCAACGGAGAACGTCATATTTTACCCGCTCCGTTTTTTGTATTAGCGACGCAGAATCCTATTGAGCAAGAAGGAACTTATCCGCTGCCAGAAGCACAGCTGGATCGTTTTATGTTTAATATCTCGCTCGATTATCCTTCTTACGAAGAAGAGATTGCCGTAGTAAAAGCCACTACCAAAAACACAAAATACGATTTAAAACACATCGTAACGGGTCAGCAAATTTTATACTTTCAGGAGTTGATTCGTAAAATTCCAATTGCCGATAATGTATTGGAATATGCAGTTTCACTAACGACCAAAACCCGACCTAATACACCACGTGCCACTGCCGAGGTAAACAATTATATTTCCTGGGGTGCAGGTCCACGGGCCTCGCAATATCTGGTATTGGGTGCCAAGTGTCACGCGGCCATCAACGGAAAGTACAGCCCCGATATTGAGGATGTACAAGCGATCGCCAAGTTGGTATTGCGTCACCGAATCGTACGTAACTACAAAGCAGAAGCGGAAGGCATTACTGAAGAAAATATAATTGAAGGATTGTTTTAGGAGATGTTGACAAAACTAATACAACTTAATTCTACTTTATAAAAAATCCAAAAGCCGAACATTCCAGCAATGTTTGGCTTTTTTTGTTTAGAAAACACCTCTTTTCGGCTTGATGATCTATGATCGGACCTTGGCGTATCTGGAAACTATTTTTTCGTAAAAAACCTATTTAAAAAGAGTCAAAAAGTGGTTTAGGAATGAGGTATTAATAAATTAAGAATTTTGGGTTAGAGATTTTTGTTGCTAGTAAGGCAAAAAACGTAGGGATAGCCGCGCTATCACGAGGCTTTTTAACCCTGCCCGACTGACGGTCAGTCAGGCGGGGAAACTAGCGGCAAAAAGATCAAGCCAAAAACGTAAATTTGTTATTAACTCATTCCTTAACAAAAATAATAGGCGTTATTACTGCGATATGCACCCTCTTTCAACGATTCATTCCTTTTAAGTAACTTTGTTAAACCACCAAAAACCGCTTCAAAGGCATCTTGTTAGTGAAAGAAAAGCGCAGATATTCAAGATTGCCCGCTATGACTGCGTTACCTCAATATATTAAAAATCGTCGAAATGAAATATTTAAAACTTGTCAAAGACATGGTTCCCAAAATCATACTACCGCTGTTAATGCTACTTATCTGGACTGGATGTGCCAGCGATATAACCAGCAAATTTAACGCCCCAAAAAATGCTTTTGGTCAGGCTAACCGGCTTTGTGTCATTGCCGATCAGGACGTTTGGGAAGGAGAGATTGGAGATTCTATCCGCTATATTTTTGGCGCGGCCTATCCTATTCTACCACAACCTGAGCCATTGTTTGATCTCAAGCATTTTACACCACAGGAGCTTAATTTGGATCCGTACCGAAAGGAGCTGCGCGCTTATCTGATGGTCGGAGATTTGAGTAACCCTGAATCACCCACGGTAAAATCTATTACAAAAGACCTTGGAGCGGAGAACCTTCGTAAAGCGCACGAACAGGCAGATTTTAATATCAAAGTTGGATATGATAAATGGGCCCAGGGACAAACCCTCGTTTATTTGTTTGCTCCCTCAAAGGAAAAATTACTGGATGCGGCGGAACGAAATTTTCCGGCGATTGCCAACAAACTCCACAAAACGGATAAGGAACAGTTTGAAGCAACCCTGTATTTTGGTGGAGAAAATGGCGCGGTCAAACAAAAGATAAAAGATCAGTTCGAAATGGAAATTCGAATTCCAAGCGACTATTTTGTGGCCATCCAGGATACCCAAAGTCTCTGGCTAAGAAAAGAGACAGAATTTCTAAGCAGTAATATCCTGATTCACAGAATTCCCTATACCAGCGAGGACCAGCTTACAAAAAAAGGAATTAAAGAACTAAGAGATCAGTTAGGCAAGGAATATGTTAGCACAGAAATCAAGGATACCTATATGCGGACCAATGATGTAGACCTCCCGATGCTCACCAAGGCAATCGACCTCAATGGAGCATATGCAATTGAAGCACGTGGGATTTGGGATATCGTCAATGACTTTATGGGGGGGCCTTTCTTGAGCTATATGATTCTTGATAAAGAAACCAACGAACTTACTTTTATTGACTGTTTTGTTCATGCCCCCGGCAAAAAGAAAAGAGATTATATGATGCATCTGGAATATATCATTGAGTCGGCAAAATTTTCAAAAACGCAGTAAACTATTTTGTTACTTTATTGCTTGCCTCTTTTTTAAGGGGTATCCAATAATCTGTGTCTTGATTTCTTACGATAGCATTGCGTAACAAGCGACTAATCCAATACACGAATAAGCCTGAAAATCATCACACACCTTTGCATTTTTTATGAAGTTCTTCAAAAATTCCTTATTTCTCGTTTATTTACTTAGCTTTATGGTAAACATACTGTAAAAAACTCATGTTTTCTGTCAAAGCAATAACATTTGAAACACTTTCCGACGAAGAAATTTGTCAGCAATTCGCATCCACGGGTAACCCTAAGCTAATCAGTGAATTATATAAAAGATACGGACATTTGACTTATGGTGCCTGTATGAAATACCTGAAAAATTCCGAGGTGAGTAAGGATCTCGTTTCGGTTATTTTTGAAAAATTGATGCTGAAGATTCCTACCACTAAAATTTCCGCTTTTAACTCATGGCTTTATAGTGTCATTAGATCTGAATGTTTGATGCACCTGCGCAAGAACAAATATTATGATAACCTTAAGGAAGATATTCATCGACTGGAAGAAAATAATGATACCTTTACCCCCCGTTATGGTGACAATACCAGAGTAGGAAAAAAGCTTAACCTGGTCGCTTCTAACCGGGAAGAAATGGTCATCGAAGCCATTAAAGAACTAAAACCAAAACAACGTACTTGCATTAAGTTCTTTTTTTTTGATAAAAAAAGTTATACCGAAATCGTGGAAATAACGGGCTATACCTCCAAAGAGGTGAAAAGCTATCTCCAAAATGGAAAACGTAATATTAAGCAATTCCTCGAACTGCACAAATATGAATGAAATACTCACCAACTCTGCTTGCCTCAATCCTGAACAAATTCGCAATTACCTCAATGAGGACATTGACAAAGATCAGCGTTTCGACGTTGAGAATCACCTCCTGGATTGTCCGTTGTGTACCGATGCGGTCGAAGGTTTTGCCAATAGCCAAAATCACAAACTGGAGGATCTACCAACCCTTGATTTTCTAAACGCAGCGGAGGTTTCGGAAGTTACTACCCCGGCTCCAGCTATTGTAAAAAAATTATCTACACGCAGAAATTGGGCCATGCGCATTGCTGCTAGTTTACTATTGCTGAGTATCCCCTTGGGTAGTTATCTATATTGGCAAAGCAATGAAACCGAACGTATTATTGCTGCCAATTTTGTGGAAGAAAGCAATCCACTAATCGGTGCGCTGCGTTCTGGTAACAATTCATTGATTACCGGTACCACCTTACAAAATGGATTGAATGCTTATCAAAATAAAGAATTTGACGTCAGCCTGAATATTTTGTCCAACGTACTGAACACCGAACCAAATAATGTGTTGGCTAATTACTATAGTGGTATGTCCGCGGCAAAATTAAAAAATTGGCCAGTCGCCGAAAGACAACTAAAAATTACACGGATCAATGCCCCTGATTATTACGACGAAGCGACCTGGCAACTGATTGCTGTATATCTTTCTCAGGATAAAATGAAGGAAGCTGATAATTTGCTTTACGAAGTCGTCGAAAATGATAAAAGTCGTTATCAAAAGAAAGCACTCGAAATTCTAAAAAAACTAAAATAACTGGTTAAATAACAAGAAAATGAATAAGCAACTGATACTCGAAAAACGTCCCGTAGGAATGCCCGATGCGGATACCTGGAAATTAATGGAAAATCCTGTTCCCGAACCTGGTGACGGTGAAGTACTTATCGAAAATCATTATATCTCCCTCGATCCTGCCATGCGCGGCTGGATGAACGACAGCAAGTCTTATATCCCCCCGGTGCAACTCGGCGAAGTAATGCGCGCCGGCACCATCGGCAAAGTTGTCAAATCCAACAATCATTCTAAATACAAAGTAGGAGATGTACTAACTGGCTGGGGTGGCGTACAACAGTATTCCGTCACTGATGGAGAAAATTATTATTCGGTGGATACCAATCTGGCACCGATGCCTACGTATATCGGTACATTGGGAATGCCGGGGATGACCGCTTATTTTGGAATTCAGGAAGTAGGAAAAATAAAAGAAGGAGATATTGTTTTGGTTTCCGGAGCGGCTGGCGCCGTGGGAAGTGTCGTTGGTCAGATTGCCAAAATCAAAGGATGTCGCGTAATTGGAATTGCGGGTGGCCCGGAAAAGTGTAAGTACCTGACGGAGGAAATCGGTTTTGATGGAGCGATTGACTATAAAAACGAGAACGTAGCAAAAGCATTAAAAGAACACTGTCCAAAAGGAATTGATGTATTTTTTGACAACGTCGGTGGAGAAATTCTGGACGCAGCACTTGGTCGATTGCGGATGCACGCACGGGTAGTGATCTGTGGTGCCATTTCTCAATATAATAATACCACAGCGATTAAAGGCCCATCTAATTATCTATCTCTACTCGTCAATCGTGCGACGATGCAGGGTATGGTCGTGATGGATTACGCGAAAGATTACGGAACGGCTGCAAAGGAAATGGGCGGCTGGATGGCGCAAGGTAAACTAAAAAGTCGAGAAGATATTTATGAGGGAATTGAAAATTTTCACGAGACTTTTCAGCGGTTGTTTACGGGAGAGAAGAATGGGAAGTTGGTTTTAAAAGTAAAAGAAAGTTAGTAATGAAAGCCATTGTTTGCGAACAATACGGACTACCCAGCACCCTCGTCTACAAAGAGGTCCCCATCGGACAACCAAAGTCCAATGAAGTACGCGTAGCCGTCAAAGCCTGTAGTATCAACTTTCCAGATACGCTCATCATTCAGGGCCTTTATCAATTTAAACCACCTTTGCCATTTACGCCAGGTAATGATATTGCAGGAATTATATTAGAAGCAGGAGAAGAGGTAAAACATTTAAAAGCTGGAGACGCCATTTTTGGTTTCACCATGCAGGGAGGGTTTGCGGAAGAAGTCATTGTTCCCGCCAATCAGATTTTTCCAAAACCAGCAGGGATTGATTTTCCAATTGCCGCTTCTTTTTTGCTAGCTTACGGAACTTCTTACCATGCCCTCAAAGATCGCGCAAAATTAAAAACGGGAGAAACCCTCGTGGTGCTCGGTGCTTCGGGTGGTGTTGGACTAGCTGCCGTGGCACTCGGAAAATTAATGGGTGCCCGAGTCATCGCTGCCGCCTCTACCGAAGATAAACTGGCCCTTTGCGTCGCCAACGGTGCCGACGAAACCATCAACTACGAAACGGAAGATTTAAAAAAACGCATCAAAGAACTGACTGGTGGCAAAGGCGCGGACGTAATTTACGATCCAGTCGGTGGCGCTTATTCAGAGGCCGCTTTACGAGCGACTGCCTGGGAAGGTCGATTCCTGGTAGTTGGTTTTGCTGCGGGCGATATTCCAAAAATTCCGTTAAATCTTACGCTCTTAAAAGGTTGTCAGATTGTGGGTGTTTTCTGGGGAGAATTTGCGAAACGTTTTCCAAAGGAAAATATGAAAAATAGTCTGGAACTTTTAGAATGGGTGCTGACGGGAAAATTAAAACCGCATATCCATGCGACCTATCCACTGGCGCAAACTGCGGAGGCGCTGGAGGAAATGATGGCGAGAAAGGTGAAAGGAAAAGTGGTGGTGGTCATTTAGGAACAACGATCTAATAGATTAATGGTAACGAGTTTTTTGTTTCAGCGCAAAGACAAAGTTTTAATTCGAGGGTCGTACCATCTCTACGTGCTCAATCCCATCTTCCATGTACAGCTCACTCGCGTTTACGAAACCAAAGTTTTTGTAAAAATTATTTAGATAGGTCTGAGCGCCAATTCGGATGGACGCTCCGGGAAAAAGTCGATCCATTTCTGCCAGCGACCTACGCATCAACTCTTTACCAAGACCGGACCCCCGGTGCGCGGGGCTCGTACAAATTCTACCCACCGAAGCTTCTTTAAAGGTCACACCCGACGGAAAAATACGGGAACAAGCGATCACCTTTTCTTCTATTTTACAAAAAATATGCTGGCAATTATCGTAGTCTTTACCATCCATATCTTGAAAGATACAGGTTTGCTCGACTACAAAAACTTCCGTTCGTAATTGTAAAATACCGTAGAGTTCCCGGTTGGTTAATTCGTCAAACGCCTTTAAATACCAGCGCTTATTATTGATACTCATCTTTTCAACTTAAATATTTTCCTACAATCGGCATTCTTCTTCCCATTCCAAAAGCTTTGGAAGATACCCGTAAAACCGGAGCGGTCTGGTACCTTTTAAACTCGTTGATATTTACCAGTTTTAAAATGCGTCGCACCAGTTTTTCGTCAAACCCCATTTTGATAATTTCTTTGGGTCCTTTTCTTTTTTCAATATATTGATACAATACTGCATCCAAAACATCATAATCCGGCAAACTGTCAGCGTCTTTTTGATTGGGACGCAGCTCCGCGCTCGGTGGTTTAGTGATTGTATTTTCAGGAATAACTTCACCGTCTTTATTCATATAACGGGCTAGTTCAAAGACTTCCGTTTTGTAGACATCTCCAATCACGGAAAGTCCACCACACATATCGCCGTAGAGCGTCCCGTACCCTACCGCTGCTTCGCTTTTGTTGGAAGTGTTTAACACAATATGCCCGAATTTATTAGAGAGTGCCATCAACAACATTCCTCGAGAACGGGCCTGTAAATTTTCTTCTGCAATATTAAATGGCAAGTCTTTAAATTGTGGTTTTAAGGTTTTTAAATAACTATCGTAGATTTTTTTAATATTAATAATGTCATATTCAATACCCATATTTTCTGCCAGTTCTTTGGCATCGTTGACACTGTGGTCCGAAGAATATTGAGAAGGCATTAATACGACGCGAACGTTTTCTTTTCCGAGTGCACGGACGGCGATCACTGCGGTTACTGCAGAATCAATCCCGCCCGACAATCCTAAAATCGCTTTTTTAAATCCTAATTTTCCAAAATAATCTTTAACACCCAACACCAGCGCATCATGAATCAACTGCATCTTATCCTTGGGTTGTGGACGGCTTTTTTTATTATTCGTTACGGCTTCCAACTCGTAACTACGCACACACTCCTCAAAGTAAGGAAGCTCATCGTGTAACTTACCGTTAGCCGACATGACAATAGAACCACCATCAAAAATTAATTCCGTTTGTGCGCCAGCATGATTTACATAAAACATAGGAATTCCGTACCGCTTGATATTTGCCCGTACGACCTTGATTCGACTTTTTGCTTGTGTAAAACTAAAAGGTGAGGCGGAAAGATTTAAAATAAAATCAGGTTTTTGCGGCATCATTTCATCCATCGGACAGACGGTATAAAGTGGATTTTTATTGCCAATATTCCAGATATCTTCACAGATGGTGAGTGCAATTCGTTTCCCTTTATACTTTACAATTTTAAACTCCTTACCTGGTTCAAAATAACGGTACTCGTCAAAAACATCATAGGTCGGCAATAAGGCCTTATGCGCTACGTGCTTGATTTTTCCATCCGCTAAAAAGTAGGCAGCATTGAATAAATCTTTTCCTTCCACCACTGGATTACGGGCGGGTGAACCGACGACGATCGCAATTTTTTTAGCCGCTTTCGCCAAACGTTTAATCGCTTTTTCTGCCTGACGAATAAAATCATCGAATTCTAAAAAATCTCGTGGTGGATAACCACAGGTAGCCAATTCACTAAAACAAATAATATCAGCACCGTCTTGTTTTGCGGTCTCGACGGCTTCCAGCATTTTATTTACGTTGCCAGTAAAATCTCCGATTAGAAAGTTAAGTTGTGCAATGGTTATTTTCATGTGTATCAAATTGTTGAGTTGTTGAGTCGTTGAGTTGTTGAGCGCTGATATCCGGTAAATTAATAGTTAATCAACAACTAAAAATATAGGTGTAAAAATACAAGTACTACGGGAGTTCTAACTCTTAAATGAACATTTATTTTATTTAAAATCCCTTAAACAGAAATCCCCGATCAATTGCACGAAGCAATCAATCGGGGATTTTGTATGTTCACTTTCCCTACGCGGTCGAAGGAAGCAAATGACTAATAGTTCCTGACTATTCTCTTCCAGTCATTTTCCAAATATCTAGCTGATAAATATCTTCCATAGAGATACCTGGATCCGGAAAATCTGGATTTGGTGACAATTCGTTTAGAAAGAAACCTCCGTCAAAAATGACTTTTATTCCTTCTTGCTGAAAATCTTTTTTCATGCTTATTGGCACCCCAACAATCGTACGACCGATATCTGTTGGATGCTCAAAGACCAGCCCAAACTGGCTAAAGCAATTTAGATAAAGTACTTCTGCCTTAATCTCTTTGCCAGAAAAAACACATTCGCCATCGCATTCGTTGGTTTTAGAGCAAGAGGACAGGCCAAGTACGACCATAAACCCAAGAAGGAGAAGCGGTAAAGCTAAATTTTTCATAACTACTTTTTTATTGATTAGATAATGTTAGAATTGATGTTGTTAAATCAAGTCTATGATTTTAGTTGTCTAAATTTAACGGTAAAAATTAATATAATTGTGATCTTACTGATTTTTTAACGTTTATAACTAAGGAATAGCCTAATGTAAATTTTAGACAAGCGCTTAGGAACAAGACGAAGATAAATACCACAACCCTATACTTCCATCTGACTTTCTTCCGTATACCAAATGATCCAGCGTAACTCACTATAACTACAATCTACCTTAATTTTACTCATCAAGTCACCAAAACCTTCATACGCTGCTACCTGCTTTTTTGCGGTGGTCAGTTCGTGCAAACGCTCCTCGGATAGTAATTCTGTGATTTTTACTTTTCCAGCCTTTAGCCACCTGCCCATATGCGCCTCAATCGTTCCAGCTACCAATCCTCGTTTTTCCGCAATTGCGGGAATCGACATTCCTTCTCTAAAAAATTCGAGCGTAATATCGTAGGTTGCACCTTTCTTTTTGGTCGTTTGAATACGGGCAGATTTCCAATCGGGTAAATCTGATTTTTGGTGTTGCTCTTTAGCAGTACATATTTTTTTGTCGTACAGACCAAGACTATATAACTGCTCTATTTTTCGCCAGATTTCGTCGTAGAGTTTCACGGCCAAACTCAGGTATTTTTTCACCTTCGATTTGTGTTGAATATCTGAGATATGTTGATGAAGTGGTTTTACCATTTCCTCAAACAGTGTATTAGCAAAATAAACAATTGCCTTATCAGATCTATTCAGCAAATGTTCCAGCATCTTGTCATCCGTCATACTTCGTGCGGACCAACCTTGCAGTTGCTTTTGAAATTCTATAGAAGTATCCTTCAATTTGAATAATGCATCATGGATTTTGTCGATCACTTCCGTATATTCTGTTTTTTCAGAAAACCCACTTTTACCTACATACTTTTTCCATTTTTGCAAATTGATCATTAAACTATACAGCTTAAATCGACGCTGGATTCGATATAACGCAAATGCTTTTTCTGCTCTTGGTAATCTTTCCGCAATACTATCCGATGCAGGAAACCCTTCGTAAAATCTTCTAATTCGTTGGTCAATAATTACGTGTCGAGCCAAAATTCTACTGGTCATAATTAATCCAGCCAACGTCGTGCACCGGCTTAACGCCACGTAGGTCTGTCCCGCTGCAAAACTGCTTTCCAGATCCAACCGTACTGCTTCCAGCGTCAATCCCTGACTCTTGTGCACCGTCACGGCCCACGCCAGCCGGACCGGAAACTGTGTAAAAGACCCTGTTACTTCTTGCGTAATCTTGCCATTGTCCTCCGTTCCATATTTTATATTTTCCCACAATGCTTTTTCAATCAAACACGTTGTCTGATCATCCTGAAATTTTACTTTCAGCTTTTCTAGTTGAGCATCATAGCTCACGACCTCGGCCAGTTTCCCGTTATAATACCGTTGCTCCCGATCGTTGCGAATAAACATAACCTTCGCTCCTTTTTTTAAGATCATTTTTTCTGCTGCCGGATAGGTCCATTCGTTAAACTTCCCTGCTACCTTGGCTTCAAAAACCAGTTTAGGACTTTTGATCGCTTCCAGTTGTTTTTGGTTAATACGATCCGCTTTTCGATTGTGGGTGGTCAGTAAAATAGCATCACTGCTTGCCTCTTCTGCGGGAACGTGACGGGTATTCAGTAACGCTAAATCTTCCGGTCGCGGCTTTCCGTCCCGGATATTATTCAGCACATTTAAAAAGTCCTGATCTTTTTGCCGATATACTTTTTTCAGTTCCAACGGAATCATTTTTGCCTGTTTCCATACCAAAGAATCGAAAAAATAAGGAGTGTTATAGTAGTCCTTAAAAGCGGACCATTCTGCGTCATTTACGACTGGAGGCAATTGGTACAAATCGCCTACCATCACCACCTGAACTTCGCCAAAAGGTTGTGTGCTTCCACGCAAATAACGCAGCGTAAAATCAATCGCATCCAACAAGTCAGCCCGAACCATACTAATTTCATCAATGATCAGCATCTCTAGTTCCTGAATCAGTCGACGTTTGTCTTCGCTTACTTTCAGGTGTTGTTTTAAAAGCGAACGAGTCGTATAACCTTCCCCCATAAAGGAGGTCTCTACTGGCAAAAAATTAGAAGGAGGCAATTGAAAGAAAGAGTGAATTGTCACCCCACCAGCATTGATGGCGGCCACACCGGTTGGTGCCACAACAACCGTATTTTTATCGGTCGCCTTGATGACTTCCTGAAGTAATGTAGTCTTGCCAGAACCCGCTCGTCCGGTGAGAAACACGTGTTCTTTGGTATTGAGTAGATACTGCTTTGCCAGATCTCGCTCAATATTCTGTTCTACGTTCATAATATATAATGTTGAGTTTTTGAATCGTTGATTTATTGAAAAATACAAACGATGGTCATATGAATTCTCAGCTATTTGGAGTTTGTCACAATAACGGTGATACAAATTACAAAAACTAAATTAAAAAAAATTAAATTAATATTCGATCCTAAACATCCAGTATTCATCTACCCCGCCCATCCTTCCCGGTCCAGACTTCGATAATTAATAGCCTCCGACAAATCCGCAATACTAATATCCGCTCGTCCTGAAAGATCCGCCGCAGTACGCGCTACTTTCAGGATTCGATCATACGCCCGAGCTGATAACTGCAACCGCTCCATCGCCTGTTTTAACAGTTCAATTCCTTCTGGTTCCAATTTACAAACCTGCCGAACGATTCGTCCGGGCATCTGTGCATTACAATAGATATCGGGATGATCCTCAAAACGATTCGCTTGTATGTCTCGGGCTTCGATCACACGTGCCGAAATCTCTTTACTGGTAACTTTTGAGCGCTCGTTACTGCTCAGTTCTTCGTAACTCACTGGCGTAACCTCGACGTGTAAATCAATCCGATCCAATAGAGGTCCGGATATTTTATTGACATAACGTTGTACCATTCCCGGACCACAGACACAATCTTTATCCGGATGATTGTGGTACCCGCACGGGCAAGGATTCATTGACGCTATCAACATAAAACTCGCGGGATAATCCACCGTCACTTTTGCCCGGGAAATGGTAATTCGCCTTTCCTCCATCGGCTGTCGGAGCACCTCCAAAACTGTCCGCTTAAACTCTGGTAATTCATCTAAAAAAAGTACACCGTTATGAGCCAGAGAAATTTCACCAGGAGATGGATTGGAGCCTCCGCCTACCAGTCCTACATCGCTAATTGTATGGTGAGGCGAGCGGTAAGGGCGCGTAGCAATCAGGGCAGTGTTGTCTGGTAATTGTCCCGCTACTGAATACACTTTTGTAGTATCGAGGGCTTCGTGCAAACTAAGCGGCGGCAGGATGGTAGGCAGACGACGTGCCAGCATGGTTTTTCCCGCACCGGGCGGACCGATAAGAATTACGTTGTGGCCTCCGGCAGCCGCTATTTCGAGGGCACGTTTGATATTTTCCTGCCCTTTTACATCACTAAAATCGATGTCATACTGGTTGTGTTCTATGGCGAATCGATCTCGCGTATCTACTTCCGTAGCGTGCAGCGGAGCGGCGCCGTTGAAGAAGTCAACAGCCTCCTGCAAATTTTCAATTCCGTGTACTTCGATCTCACTGACGATTGCCGCTTCTTCCGCATTCTGCTTGGGCAGGATAATCCCTTTGTATTTTTTATTCCGGGCCAGAATCGCAATGGGCAACGCTCCACGGATCGGACGCAAGGCACCGTCCAGCGCCAGCTCTCCCATGATAAGATAGTCTTTTAGTTTGTCGCCAATCATGACATTGGCAGCCGCCAACATTCCCAAAGCAACGGGTAGATCATAGGCGGACCCTTCTTTGGGAATATTAGCGGGCGCCAAATTGACCACCATTTTAAGGTGGGGTAATTTTAGGTTGATATTACGGATAGCGGCTTCAATCCGGTGGAATCCCTCTTTGACGCTTTTGTCCGGTAGGCCCACCATAAACCAAAATTGTTTTCCACTTTCCGGGGTTCCACCAGAATTGACCTCAATGGTGATGGTTTGAGCATTGACTCCGGATACCGCTCCGGCGAAGGTTTTTGCGAGCATAATGTTTGTCGTTCGAAATACCGAATTTTCATTTCAGTATTATAGTAAGAAAAAGGAAGCTAGATAACTTCTGTCCTTACTTAGATGCGCGCAGGTCGATTATTCCATAAAAAAAAGTGACTTATTTTTCTTCGGACTCCCCATCGGTCTTTTTTCCATACTCATTCCTATAGTTAGGAATGTTGATAAACCATCGCATCTCCATTAGTATTATGCGTCATCTGCATGGAAAATCATCCCTACTTCTTCGCCAAATCTGATCAGAAGTGAAATTTTAGTTGAAAAAATTACGTTAGAATTGGTAGACGAACGCTAAGAAATAAAAAATAATCTACTTTAATTGCAGTACAAAGGGCGATTTTACCGTAAACCGTGTTAAGTTTCTCTTAATCAGTAGAATAAAAATAACTACGGTTTGAATTTTGGGGTACCTTACGGTAAGGAATGTTGATAAAATAACTTTACATTCTTGGCTTGATCTTTTTACCTCATTCCTTATACAAACAAAAGAATTGTACATGACCCGTTTTTTTATCATCATAATACTCTGGAGCTGGATCTCTGTTACCGGAAATGCCTCGGACATCATTATGCGCAATAAAGCGGGTACGACACTCAACCCAGTGCAGTTATTTAAAGACAGTACGTACGAATATCCTACGGGCAAGTCTTTTCGGGCGGGTCGTTTATTTGAGGTAATCGGAGAAACAAAGTTTGAATACGAAGATGACTCCCAGAACCAGAAATTCAAATGGTACCAGGTTATTACACCCGCTGGAGAAACAGGCTGGATTTACGGCGATGCACTAGCCATCATGGTTAAAGAGTTATCCGTTCCGCAACATCTGACGCAATTTCACAAACAAAAATTCAGTTTTGATAATGGTTTTGAAAACGCCACCATATGGGTCGCAGCGATCAACGGCCGGGATAATTTTCATAAACAAGATTATCTCAATCCTCCATATGCTGAAAAATACCTCGTTATCACCAATCACAATAATCGTTCAGTACATATGAATATTGGAGGGCTGAATGCCCGGGGAACCTATGAGCTCGCCAGCGCTACGCTGACCGATGCTACGGGAGATGGTGTTTCTGATTTTGTTTTACAGATTAATAGTAGAATGATAGGCAAAGTCATAGAAAATCGCAATCTGGTGATTCATTCTTTTCAAGCGGGTAATCTAAAAAAGATTTTTGAAGAATCCCTGAATCTAACTTACGGGAATGACCTTCCCTCACCTGCGTTATACAAACATGTAGAAATCAGCGATAAAACTATTCGTATTGCTTATCCGGACTATATTGATTGTGAAAATTATCAGCAACCGTATACAACGCAGGCGATTAGTGCGGATATGGAACGATGTTTAGAATATGTGACTTATACTTTCCAGTGGAACGAAGGACTGGATCTGTATCAACCTATTTATGAACTGAGTCGCACACCAATTCTCGCAAAAATTAAATACGTGGGTATCACCCTATTGGAAAAACCAGATATCTTTTCCCGACGTTACAAAAAGTTAGCCCCCAACGCTAATCTAATTGTCATTAAACACCACGAAAGAAAAGCAAAGACCGGCCAGCAAAAACATATGCTCACTTACTTTCTGGTACAAGCACCGACTGGAGAACAGGGATATATCTTGGCAGACAAGTTAAACTTTCAGGAAACAGAACATGCTTCATTACTGGAAAGATATTATTCAAATCCTCCAGCGTCTAAAGCCAAATGGACTTCCAGTCAATCCTTTGTTGTCATTCGTTCGCTACGCGATACTTCGGTTAGTCATAAGTAAGGAATGTTGATAAAATAAATTATTAATTTTTTCCTGGACATTAAGAACAGTTGATTAGTGATTCGTTAATCGGTCCTCCCAACGCATATGTATCGCCTTTAAAAGTATTTTAAAAACTCAAAAAAAACCGCAGAGAAAGTTGAGTTAACAGATCAACGTAGGAACAAGGCATTGCCTTGTTCCTACGTTGATCAATATGCCCAGTAATTTAGTGCCTTCGGCATTCGTGCTCCACCTGACTGACATTAATCGGACAGAGCCCATTTTAGGATCGTTTGATTGGCAAAAAAATAGTTCGCCTGGAATCTGCATTTATTTAATCGCCATTCCTAAAAATCCACCTACGCTGCATTATTTCTATAAGAAATCACCATTCCGTGCTTCAAGTGCTTTAGTTTTTTTATTTTTACCGACCAAATAGCAAAAAGAGCTAGTTTCTACGCTAAACACATTTTCTTATTATTTAAGTTATGGATTTAAAGTCCCAAGTTGATCTCAAGAAATTACCCAAACACATTGCCGTGATTATGGACGGTAACGGGCGTTGGGCCAAAGAACACGGCAAACCACGGGTTTTCGGTCATCGCAATGGTGTAACGGCTGTGCGAGAGACCACCGAAGCAGCAGCAGAATTAGGGGTGGAGTATTTAACCCTGTATGCATTTTCTACTGAAAACTGGAACCGTCCCCGTCTGGAAGTAAACGCACTCATGTCTTTATTGGTAGAAACCTTACGGAACGAAATAAATACATTAAACAAAAATAATATCAGATTACAGGCAATCGGTGATCTGGAAAAACTGCCTCCTAAAACACACAAAGCCCTCCTGGAAGGAATTCAAAATACCCAGCATAATCAACGAATGACCTTAGTACTTGCCCTTAACTACAGCGCAAAATGGGATATTCTAGAGGCTACCCGTAAAATTAGTAGCCTGGTAAAAGCTGGACAAATAGATGCTGAACATATCAACGAAGCACTTTTTTCTGCTTCTTTGAGTACGCATGGAATTCCTGATCCGGAATTATTGATTCGTACTAGCGGAGAAACCAGACTGAGTAATTTCCTGCTTTGGCAAATTGCCTATTCAGAACTCTATTTTACCGATATTTTTTGGCCACAATTCAATAAAGACGCTTTTTACAGCGCAATTATTGACTTTCAAAAGCGGGAACGCCGCTTTGGTAAAACCAGCGAACAACTCTAATAGAGATTACTTTTGTTAAAATAGCCCTCTTCACCCAACGTTTTAGCCCACAATCCTGTCTTTCAAAGTGCGTATTACTGCTTTTAGCCTAATTCTTTTACAACAGCATTCTAAAAAGATCGTTACTTTTGTATCGCTTATGAGAAAAATGATGAGCGCTATTGGTAAATACCCATCTTCAGAAATTTAGTAGTGTAATATGAAATATAAATATGCCTTTTCGTTCTTCCTTTTAATCTTTCTTTTCCCTGTTTTTACAAGTGCACAGTCCGATAGTCTAGATATTTTCGACTACTCTAATCCTGCGCAATTTGAGATTGGAGGAATTAAAGTAACAGGTGTAGAATTTAGTGATGAAAATTCCCTAATTGCCATCACCGGCCTTAAAGTGGGAGACGAAATCCGGGTACCGGGTACCGAGATTCCACAGGCGATCAAAGCACTCTGGAAACTTCGCCTCTTTACGGATGTACAGATTTATAAAGAAAAGTCAGTTGGTGATATTATTTTTATAGAAATCGCCGTCCAGGAGCGACCCAGATATATCCGTCACTCATTTAAAGGTGTAAAAAAATCCCGTCACGACGATCTGAATGGCATCATCAATCGTCACCTTTTAAAAGGTAATATCGTCACGCCCAATGCGGTTGTAAATGCGAAAAATGGTATTCGCGATTATTTTGTTGAAAAAGGTAATCTCGACGCCGAAGTAAAAGTAACCGAGAGTCCAGACGAAAAAAATGTCAACGCCGTCAAGCTGATGTTCGAAGTGGATAAAAAGGCTCGGGTCAAAATTCAGGATATTACCTTTACTGGAAATAACAATATCAAAGATCGCAAGTTGCGAAAGATGATGAAAGGTACCCGTCGCAAGAGACGTATTTTTTCTTCTTCTAAATTAATTAAAGAAGATTACGCAGACGACAAAAAGGTTATTATTAATCATTATAATAATCTTGGGTTTAGAGATGCCCGGATTTTGGGTGATAGTATTTGGCGAAACGAAAAAGGCCGCCTGATGATTAATATTGATATACTCGAAGGTAACCAGTATTATTTCCGAAATATCGCATGGAAAGGTAATTCTATTTATAAAACAGAACAATTACGGAGTGTCCTCGGTATCGAAAAAGGAGATATTTACAATCAGGAATTACTGGATACCCGCTTGTCGTTTAGTCAGGATGGTCGGGATGTCAGTACTTTATACCTGGATAATGGTTATTTATTTTTTAGGGTAGACCCCGTAGAAACAGCTATTGTAGGTGACTCCATTGATCTGGAAATTAGAATCTACGAAGGACCACAGGCGACCATTGACCGGGTAGTGATTAATGGAAACGATCGTACCCACGAACACGTCATCCGTCGGGCGGTCCGTACCCGTCCTGGCGCAAAATTTAGTCGTTCGGATATCATTCGTTCCCAACGGGAAATCATTAATCTGGGATATTTTAATCCAGAAACGATAGATATTCAAACACCCGTTAATCCAGAAAGAGGAACGGTGGATATCATCTATACCGTAGAAGAAAAACCCTCTGACCAACTGGAACTTTCTGCCGGATGGGCCGGTCAGGGTCGTGGAGTAATCGGAACTTTAGGGGTTTCATTTAACAACTTTTCGATTAGAAATATTTTTAATAAAGAAGCCTGGAATCCACTTCCGCAGGGAGACGGTCAGCGGTTGTCCTTACGAGCACAGACAAGTGGTAGTCTTTTCCAATCGTATAATATTTCTTTTACGGAACCTTGGCTGGGTGGTAAAAAACCAACGTCGCTTACCGTATCCGCCTTCTTTAACCGTCTTACCAACGGTGGAGATCCTCGTAGTCAGTTCTTCCAGCGTTTTAATATTCTGGGAGGATCAATCGGGCTCGGTACGCGTCTAAAATGGCCTGATGATAACTTTATTTTATCAGGAACAATCAATTTACAGCGACTATCTCTGGATAACTATACACGGGGTGGTTTCCAGCTTGGTGATGGTTCCAGATTGATCAATGGTAATTATAATAACTTTAGTATTAACGTGACTTTGGCGCGTAATACGATCAACAATCCGATTTATCCAATTGAGGGATCCAGAATTTCGTTGTCTTTCCAGCCAACGCTTCCTTATTCGCTCTTCAGCAGTAAAGATTATGCGAACGTAGAACCAGAAGAGCGTTTTAAATTTTTGGAATACCACAAATGGCGTTTTAACGCAGAATGGTATGCACCTCTAGTCAATGATAAACTGGTTTTGAGAATTGCAGCAAAGGTCGGTATTATTGGTGCCTACAACAGCACTATCGGTCTATCACCCTTTGAGCAGTTTCAGTTGGGTGGAGACGGTTTGTCACAACAAACGGGTAACTTCTATAACGGAGTAGATTTGATTTCACTACGGGGTTACGAGGTACGACAACTAGATGCCAACGTTGGAAAATTTAATGAAACGACTGCTGCACCCATCTTTGATAAGTTTACCGTAGAATTAAGGTATCCTTTATCCCTTAATCCAAACGCGACGATCTTCTTCCTGGCTTTTGCTGAGGGAGGAAACTCCTGGAAATCGTTCCGTGATTTTAATCCTTTCGATACGAAGCGTTCCGTGGGAGCAGGACTGCGGGTATTCCTGCCAATGTTCGGTACGCTTGGATTTGATTATGGTCTTGGATTTGATAAATCACTACAAGAACAGGGCGGTGGACAAGGTTCAGTATTTGAGCGCTTTGGAGCGTTTAATATTATCCTTGGATTTGAGCCGGAATAACTGGATATAAATTTTTTATCGATAGAAAGTGCCAACCCAGATTACTTTGGTTTGGCACTTTTTCATAAAGGAATGAGTTAATAATGAATTATGCAAAAAGATCCACTAGAAGAATACAAATACAAGGAAAAGCTGGATCTCCGAAAGATAGACCAGCAAGCGCAACAAATACAGAAAATTACCTGTCCTGCCTGCGCTACAAATATACCTGCGGATGACTTGAATATCAAGACCAGCATTGCCAAATGTAATAGTTGTGATGGTATTTTTTCTTTCCAAGAAGAAGCGAACCGGCTATCGAACGAGCAATCTATTTCACAGGAAATATTTCAGCCGGAAGGAGTAACATTAAGTCATTTCAAAAATGAACTGGATATCTCGGTAAAACAACCCTGGACGAATTTAGAGAAATTTTTATTGCCTATTTTCCCATTTCTCATTATGTTCTCTCCCGCTTTTTTTATAGAAATGATACCTCCAGATGCATTGAATCCAGTGATATTGATAACCTTTTTAGTCCTTTCCCTAATTGGTTATTTTGTCTATCTTTTTATGCGTAGAAAACATAAAATCTACATCCACATTGACGAGCAACATTTATCGGTAGAGCGCCGACCCAAGAAATTCATCAAAGACAAACGATATGCTATCCAGGATATTGACCAGGTCTATATCAAAAATATTGTTTCCGCAGGTACGCCAAAAGGATCTGCTATTTTTATGATCGTCAACGAACCGACCGGACAAAAACATATCGAACTGATCAGCAACGTAGACAGTCGTTCAAAAGCAAAATATATAGAACAGGAAATTGAAAAATATTTAGGAATCAAAGACCGGAGAGTACCGGATGAGAACAGTTGAGGGTGATGATCACTATCTATTAGCTTGACTTTACTATTTTTATAAACAGTAGATATTTACATTCAAGCATTTTTCTTTTTATAGTTCATTTTTTTGCAGAAAAAAAACGAAACCCCGCCTGACTGACATCAGTCGGGCAGGAAAAAATCTGCCGCCTGTCGCATTTTTCCCTGTCTGACTGGTCATCCAGGCAGGGAATTCGGCACTTCTAATAAAAATTCAAAGCGAATAAACTCGCATTATAAATTTTCTATTATTTAACATATTGGTTTATTGAACTTTGTGTTTTAATTAAATTTATCTATGCTCAAACTATCGCTTTCGCTGTGCTCTCACTTAACGTATTGTCATACGTTACCCTCCGGGATCGTTCGTTTATCTCTTTAAGATTTTTTATTAATGTACCGAATGGAAAAAAGCTCAAGGTCGGAGGGGTTTGCTTAAAGCAAGAATTATTTCGTTCATCAAGTAAAGTTTAGAAAGAATACTAGTTTTAAAAACATCATAACTTTTAACAAGCATATTTTTAGCGCTTATTAATAGTTTAAATTTTAAATTAAAAACCAACTAAACTACTTCCATTTTGTAGTAGTATTTTTAATGTTAAATAACTGATAATCAACATTTTATTTTTTCAATAATGTAGTTTTCCTTTTTTAATTCAGCTGCACAAAGTAGTAAAGTCAAGCTTAGACTTTATTCTTAGCTCGACTTTAGCCAAACTTTGCTGTGCTAATAGCATTTGGCTATTGACTCCCCGATCATATCCTGACACTACATCGCCTTCAACCTTTTCTTAATCGCAAATAACTCATCTCTAAATTGTGCAGCAGCCATAAAGTCCAGTTCTTTCGCAGCGGCTTTCATCTTCGCTTCCGTTACATCTTTCATTTTTTCCAGTTGATCCCGGTTCATATATTCTACGATAGGGTCGGCAGCCAGACTTGGTTCGTCCGGTTCGATATACGCCTTTTTACCACGAACATCGAGAATAGATTGTGAATTCATGATTTCTTCGCGGGATTTAGTAACCGTCTTTGGTACGATACCATGTTTTTCATTATAAGCCATCTGGATGACTCGACGACGTTTGGTTTCGTCAATAGTCATTTCCATGGAGTCGGTCATTTTATCTGCGTAAAAAATAACCAGCCCGTTAGCGTTACGAGCAGCCCGTCCGGCCGTTTGCGTTAACGAACGTACATTCCGTAGAAAACCTTCTTTATCCGCATCCAGAATCGCTACCAGCGATACCTCCGGCAAATCCAGTCCTTCTCGTAACAGGTTGACCCCAATCAATACATCAAAAACACCCAATCGCAAATCCCGTAGTATTTCTACCCGTTCCATCGTATCAACCTCAGAGTGGATATAACGACATTTAACATTCAGGCTAATTAGGTATTTAGATAACTCTTCCGACATTCTTTTGGTCAGCGTAGTTACTAAAACCCGCTCATTTTTTTTGATCCTTTCATCAATTTCTTCCAGCAAATCATCAATCTGATTCAAGCTGGGGCGCACCTCAATTGGTGGGTCGAGTAATCCCGTCGGACGAATCAGCTGCTCGACAATTTCTCCCTGTGTTTGCTCCATCTCATAATCCCCCGGCGTTGCGCTTACAAAAATTACCTGGTTGATCATTCCCTCAAATTCGTCAAAATTCAAAGGTCGATTATCCAAAGCAGATGGCAGCCGAAATCCATGTTCTACCAAATTAAGTTTACGAGATCTATCTCCTCCCCACATTCCTCGAACCTGAGGTATCGTTACGTGACTTTCGTCAATCATCATCAAATAATCATCGGGGAAATAATCCAGCAGACAAAACGGACGGGTACCCGGCGCACGACCATCAAAATAACGAGAGTAGTTTTCTACCCCATTACAATATCCTAGTTCTTTCATCATTTCTATATCAAAAGCCGTTCGCTCTTTGATTCGCTTGGCTTCTAAAATACGTCGCTCTCTTTCGAAATATTTTTCTTGTGCGTAAAGTTCATCCTCTACGTGACGGATAATTTCGTGCATCCGGTCTTTTGGTGCAACGTATAAATTAGCGGGAAAGACCGCTGCGGTGTGCATGGACTCAATTCGCTTTCCTGTTTCGATTTCGATCCGATCGATCTGTTCTATTTCATCCCCAAAAAAAGTGATTCGATAACCATAGTCTACGTAGGGCAAATTAATATCGACCGTATCACCCCGTACTCTAAAAGTCGCCCGTCGAAAATCCGTTTCCGTACGGGAATACAAACTTTCTACCAGACGATATAAAAAAGTATTTCGGGTAATGGTCATTCCTTTACCAATTCTGATAATACCTTCTTTATAATCTTCGGGATTTCCCATACCATAAATACAAGATACCGAGGCAACCAAAATCACATCCCGACGACCAGACAGCAGCGAAGATGTAGCCCGTAAACGCAGTTTATCCACCTCTTCATTAATCTGTAAATCTTTTTCAATAAAGGTATCAGAAGAAGAAATATAAGCTTCCGGCTGGTAATAATCATAATAAGACACAAAGTATTCTACGGCATTATTTGGAAAAAAATCTCGTAACTCTCCATATAATTGGGCGGTCAGTGTTTTGTTGTGCGTCAAAATCAGGGTGGGTCGGTTGAGTTTTGCAATGACATTGGCCATCGTAAAAGTCTTTCCAGAACCAGTTACACCCAGTAAGACTTGTGCAGCATCGTTGGCCTCAATACCGTTGATCAATTTCTTAATGGCCGACGGCTGGTCACCAGTTGGCTGGAAGGGGGATATTAAGTTAAACATCTGTTTATATTTGTACGGAATATTTCTCGGTCAATCTGTCGAACAAAAATATAAACAATTCTGCAACGGGATGGTTGTTTGGTTGTAGGAATTAAAAATCTAAGTATATGGACAAAATTAAAAAAATGCTTTCACTCAATTTTAAAACATACGGCCAGGGTAATCCGATCATTATTTTACACGGACTCTTTGGTACGCTCGACAATTGGCAAACCATCGCCCGACAACTGTCAGAAGAATACCTCGTCTACCTGGTCGATCAACGCAACCATGGACGATCCCCACATACCGACGAATTCGATTACCCTTTGTTAGCAGAAGACTTGAAGGACTTTATGAAAAGTCAGGGGATGAGTCAAGCAACCATTATCGGACATTCTATGGGTGGAAAAACAGCCATGCAATTTGCGATCTCTTACCCGGAAATGGTTACCTCTCTCGTGGTCGTGGACATTGCACCAAAGGCATACGAAGGAGGTCATCAGGAAATTTTTGATGCCTTGTTAGCGGTTGACCTCAAGAAAGTAGATAGTAGAAAACAGGCCGACGAACAACTGGCTGTGGCAATTCCTGATTTCGGCGTTCGCCAGTTTTTATTAAAAAATCTGACCCGCAACAAGGAGGGCAGTTATCAGTGGAAGATGAACTTACCCGCTATTTATAAAAATTATCAAAATATTTTAGCTAACATTATACCAAATGAACCTTATACCGGACCTAGCTTGTTTATCAGTGGCGGTCGATCGGAGTATATCAGGAAGGACGATGAGTCATTGATTATGGGTATTTTTCCCAAAGCAAAGATCGTTACTATCTCCGGGGCCGGACACTGGGTCCACGCTGAAGCACCGAAGGCATTACGCTCTGAATTCGAAAATTTTATGGCCGGTGTAACGAGTTAAGGAATGTTGATAAAATAAAATAAGACACTATGCTTCATCTTTTTAATCGCCATTCCTAAAATGCAAGGAGCACTGAAAATATTTACCCTGGCCCGTATTCCGGTCTATGTTCACTGGAGTTTTTCTCTGCTGACTTTTTTCCTGCTGTATTATGGTTGGTATGCTCAGATGGATTTGGCCAGTTTTCTCATTTTTCTGGTATTATTTTTAGCATTATTTATTTCTGTCATTTTACACGAATATGGTCACGCACTTACTGCCCGGCACTATGGTGTTAAAACAAGAGACATTATTTTATTACCCATTGGAGGATTGGCCAGACTGGAGAACCTTCCTAAAAAACCTTTGCATGAATTTGTCGTTGCGGCGGCGGGGCCGGCCGTTAATTTGGTCATCGCACTGTTGCTTGGAATTGTTCTTTGGTTGGAATACGATGGAGAGATTGGTAGAATTTTTTCTACTCGGGGCACCCTCATTTTGAGGTGGCACCGCGTTATTCCCATGCTATTTGTCTTGAATCTTTCTCTGGCAATTATGAATTTGATTCCAGCTTTTCCATTAGATGGAGGTCGAATGTTACGGGCGGCGTTAGCGGTCAAACTAACCAGGTTAAAGGCTACGCAGATTGCCAGTTATCTGGGACAGGGATTTGCTTTTTTATTAGCTGGATACGGAATTTATCGCCAGGACTTCATGAGCATGTTACTGGGATTTTTCCTTTTTTCTATGGCTAGAAAAGAATATCGCATTTTAAGAACGGAGAATATGCTATCGCAACATCTGATTGAGTCGACCATGAAAAAAACTTTCCCTGCTATTTATGCGACCGACGTACTAACCGATTTTTTAGCCAGTTTACCAACGAGTCAAAAAACTGACTTTCTGGTTTTAAACGCAGCAGACCAATCGTTTCACGGAATTTTATCAGCTGTAGCGATAAAAAAATTACAAAAGAAAAAGCAAGAAAATCTTTTGATTGGTGCCGTTTCAAGATCAGACTATCCAAATTTATCACCAAACCAGAACGTATCTGACGGCTTATCTATCCTCCGTTCTGTCGAATTAAATTTTCTACCTGTTTTAAGAAATCAGGAATTTGTCGGTGTGCTGGATTATGACAGTATTAATCAGTTATTAAAAACTAAAACCGACTGACCCCATCAATACAAAATTACGATCGGTATCGGAGCGTTCTACACGATTTAAGCCTTCTGATTCGCTATAAGAATATTCGAAATACGGATTTGTTACATCTCTCAATCCGTAGCTCGCCGTAAAACCAAAAAATAATCCTTCGCTGATATAGTAAGATAATCCAGCGTTGATGGCAAAATCCAGTCCTCGAAAAACCTTCTCATCCAATCGTACCTCCGGTTTTCCGTATACACCAAGAAATGGACTCGCATCGGTCCACTGCGCGTAAGCCGTTTCTTCGGTTAATAAAATAACTTGCTCTCCATCTACGGTTATTTCTTTATAAAACTCTTCCTGAAAACTGAGGATATTTTGGGTAAATTCCAGCCGATCTTTACGATAATTATGATTAATCAAAGAGACTATTTCTACTGGTTCGTTGTTAATACCAGAGGTACCGGAAAAAACCATATCTCCTACGGCTCCCGAACTGGCCAAAAAAGAAATACTAACGCCGGCATTTAATTCAAATTTTCCGTACTTCATATAACCAGTTACTGGTAATTCCAAATAAGAATTGGTGATCCGATCGGAAATCGTACGCGTTCCTACTGCGGTGGCGTAGTTGCCGCTACGAGTAGTGGTGAAGATATACGTAGAAGGTCCTTCATAAGTATAGCGACTTCCTTTCTGAGTGTACATCAACTCGGCCTTAAATCCGTAGTGATCCAATAATTTAAAAACAACGCCTCCCGCAACGTGGAATCCAGTAAATGTGGTAAATTCTTCCAAATTGCTTCCATCCGCTCCTTTTTCAGACGGGCCTAAAAATCGGGACGAATTGAGTCCGACTCGAAAAGTGGTACCTATTCCCTGTGCCTGGCTTTCCAGACATATATTCAAAACTAAAAAGAGGAAAAAATATAGCCGTAATTTCATCGTATAATTGAGTTTTAATAACTTGAAGCGCAAATATAGCCAGTAATTAAATAGCGTTGTCTTTTTTTGTATGTTATTTTTTAACTCATTCCTTATTCTGATTTTTACAAAAAAGCGCATCTTTGCGCTTTTTAATCGCCATTCCTAAAAGGAACCTGTTGTTATGTCCGGAAAAAATAAATTAAAGAAATTTGCTGATTTAAGCACCTTCCACAATGTTTTTCAAAATCACGATATCCGTCAGCCTGAATTGATCGATGCCAACAACGAAAAGGTGGAGATGAAAGGGAACTGGAATACCAGGTATTTTAAAAATGAGCACCCAATCATTCTTGAACTGGCTTGCGGCAAAGGAGAATACTCGGTGGGTATGGCCAAACAGAATCCTGATACTAATTATATCGGCGTAGACATCAAAGGCAATCGTATCTGGCAGGGTGCAACGGATGCCATGAATCTAGATTTAAAAAATGTTGCATTTCTGCGTACCCGGATCGAACAAATAGAATTATTTGTCGCGCCTAACGAGGTGGACGAAATCTGGATCACCTTCGCAGACCCTTTTCTAAAAAAAGGAAAATCCAATCGTCGTCTGACTTCCCCTCCTTTTCTGGATCGCTACCGGAAAATTTTAAAACCCGGTGGGCTGGTACATTTAAAAACCGATGAAAAGCGGCTTTCTGATTTTACTCTCGAAGTTATCGAAGCCGATCCAGCGACCAACTTACTTTATTATAAGGAAGATATTTATAGTGAACCACTGGATTTTCCTGAATTGGAAATAAAAACTTATTACGAAAAAATGCACCTTGTAAAAGGTAAAACGATTAAGTATTTAAGGTTTACGATTTAAATGAAACGCCCACTGAACCGACAAGTGAAATATTTCCTGAATAAAAAAACCATTTCCTACTTTTCCTTGGGAATGGCGATTAAAAAGATGAAGCATAGTGTCTTAATTTATTTTATCAACATTCCTTAGCCACTCGTAAATCCTTTACGTTCAACTGTACTGCAGACTTCCCCTTCCAGGTATTTTTTTCGAGCGTGTAACAGAGTTCAAGATTCCCGACGGGCAATCCTAAAAACCGTTCTCCCAATCCAAAACCTATTCCCGAGATCACCCGGTCGGTGTCCGGTGTTTTAACCGCTAATTTCAAGTGGTTATTTTTTAGAATGTACGTTCCTCCCGCGTCCACCAGGTTTTTACTAACAAAAACAGGATTTCTATTTCCCGGACCAAATGGCGCCAGGCACTGCACCTGTTTCCACAATGCCAAATTAATTTTTTCCAAAGGAATAATCATTTCTACAGGAATAACGGGCGATTTTTGCAGCGGCTTAATCGACTGACCAACCGCTGCTTCGAACGCCTCTTGAAAAGCTTTTAGTTTCGTTCTTTTCAACGTAAGCCCCGCAGCGAACTGATGCCCACCAAAATTTTCCAGCAGATGACTGCATGCATCAATTCCCGCATGGATATTATACGTGCTCACCGAACGGGCGGAGCCGATCAATTTACCCTCATGCTCTGTCAACAAAATAACGGGACGTTGAAATTTTTCTACCATTCTGCTCGCTACAATACCAATCACTCCCCGGTGCCAGTGCGGTTCAAATAGTACGATACTGTTAGCCGTCTCAAAGTCAGGACTGTCTTCCCATTTTTGTCGGGCCTCAGCCAGAATCTGTTGATCCAGAAATTTACGTTCTTCGTTTTTATGTTGCAGTACACTCGCCTTTTGTTTGGCCTCGGCCGGATCATTTTCCAGTAATAAACCAACCGCCATCATCGCATCGTCGAGACGACCCGCTGCGTTTAAAACTGGTCCTACGCCAAAAACCAAATCGCTTACCGTTAGTTTACTTTCTTTTTTTCGCTGATCCAAAATAGCCTTTATACCAGGTCGTAATTTTCTATTCATACGCTCCAGTCCAGCCCGTAACAAGATACGATTCTCGCCCAATGCGGGAACAATATCGCAAGCCGTTCCGATCGCGACCAGGTCCAGTAATGGATAATATACTTTAGGGTCTTCTTTACGAAATTGAGCAAAAGCCTGAATTAATTTAAAACTCACACCAACTCCACAGAGCCGGGTATCCGGATAGTAACAGTCTGAGCGTAAAGGATCGAGTACCGCCACAGCAGGCGGCAGCGTAGTCCCCGGTAGATGATGATCACAAACAATCGAATCTATATTTTTTTCGTTGGCGTAGGCGATGGTATCAATGGCTTTAATACCGCAGTCCATCGCAATAATGAGATCTACGTTTTGTTCAACAGCGAAGTCGATTCCTGTTTTAGAAATTCCGTATCCTTCCCGATAACGATCCGGAATATAACAAACAAGATTGTCTGTATAATTTTTTAAAAATTGATACATCGTCGCTACTGAAGTGGTCCCGTCTACATCATAATCACCGTATAAAAGAATGCATTCGCCATTCTGGATGGCAAAATCGAGGCGTTGGACCGCTTCGGTCATATCTTTCATTTTGAAAGGGTCGTGTAAGCGGTCGAGGGTTGGCGACAAAAAATTTCTGGCTGCCGTTGCCGTACGAATTCCTCGTTGTGTGAGTATACTGCCAATGAGTGGGTCAATCTCTAATTGACGGGATAGGGTTTCACCTAAAAGAGTGTGGTCGATTTGTTTTTTCCAGCGTTTTTTCATTTTCTTTTCTACTAAGATGCTCAAGGAGAGAAAATTCCATAAAATAAATCTTGTTTTTTTTAAGTTTTATAAGGAATGAGGTATTAATAAATTGATTTTCCTGAGTTAGATATTTTTAACGCTAAGTCGTTAGAAATAAAAATAAATTTCAGCATAAAAATCTGTACTGGCAAGAATCCGGCATAAGTGGTGTACAACCGTTATATTTGTAAAACGCCAGCATAATATAATTTTTTTATTCCCCATTGACCTTTTAGAGTTTGTTTAAAATGAAGCACGAGGGTTTTACCAAAGTGGCTCTTTTTAACAACTTCCTAAAAGATCGTCTAATCTTCCATTAATTTTTTGACCAAAATTATCTTGCAGATAGTGAATCTTATGAACCGTATTATACTTTTAATTACATTAATCCTGTTATCCAGTGTATTGCTCAATGGACAAATTTCAGATGCCAATACTTTAATAATTGGTAAAATAAATAATCGGGTTTCCCTTGAAAAGGAGATTACCATCCAACTCAATGTTCGGTATATGACCAGTGATACCGAGGAGTATACCTCTAATATTCTAGAAGACGGAACTTTTGCTTTTGGTGTAAATGTCCGAGAACCTCAGTACGCAACCCTCATTTATAGCCGGGAAAAAAAGCTTATTTATTTAGAGCCCAATGATACGCTGGGCATCAATATTAATGGGAGTAATTATCCCTATAATGTACTCTTTGGAGAACGTGGAGGTGCCAATAATACCTTTCTGGCTGAATACCTGAAAGAAAATCCAAAGGAACTCAATCAATTTAAAAAAGTACAATTCAGGAAAGAGATTTTCTGGTATTCTACCTTACCGGATCAGGATAAAAAGATGCGCAATACCACACCGGAAGCTTTTTCTGAAAAATTATTGATTAAAAAAGATCAAGCTTTCGCTAAACTAGATTTTTTTCGTAAGAATAACGGGAATAAGCTTACGCCCGATTTTGTCAATTTTATGGAAACGGAATTTATGTACGATTGGGCTTACAATAAGCTCATGTTTGGACATCTATATAAAGGTCGTTATGATCTGCAGGATACTTATTTTAAATTTTTGGATGAAATTCCTCTGGCAGGTGGATCGATTGGTAATCACCTGTACCGGGATTATGTACTTGCAGTTGCCAATTATCGTTATGAAAAAGCGGGAGATAAAACCGATCCATACATCAAACAATACGATTATGCAACCAACAGTCTGATGGGTAATACGCAGGCTTTTGTCCAGTCGGAGATGTTGTATAAAGCATTTCTGGATAAAGAACTGGATAGTGTACTGGGCCGATACTGGGCTTTTATTGACAATACCGAACATCTGGATTACGAAGAAAAAGTCAATTACGCTTATCAAAAGGCTTCCCGGTATGCAGAAGGTTCTCCGGCGCCAGATTTTACTTTGCTGGATATCGACGAAAATACGGTTCAACTGGCACAATACGGTGGCAAGATTGTCTATCTGAACTTCTGGGCCAGCTGGTGTCGCCCGTGTATGAAAAAAATGAATAACCTCAAGCCTTTTATCAAGGATATGGAAAACCAGGGTATTGTCATCCTTAATGTTTCGCTTGATCGTGACGCTAAAGACTGGCAAAGAACGGTCAGGCAAATGGACTTTGGGGGTGTTCACGTAATGGCGGATGGAGATATTGATTCAGATATTGCACAGAAATACGAAGTTCGGATTTTACCTCAATATTATATTGTCAACAAGAACGGTAGTTTTGCCCAACGTCCGGTCAAAAATGATCTGACGAGTATCCGTACGACGCTTACGGAATTAAGTCGATAATCCTTTACGTTCCCGTTGGTTTCCCAAAAATTTGATTAATTTTTTCTTAAATCCTCCCCTGTGCTGGAATTTGGCGCGGGGTTTGGCTATTTTATCAGTTGAATATTAGTTCTATTCAAACCCAATAAAATGATCAGACAGACTGCTTTAACTTTACTTTGCTTTGGCATATTTTGCTTTGGAGGATTGGCGCAATCCGATGCAGAAATGGACTTGACGACTGCAGAAATGCCCTATTTTTCAGGATGTGAAAATTTTTCGGACTATTCAGACGAAAAAAGAAATTGTTCCAACCGTTCCTTAATTGAGTTTATTTCTCGTAATCTAGCTTATCCCGAACAAGCACAAGCTATTGATATTGAAGGAACCGTATATGTTCGCTTCACGGTTTCCACGCTCGGAAAAGTGACCAATGCCAAAGTGATGAATCAAATTGGTGGTGGCTGTGACGAAGAAGCGCTGCGCGTTGTTAATATGTTTCCTGACTGGTCGCCAGCCCAGGACAACATGAAACCCGTTGCGGTTGAAATGGATTTACCAATTCTCTTTGCACTAAAAACGGTAGAACCCGTATTTTCAGAAAGACATACGATTCATTGGGGCGCACTGGCAACCAAGCAAGCTACCCGAAATGATTTATTAAATAATGTCAAAGAAACAATAGTCGTCCGGGATGAATTTGGCAATGATCTGGATATTAGTAATCTGGTAATTGCCTATCAACGGAATCGGACTTTTAATGAAGCTGAAAGTACAGGCGCTATTAACAATGAGATGATCAAGGTGTTGAAAAAAGTCAAAACGGGAGGGGAAGTACTCGTTACAGCCACAATTGTGGACGATGGAGAATTTGTGGAGGTAGCCAGGTTGTATAAGGTTATAGAGTAGCATCATAATTTTAGCAAGTAAAAACGATCACACCTACCGTGACCGGTCTTTCCCATTGAACCTGTAAGCGGTAGAAATCCCGCTTTTTCGTAGAGTCGCCTGGCAGCTTTCATGTGTTGTAAAGTTTCTAAATAGCATTTTTTGAAACCCGCTTCTTTCGCTCCGGCTAAAGATAGTTCCAGCATTTTACGCCCCAGTCCTTTCCCACGTACTTCTGATAAAAAATACATTTTTCTTAATTCACAAGTATCCGGATCACCTCCTGTCAATGGAGCGAAACCTCCACAGCCCATAATTTTTCCGTCTTTTTCTACTACGTACATTGCAGACTGACTACCCTGATACGCTTCGTACATCTGATCCACTTCGGGGTCCGCTATCGAGTAGCCTTCGCCAACGGCGCCAAAAGAAGTCATCACGGAACGAATAACTTCTGCTACGGCTACGTTATCTGTTTTACGAATTGATCGAATAGTAAAGTCAGGCATGTTTTAAATATTTAAAAAACCCACGTTTATCTTTCGACAAAGGTGGGCTTTAGGATCATTACCTCATTCCTTATCTATTTCTGAATAAGTTTCCCAAGGTTTTTAAACCCATTCCAGCGATATCATCCATAACACTACCATCACCATCGCGATCCAGTAGCTTACCCAATAAGCCCATTTCCTGACGCTGGTTGGTCGCAGACTTTACCGAGCGGCTTAACATATCAGACAATCCACTTTGGTCCATGTTGTTCTGACGTTTTTGCTTACCCAACATTCCTAAAACCATAGGTGCCAGCATAGCCATCAAGTTACCAGTCTTATTATTATTTAAACCACTCATTCGACTGATGGCTTCGATGGCATTATTCTGCTTTCCACCTAAAACATGCTTTAAGATACCCGCACCATTAGCCGCGCGATTGTTGTTCATATTACCACCCAACAGGTCGCCAATATTATCCAGAATACTGCCGTCGTGGTCTTTTTCCAATGCATTATTCAAAGCATTGGCTCCATCCGGAGAGGCCGTATTTTTTGCCAAAGCAGCAGTCAACATAGAAATGATTCCACTGGTAGCCACTTCAGTTTTTTCTTTGTCTTCGCCAATCTGATTACTCAGTTGGTCCATAACGTTGCCAGAAAGCTGGCTTTGTAACAAATCAATTAAATCCATAATTAGTTTTTTTTAGAAAAGTTAGAGCTGAGGAGGAAGTACCTTGTACCTTGTATCAGCTGCAAAAAATTATTATTTATATAAAAGCAGAACAACCATAAAGTTCATGTTTGTATATATAAATCTTGACTTACAAATAAGCCATAGGTAACAAATATAGTGAAAACGTGTGATTTATAGGTTAAAAACGGCAGTTTGACTGCAATCAGGATAACTATTTTCCAAATTTAATTACCTTTGAGATAGTAGCTATTTTATGAGAAGACATAAGTTACTCAAGTAACTTTACGAAAAATTTAATTGATGAAACCAGCGATCCAAGATAACCAACAGGAAGCCATGATGAGCGATATTCTTCAAAAAGCACAGCAGCATATTCTGGATTTATCCAACCGGGTAAATGACAATCGCCTTTTATATCACAACTACCAGCGGACTTGTCAAATCGTAGCACACATACAAAAGGTCGCTACGGCAATTGAAGTGGATAGCGAAACAACTGAGATTGCTTCCCTCGCCGGCTGGCTACACGCAACCGGCTACCAAAAAAACTACGACCGGGCAGTCAGTAAGAGCATCGAAATTGCGGAAGCTTTTTTGAACTCGGCAAACTACCCGGCAAAAAAAACAAGATCAGTCATTAACTGCATCAGCGCCTCCAAGGAAAACAATCGTCCCGATACTAAAGCAGCAGAATTGTTTTTAGATGGATTAAACGGATTTAATGCAACCAATAATTTTTTTCATCACCGTCCACTTTTGCGACTGGAATGGGAACTTGTTCAGGGAAGACAGTTGCCGGCGCTGGAATGGAATCAAATACAATTGCAGGAATTGCTGCGAACCAGCTTTTATACGCCTTATGGCAAAAATCAATTTGCACCGATGGTTGCACAAAATATTCTCATGCAAAAAAGCAGGGTAGAAAAAAATCAGCATAATAAACTTCAACTGATTGACCAGGAGAATGGCCAGGTTCGTAAATTTCAGGGACTGGAAAAAAAATTACCTGGCAGTGCGACGCAAACTTATTTCCGAACTAACTACCGCAACCACATTAACCTAAGTGCCATCGCTGACAATAAAGCGAATATCATGATCAGCGTCAACGCTATTTTGATTTCCGTAATTATTTCAGTTTTGTCTTATCAGAACATTCCAGAAACACAACCGATGGTATTATTACCAGTTGTTTTGTTTTTAGTAACGGCCCTTACTTCGCTCATCTTTGCGGTGCTTTCCATTCGGCCAAAAGTAACGGCTCACAATGAGGGTAAAGTAAATTTAAACGAAGCCCGAAAAAACATTGTATTTTTTGGAAATTTTGTTAACCTCAGTTTAGAACAATTTGAGGAAGCGATGGACGCCGTACTCCGTGATGGTGAATTGCTCTACGGAAATATGACGCGAGACCTATATTTTTTAGGAAAAGTACTGGACAAAAAATATCGCTTTTTAACAATGTCCTATAATATATTTATGGTTGGATTTGTAGCTACGGTTGTTTCATTTTTGGCGGTTTTATTTTCGTAATCGAAAATTCATGAACTGCCTCTACATATCCAGCACCCATTCTCCGGCATCATCCTTATGCAACTTCGCAACTTTCAATTTCAAGTTTCCCGTTATAGCCTTTGGCAAAACCATCACCTCCGCCTCCTCCACGTCCAGCCATTTTACAATAATCGGTTCGTAAGCATCCATTCTTTTTTCCCAGATTAGTTCCAGTCCTTGATCCGTATACCCAAAGATTTGCAAACCATTTCGATCCGCATCATTTTTTAAATCACCCCGGTAGCTCACTAGTTTTTTAAAATCAGGCGCCACTACCGGAAAACCCCAAATGGGTATCTCTTTACCCGATTTATCATTGATCAGTCGGTGCGCATCCATTTCTTGTCCATCTACTGCTACCACAAACAATCCCATTTGAGGAATATAATAACGATAGAAGTAATCCTGCCGCGCGGTTGCCTCTTCGATGGCACTATCATCCAGTTGTTTTTTCTCTCCATTTAACAATGTAAATTCCAATGCTCCTTCTTTTGTTTTTTTCACATACTGTCGATCCTTTGACAGTTGTTTGCCTTCTATATCTGTAATACATTTTTTTGCCTGACTGACCCGACGACGTTTGAAATAATCCATACAACGATCGTACGGAGTAGGAAGCGCCGCTACTTTAGGTTCGTAAAACTTTACACCCCCACCGTATACCCAGCCGGTTTTCCCTTCGGTCGTTTTGACTTTTAGCCACGGTTCGTCGTAGGATTTTCCACGTAAGGTAAATTGCTGCGTAAAATCTGTTTTTTCATCTAGAAAGGTCATGGCGCCACCCTCCGGAATTTCAGCTACCACCGCTGATTTGGTATCCGGCTCGGTGCGCATCCGCAGCTTATCAACCCAGGCATAAACGGTCACTATAGTTGGCACAGACGTCACTACAGAGTCTGCCGATATGTTAGTATCGTCTGGATTGGTATTGGTTTCGGAGGAGTTTGTATCTTTACAGCCAACAAAGACCGATAATAGTAATAAAAGGACAGGAAAGAGTCTCTGAATCATGGTGTATAAGTTTTTCTCGTAGTGGTAAAAAGGCATAATAAACTTTAGACGCAAGATTATACTTTTTGCCACAAATTTAGGGTTAAATATCCAATAGAAAATTCATATCGGTTAAAAGAGATGTTATGTTGAAAAAAACGATTGTACTGCTGACTTTAATATATTTATCGGGAAGTCTTTTCGGACAGAAAAATTCCAGAGAGAAATATATTAATAAATATAAAAAAATAGCTATACGCGAGATGGAGAGAGCGGGTATTCCGGCCAGTATCAAACTTGCTCAGGGAATTTTGGAATCCAACGCTGGCCAGAGTACACTGGCGCGAAAAGCCAATAATCATTTTGGGATGAAATGCGGTACGCAGTGGCGAGGCGACACGTATTATCTGGAAGACGACGATTATAGCGATGCCGGAAAATTACTCAAATCCTGTTTTCGTGTTTATAAAAAAGAGAATGAATCGTATATTGCCCATTCTGAATTTTTACGGGATCCACGTAAGCGCTATCGGTATGGTGATTTGTTTAAGCTAAATCCACGAGATTACAAAGCTTGGGCCAGAGGACTAAAATCTGCCGGCTACGCAACCAGTCCGACTTATGCAGAAAAATTAATTAGAATTATTGAGTCGTATAAATTGTACCAGTACGATAAAAAAGGAGCGCCCGAACTAGATTTACCCGATGATGACCGCTACCCGGATGATGGATTCGAAGCGGAAGAAGAAATTATAGCAGAGGAAATAGAGGATTCCGGGCTGCTGTATTTGAATGATGTAAAAATGATCCTGGCAGAAAAGAATGATACTCCGCTAGAGATTGCTAACCGAACGGGTGTTAAGACCAAATGTCTGTTAAAATATAATGACAAACTCAGCCGCCCCACGCAAGATGTAGCGGCCAATTCGCGAATATATCTGCAAAGCAAACGCAACGCTTACCGTGGTAAAAAGAAATACCACCAGGTACGCGAAGGAGAAACCATTTATTATATTTCTCAAACTTACGCAGTCAAAACCAGTAAATTACGCAAACGAAACAGGATTTCAGAAGGTCACGAACCCGTCGTAGGTAGCCTGATAAAACTACGGGGCTGGAAAGTCAGTAAAAACAAAAAGCCTAAAACCACCAAAAGGTCCAGACTTCCGGAAAAAGATTTTATTGAACCTGTTTCCGACGATGGCCCAACAAAAAAAGACCAGGATACGAATCCGGCGACGCCCGAAGTTGAAACGGAAACGCCCGTCGAAAGCGATGAGGTGGAATTTGAAACGGGCGACGAAATTGATCCGGAGGAAACTTTTAACCCCTTTGATGATGACTTGCCACAAGCACAACCCATTTATCATCAGGTCTTAAAAGGAGATACACTGTATAAACTGTCAAGGTATTATGGTATCTCCGTCGAGGATATTCGTTTGCTCAATCAAATGCGATCTAACATTTTGAGTGTTGGACAAAATCTGCGGGTTAAATAGTAGACTTTATTATAAAAAAAAATACCATGATTAGAATTCTAGCCTTTATTTGTTTGCTCATTTTTACTGGTCTAACCACTGGAAAAACACAGGGAGTCGCTTTTGGATTAAAAGGAGGACCGACGCTGGCGGTTCAAAAATGGGACAATTCGGACCGTGATCCTTTGTTTGCTTACCATTTTATTGCATCGGTGGAGTCGCTTGCAGAAGAAGGCGAAGTTTCAATATTCGCACAGTTGGGTTATCACACGCGAGGAAGTGCGATTCGGATCAGAAGTTTTCAATTTAATGATTTTACTACGGGTGCACCCCGAACCTATAATGGCAATACTACTAAATATGATTTTCAAAATCTGGGCTTATCCGTTGGTGTCAAGCAACGATTTATGCGCAATATTGGGGTCTTTCATTATCTCCTTGGGCTACGGGGAGAATATAATTTAAGCAATAGCCTTGATCAATTTGAGGAATTTCCGCCGAGTGTGCAAAGTGGTTTTCCGTCTCCGGCGGGTGTCAATGACTTTACTTTTGGATTTATTTTTGGCGGTGGTTTTGAGCTACCACTCAGCGACTATATTGATGCCACTATCGAACTAACAATTAACCCGGACTTTACCAAACAATATTACCAACCACCTTTTAACAATGCCTTTAATCCTTTTTCAGGCAATAACGATCGAAGTATTCCTGAACTAAACATCCGCAACAATTCCATCGAGCTGACCGTCGGCTTCCGCTTTAAGCGCGTAGTAGAATACGTGGATTAATCTTATCTTCTTTTAATCTGAAGGTTAAGGAATATTGACAAAATAAATGACGATTCTATACTTTCTCTTTTTCCGAGGCACTGCGTCTATAAAATGGTTATTATGCTGTGCATAACGCCCATTTCAGCGCCTTGATTGATGAAAAAATATTTCGCCTTTTATCTCAATCTATTTAATCGCCATTCCTAAATTTTTAAATTAAGGTCTAATTACTAACCATAAAAAAACCTGTCATTATCCCGAATATCATCTTAGTGTGATATTCGGGATTTCTCATTTAGTCCAATCTTTCAATACCCACTTTTCCAAAAAAATGTTTTATCTTTGTCATCCTGATATAGAAGTTGTTTAGAAATTTTTGAATGCCTCATTTTTTAAACAAGCACACCATTCAGTGGTTTACATTAAAGTACCATCTCCATCATAATTTCCACGCTTAGTAATAGCGTGACCAGTATCAATACTATGGCAAAAAAATCAGCCACTACGGCAACTATAAATAAAAAAAAGAATACTAAGAAAGTCACTAAAACTTCTAAATCGACGCCTCCGAAAAACGAAGGCTATTTCGAACCAGACCAAATGCACGTGATCGGCGCCCGGATGCACAACCTCAAAGATATCGATGTCTCCATACCCCGTAACCGTTTTGTAGTGATCACCGGAATCAGTGGTAGTGGAAAATCTTCACTGGCCTTCGATACGATTTATGCCGAAGGACAACGTCGATACATGGAAACCTTCTCCGCTTACGCCCGCCAGTTTATCGGAGATATGGAGCGCCCGGACGTGGAGCAGATCACCGGCTTGAGTCCCGTTATTTCTATCGAACAAAAAACGGTTAGTAAAAATCCTCGCTCCACCGTCGGAACAATCACGGAGATTTATGATTTTCTGCGATTACTCTACGCCCGTACCGGAGAGGCTTATTCCTATACCACCGGTAAAAAAATGGTTCGCTACAACGAAGACCAGATGCTAGAGCATATTTTTAAAAATTTTAATAAAAAGAAAATCGTTTTACTCGCACCACTCGTGCGCGCCAGAAAAGGTCATTACCGGGAACTCTTCGACCAAATTCGCAAACAGGGTTATACTAAAGTTCGTGTCGATGGTGAAATACTGGATATCAAATCCGGGATGCAAATTGATCGTTATAAAACCCACGATATTGAGGCCGTGATTGATCGGCTGGCCGTCAGTAAGGAAAGACGTGATCGTTTAAATACTTCTCTACAAACCGCCCTCAAAATGGGTAATGGTTTTATCATGGTACTCGAACATGGCAAGAAGGAAGCACAGCCTTATAGTAAACATTTGATGGATCCTGATTCGGGAATTTCTTACGAAGAACCTTCCCCGAACGCGTTCTCTTTCAACTCACCTTATGGTGCATGTCCGCTTTGTAAAGGACTTGGAAAAGTAAATAAAGTAGATCTCAAAAAAGTAATTCCGGATGATGGTCTGAGTCTTAACAAAGGAGGAATTTTGCCTTTCGGCGAACCAAGAGAAAACACCACTTATAAACAAATAAAAAAGATTGCCAAAAAATATAAATTCAAGCTTTCTACTCCAGTAAAAGATATTCCAAAAGAAGCCATGGACCTCATGCTTTATGGTGGTCAACTCGGTTATGGTACCGTTAAAAAAACCAAAAATGATCTTGTCTATGATCTTGCACAAGAAGGATTATTTAAAATGCTGGAACGCTGGTTTAAGGAATCAACTTCAGAGAAAATCAGAAACTGGGCAGAAGATTTTATGACCATTGATACTTGTTCTGAATGCAATGGTCTGCGACTCAAAAAGGCATCTTTACATTTTAAACTCAATGATAAAAACATCGGTGAGCTCGCCGAAATGGATGTAGCGCAACTTACCGACTGGACAGATAACGTCACCAAGACTTTTTCTAAAAGACAAAAAGAGATTGCGAAAGATGTGGTGAAAGAAATTCGGCTGCGACTGGGTTTTCTGTTGCACGTAGGACTGGATTATCTGAGTTTAAATCGTCCGGCACGTTCGTTGTCGGGAGGAGAGGCACAGCGGATTCGACTGGCTACACAAATTGGTTCTCAGCTAACGGGGATCACCTATATTCTCGATGAGCCAAGTATCGGACTACATCAACGCGACAACCAAAAACTGATCGAAGCACTCCGGCAATTGTCGGATATCGGAAATACTGTTTTGGTGGTGGAACATGATAAAGACATTATGTTGGCTGCTGATTACTTGATTGATATGGGCCCGGGCGCTGGTAAGCTGGGTGGGGAATTGGTCGCAGAAGGCATGCCTAAAGAGTTTATGAAAATGAATACGCTCACGGCGGATTATCTCCGGGATAAAAAAAGAATCGAAGTCCCAACAGAACGAAGAAAAGGCAATGGTAAATTTTTGGAACTCAAAGGAGCTACTGGAAATAATCTAAAAAATGTAAGTATCAAAATTCCACTGGGAACTTTCACTTGTATTACGGGTGTCTCGGGAAGCGGAAAATCTACACTGATTAATGAAACCTTGTACCCGATCCTACGCGCGCATATGTACCGCAGCTCTCAACGTCCAATGCCCCATAAATCCATCAAGGGAATGGATTTACTGGATAAGGTAATTGAAATTGATCAGTCGCCGATCGGTCGTACGCCACGATCCAATCCGGCAACTTACACAGGTGTCTTTACAGATATTAGAAAAATATTTTCTGAATTACCAGAAGCAAAAATTCGGGGCTATAAGCCAGGCCGTTTTTCTTTTAATGTTAAAGGTGGTCGTTGCGAAACTTGCGGCGGTGGTGGTAAGCGAGTGATTGAAATGAATTTCTTACCGGACGTAGAAGTTGAATGTGAAGACTGCATGGGTCGTCGGTACAATCGCGAAACACTGGAAATATTATATAAAGGTAAGTCCATCAATGACGTATTGAACATGACCGTAGAAGAAGCCGAAATTTTCTTTCAGCCGATTCCTAATATTTACCGAAAATTAAAAACGCTAAAAGAAGTCGGACTGGGTTATATTACATTGGGACAACGAGCGACCACTCTTTCCGGAGGAGAAGCACAACGGGTAAAACTATCCGAAGAATTGTCTAAAAGAGATACTGGACAAACGATTTATATTCTGGACGAACCAACGACGGGATTGCATTTTGATGATATTCGCCAGTTGCTGATTGTCCTTAATCGGCTGGTAGATAAAGGCAATACCATCCTCGTTATTGAACACAATATGGATGTGATTAAAGTAGCCGATTTTATTATTGATATGGGACTGGAAGGTGGACATCGAGGTGGAGAGGTGGTGGTGACAGGAACGCCGGAAGATGTGGCGAAGCATAAGACGAGTCATACTGGAAGGTATTTGAAGATGGAGTTGTAGGTATACATGTATTAGAATTTATAAAATTAGAATTTTGAAAGCAATCAAATACACACTAATTTGTCTCATCATCCTTGTTGGCTCATTAAACTTATTAAGTCAAAAAAGCGCTTTCATTGAACCAATTTATATTGAAAGTGATCATATTCAGTTGTTATTTGAAGGCGTTGATTCTGTAGTAGTCGAATATCACAAATTTAGTGATTCAGAATTAGAAGATTTACTAGACCTAATATATACCAAAGAAGTAATACCTGATTCTTCTTCGTTATTAAGGAAAAGAATCGCCCACTACAAAAACGATACGCTTAAAAACATTTCACAATTCCAAATAGATTTCGACAAACAGTTTCGTAGGACCTGGACTAAAAAGATAGAATTTGATGATGAATATATACATACCCAATTAGAAACCAATTTTAACGGTAATCCTAGTTGCTGTATCACTGAAAAATATGAACCTTACCGAAAATGGTTGAAAAAAATATCATCGCGAATGTATTCTTCTGAAGATAACAAACCAATTTATATTTCATCTGTTTCCGATATCGACTATTTAAAGCCAGAATTTAGTCCCGGTTCTTTTATAGATTCTCTTGTTAGAAGTGATTCGCTGTCATGGCTTTACGCTCAATCTTATCTTGGCCCTAATAACGAAATTGTAGGAAATTCGTATTATTTTGATAAAGTGGGTGAAGGATTTTTGAAGGTATCATTGTTAACTCTCAAAAAGAATGTAATTGACATTTATACCTTTGATAAAGATTGTGAATTAATTAGAAGATATTATAAATCAGAACCAATTGATGCGAATAATACAAAAGAAAGAAGGGTTATTGATTATAGGTCATATGTACTAAGAAAGAATGAAAAGGGGCACTGGACAAGTATGATATGGAATGATGTAGGTATTATAACCAGAAAAATATTTTACAAATAAAAAGCCCGTTTCTATCATTCCTCAGATAAAAACGGGCCTTTTATTTTAAGATTACAGATCGACCTTCTAAAGGTCAAACTTAATCCCCTGCGCCAACGGCAACTCCTTACTATAATTAATCGTATTGGTCTGGCGACGCATATACGCTTTCCAGGCATCCGAACCACTTTCGCGGCCACCACCTGTTTCTTTTTCACCACCAAAAGCACCACCGATTTCAGCACCACTCGTACCGATGTTTACGTTGGCAATTCCACAATCAGAACCCGCCGCAGAAAGAAATAATTCCGCTTCGCGTACACTGTCCGTCATGATCGCCGAAGACAATCCTTGCGGTACATCATTTTGCATCGCGATCGCTTCGTCCAGTGTTTTATATTTTATCAAATAAAGAATTGGAGCAAAAGTTTCGTGCTGTACAACTTCGTATTCGTTCTTTGCTTCTGCAATACAAGGCTTGACATAACAACCACTACCGTAGCCGCGACCTTCCAGCACACCACCCGGTACCAACATCTTTCCGCCTTCTTCTTTTAGTCTTTCAATAGCATTCAGATAATTGTCAACCGCATCTTTATCGATGAGTGGTCCAACGTGATTTTTGGTGCTCAAAGGATCACCAATTTTTAGCTGCTTATACGCTTTGGTTAATGATTTTTTTACATTATTGTAAACACTTTCGTGGACAATCAATCTACGAGTGGAAGTACAACGCTGTCCACAAGTTCCGACGGCACCAAATAAAGCACCCGTTAAAACTAAATCCATGTTTGCGTTTGGTGTGACAATGATGGCATTGTTACCACCGAGTTCCAGTAAAGTCTTGCCAAGTCTTGCTCCGACCGTAGCTGCAACGATCTTGCCCATCCGCGTACTTCCAGTTGCACTAATCATCGCAACCTGCTTATCGGTTGTCATATACTCCCCTACTTTGTAGTCACCGTTGATGATGCAACTAACGCCTTCAGGAACCTTATTTGCTTTTAGTACTTTGTGTAAAATATTCTGACAAGCCACTGCACATAAAGGTGTTTTTTCAGAAGGCTTCCAAACACTAACATCCCCACAGACCATGGCGATCATAGAATTCCAGGCCCAAACGGCTACTGGAAAGTTAAACGCCGAAATAATTCCAACGATACCCAGCGGATGCCACTGCTCGTACATCCGGTGCGAAGGTCGTTCTGAGTGCATCGTCAATCCATAGAGCTGACGAGATAGACCTACCGCAAAATCACAGATATCAATCATCTCCTGCACTTCACCTAATCCTTCCTGCAGACTTTTACCCATTTCGTAGGAGACCAGTTGTCCCAGTTCCATTTTTTGTTCGCGGAGTGCATTACCATATTGTCGAACAACTTCCCCTCGCTTGGGAGCTGGAATCGTACGCCAGGTAGCAAATGCTTTTTGTGAGGTTTTGATCACTTTTTTGTATTCCGCTTTGGAAGTAATACTGACACTGCCAATGTATTTTCCGTCTACCGGAGAATAGGATTCGATATATTCCCTAGAACCCGCCGAGGATTTAAGTCCGGTACTGGTTCCGTTATTTTTTTGTTTGAGTCCTAATTTTTTTAAGAAACTTTTTTTCATGAAAATTGGGTTTTATTTAATAATTGAGTACTTGATTAAGGTCTATATATTTCGGTGCAAAGGTATTAAAAACTTATTACGTACGTTTTACGCTTTTTGTTGCTGAGAAAGCAAGCACTTATCTGAATTTGGAGTCACCTTTGGGCATAAAAAAACACCTGTTACCGAAGTAACAAGTGTTTTTTTCTTTAGGAATAAGTTAAAAATAACTTTAGATTCTTGGCTTGATATTTTTACCTCATTCCTTATAATTATCTCTTTATAAAATCTTATCCGTTTTTACGGAATCGACTTAAAAAGTCATCCATTGCTCTACCGGCAGCTTCTCGTCCACCTAGTCCGAAAGAAAGTGCAAAAGCAACCGCGATGGCTCCTAGTGTCAATCCGAAAGCGAGGTTAACAATATCATCAGCGATACCCATAGTAGATAAAGCGATGGCTCCAAAGATACCCAGGATAGCGAATTTAGATACAGAAGCCAACCATTCGTTGTCTTTGTTAGACGCCATAACAGCGTGTACTTTATTAGCGATAAATGCACCGATGGCCATCACAAACAGACCGAATAAGATACGACCAGTTACTTCGAAGATATCTTCAAGAATATTAGAGATAGAAGCCATTTCCAATTTGTCAGCCGCAGAAAGAATACCTGCAAACATGATAAAGAAGAAAGCGATGTTACCAATAAACTTGGAAGCAGGAGTATTACCAATCATGCTGCTTAAACCCATTTTACTAGAAAGTTCATCAATTCCCAGGTTGCGTAATAATTCCGTTAAGAAACCTACGATAAATTTACCTACAACGTAGAAGATACCGAGGATGATAGCTGCTGCGATGATTTTAGGAATTGCTGCCATCATGCTGTTTAACATATTTGTAGCAGGAACACTAATTGCTTTCATGTTTAATTGATCCAATGCTATGATAAGGATTGGAATAAAGACAAAAACAAATACCAGTTGCTTCACTAATTTTGTTAATGCTACGGGGTCTTTCCATCCCATCTTTTCGGATAGTACTTCAATTCGTCCAGCGATAAATCCAGTCGCTTCAGAAGCGATGGTCGCAATGATATATCCTACGAAACCAATAATACCGGCAGCAATAATATTTGGAATATATCCAAAGAATTTGCTGAGCATGTCTTTAAGTGGTTCCAGTACGTTATTTACGCCCAGCTTGTCCAAGACCAATAATAATACAAATAGTAGTATTATGTAGTAAACTAACTTTCCAATTAGTTCATCGATCCGAAAGCTAACTTTCATTTTTTGTCCGAGTCGCTCGTCGATACTTGTTTTTCTCAGTACCCCGATAATGATTCTTTTGAAAATGCCGGCTACCAAAAATCCGACGAGTAAAATAATTAGAGCGCCAAATACACCTGGTAATGCAGTACCGACGCTGGATTGTAGACTATTAATTAGTCCCTGGAGAGCTTCCATAGTAAAATAAGTTTTAATATAAGGTTTAAAAAATTATAAATTAGTCGCTTCTGATGATCAAAAACGATTTAAAAATTCGTTAACAGTGTCAGTAGCTTTAATTATTTAAAATACCGAAGAAATCGGCAAGGTATTAAATCTGTTTCTTATTTAGATGCATAAATTGAAGATAAGTAACATTTTTTTAACTTTTTTTTAAAACTTATTAAAGCAATAATAGTTCAAAAGATATGCAATATAAAACTTCTGATCCAATTCTGCTTTTTGACGGAGTTTGTAATCTCTGTAACGGATTTGTAAAAGGCGTGATAATGCGAGATACTCAAGCAGTGATTAGATACGCTTCCCTGCAATCGGAGGTCGGTCAGCAACTGCTTGATACGGTGGGATTAAGTGATTTTTCGATGGACACCGTTATTTTGATTGAAGGAGAAAAAGTATTTACTAAATCTGACGTATCCTTACGTATCTTTCAGCATTTAGGAGGCGCATGGAGCTACTTGTATTACCTTTCTATTATTCCAAAATTTATCCGAGACTCAATTTATGATTTGATTGCCCACAATCGTTACCGATGGTTTGGGAAGCAAGACACTTGTATGTTGCCCCGTCCGGAATGGGAGGATCGTTTTTTGTGATCTTACCGTGACGAGACATTTTATTTCTAATAAAAAGAGGCGTTGAGTAACGAGAATTGTAAATCCAGAAAAACAGATAACAATAATCCAGTTAATAAAAGCCAAAATTTTTTTTCCGAAAAAATTCTTTTCTTTTTTTCCAAACCAAGATAGGTAAGATAAGCCACGAAAACAGAGTTTGTAAAATAGAGGGTCCACATATTTTAAATATTGGAAAATAAAATTTAAAAGACAGATTCACCATTCAGACGAAATTTGATAAAAAATAGTTGCAACACCTATTGAAGTTATTGAAAATAAAGTCTAATATCCATATGATGGATTATTTAGTTCCCGACGCACTAGTGCCTCGGGAACTAAATTGCTGGGTATATTGATAAACGTAGGAACAAGGCATTGCCTTGTTCCTACGTTTATCTGGCAACTTAACCTTCTCGGCAGTCTTTATTTGAGTTTTTCAAATACTTTAGAGGGCGATACTTATGCGTTGGGAGGGCCGATTAACTAATCACTAATCAACTGTTCTTTTTGTCTAGTT